>Ga0207641_10000547_pt1 | contig 42161 bp, 37 predicted proteins | sample KBSSwiS62_FD_184306 | JGI IMG/M metagenome (GOLD analysis project Ga0207641, IMG submission 184306) | Switchgrass rhizosphere microbial communities from Kellogg Biological Station, Michigan, USA - KBS Switchgrass S6-2 (SPAdes) (version 2) | ecosystem: Host-associated > Plants > Roots >... | reverse complement strand
GCCACGCGAGGAGCCGCCTGCGGCGCCACGCGAGAAGTCCGCATAAATCGGTTGCGCCGCCCGATCCGTGCGGCGCACAGTAGTTACAGCCCAGCGATTCACGGCCCGGCGATTCACGGCCCGGCGATTCCGGCCCAGCGATTCAAGGCCCGGCGCGGGCTGAACAGTACAAGCTCCAACCAGCGAGGGAGGCGTCGAAATGTCTACCGCCATTGCGGGACGCTGCGCCGTCCCGGTCGCTTTCGAGGCTGCTCGCTGATCAACTGACACCGGCTGCCTCGACTTTCGAGGAGCCAATCAATCGTGTCATTTTCGGAATTCCCGTTTCAATATTTCAAGGATCCCGGCGACGGCCAGCGCTGGTCGACCTGGTCTTCGGTCGTCAAAGGGGCGCACGGCCCGCAACCCCGCCCGTCGTGGGTCATCACCTCCGACGCGGCGATCGACACCGAGTTGGGGATCCTCAAGACCGGCAAGGAAACTGATGTCTTCCTTCTCGAACGCGCCGTCGCCGGTGACCCCGATCAGGTGTCCTTCCTGGCTGCCAAGCGGTATCGCGGTCGCGAACACCGCAATTTCCATCGTGATTCCAGTTATCTGCAGGGTCGAACCGTGCGGCGAAGCCGCGATCAACGAGCCATCGAGAATCGCACTGACTACGGTCTAAAAGCCATTGCCGGGCAGTGGGCGGCCGCCGAGTTCGCCGCCCTGTCACAGCTGTGGGCGGCTGGCATACCGGTGCCGTATCCGGTGCAGGTCGACGGCACCGAGATCTTGATGGAGTTCATCGGCTCGGTCGGGCCGCATGGTGCTGTGGCCGCGCCCCGGTTGGCTCAGCTCCGAGCCGAACCGGAGGTACTGGCCGACTACTTCGAGCAGGTCGTGGCGTCGATGCGGGGTTTGGCCGCCCACGGCTTCGCCCACGGCGACCTGTCGGCCTACAACCTGCTGGTGGATTGCGGCCGGATCGTGCTCATCGACCTGCCTCAGGTCGTTGACGTGGTGAGCAATCCCAACGGTGCTGATTTTCTTCGTCGCGACTGCGTGAACGTGTGCACCTGGTTCGGCCAGCACGGTCTGGCTCGAGATCCTGACGACCTGCTCGGGGAATTGATCGGCTTGCTGTACCGCACCGGCCGATAACCGTGACTTGTTCGCCATGTTCGCTTTACGCTAAGAACATGGTCAGGTCACGCCCAATGGGGCCGGTCGTGCTGAGCGATCCCCGGGCAATCAAGGCGTTGGCCCACCCGGCTCGGCTCGCGGTCATCGACGAATTCTTCTCCGGCCGCAAGCTCACGGCCACCGAATGTGCAGACATCGCCGGATTGTCGGCCAGCGCCATGAGCTACCACCTGCGGGCGCTGCAGAGGTGGGGCATCATCCGGCGCTCTGAAGCCTCCGAGGACGGCCGCGAACGCCCGTGGGAGGCAGCCGGGTCATCATTGCGGGTCGAGTCCGACGAGCCGCTGGCCTCGGCCGCGGGGGAGTCCACCTTGATCAGCCGGATGCTCGACCGGCAACGCACGGAAGCGTTGAACTGGATCGCCCGCTCGGATCGAGCGCAGGACGGCTGGGACGATGTGCTGTCGGTTTCGAGTTCCGCTTTCTGGTTGACCGAGGCCGAGGTCAAGGATCTCTCAGCCCAGCTGCGCGAGGTCATCGAACGCTACGAGCGACGCGATCCGGCCGCCGGCCCCAGCCACACCCGCCGGATCCGGATCGGGCTGTCCGTCGTCCCGACCGAGGCCGCTCCCTACGATCCTTGATGCCCCTTTGCGCGATGGTCCCTCAGTCGGCTCGGCCCAGACCGTCCGTAACATAAGGGCGTGACTGACACCGCTTCGCGCCCGAGGACTGACCTGCCGACGCAGTACGCACCGGCATCGGTCGAGGGGCCGTTGTATCAGCGGTGGGTCGAGCGGGGATATTTCACCGCCGACGTCGAGTCCGACAAGCCCCCCTTCGCGATCGTGATCCCGCCGCCCAATGTGACCGGCAGCCTGCACATCGGTCACGCCTTCGAGCACGTGTTGATCGACTCACTGGTCCGGCGGGCCCGGATGCAGGGCTACGACACCCTGTGGTTGCCCGGGATGGATCACGCGAGCATCGCCGTGCACGCCCTGGTGGAACGCCAACTCGCCACCGAAGGCGTCGATCGTCGGTCGCTGGGCCGTGAAGCCTTTGTCGAGCGGGTCTGGGAGTGGAAGGCCGAGCACGGCGGCGCGATCCTGAGCCAGATGCGGCGGCTGGGCGACAGCGTGGACTGGAGCCGCGAGCGGTTCACCATGGATGAGGGTCTGTCGCGTTCGGTGCAGACGATGTTCAAACGGCTCTACGACGACGGTCTGATCTATCGGGCGGAGCGGCTCGTCAACTGGTCACCGGATCTTCGCTCTGTGCTCTCTGATGCCGAGGTCATCCACGAGGATGTCGAGGGTGAGCTGGTGTCGATTCGCTACGGCAGTCTGTCTGACGACGAGCCGCACATCGTGGTCGCGACGACTCGGGTGGAGACCATGCTCGGTGACACCGCGGTGGTTGTGCATCCCGATGATGAGCGCTACCGCGGCCTGATTGGTACCGAGGTCGAGTTGCCTTTGACCGGACGGATGATTCCGATTCTGGCCGACTCCCACGTCGATCCGGCTTTCGGAACGGGTGCGGTGAAGGTGACCCCGGCCCACGATCCGAACGACTTTGCGATCGGTCAGCGCTTGGGTCTGCCGATGCCCACGATCATGGACGAGACCGGACGGATCGCCGGCAGCGCAACGGAGTTCGACGGGATGGACCGCTTCCAGGCTCGGGTCGCGATTCGCGAGAAGCTGCGCGAGCAGGGCCGGATCGCGGCCGAGAAACGGCCTTATCTGCATTCGGTCGGGCACTCCGAGCGTTCCAAGGAACCGATCGAGCCGCGGCTGTCGCTGCAGTGGTTCATCCGGGTCGAGCCGCTGGCCCAGGCCGCCGGGGATGCGGTGCGCGATGCTTCGGTGGCGATCAGTCCTCCCGAGCTGACTGAGCGCTACCTCGCGTGGACCGACAACCTGCATGACTGGTGCATCAGCCGGCAATTGTGGTGGGGCCACCGCATTCCGGTGTGGTATTCCCCCGACGGTGCGCAGATGGTGTGTCTGGGTCCGGACGAACAGCCCCCGCCCGGTTGGATCCAGGACGAGGATGTTCTGGACACTTGGTTCTCATCGGGGCTGTGGCCGTTCTCGACCATGGGCTGGCCCGAGCGCACTCCCGACTTGGCGAAGTATTACCCGACGTCGGTGTTGGTCACCGGCTACGACATCCTGTTTTTCTGGGTCGTGCGGATGATGATGTTCGGGCTGTACGCGATGGACGGTGAACCTCCGTTTCGCACGATCGCCTTGCACGGCATGGTCCGTGACCAGTTCGGCAAGAAGATGTCCAAGTCTCGCGGTAACGTCGTCGATCCCACGTTATGGATGGATAGCTACGGCGTGGACGCGATGCGCTTTGCCTTGGCCTGGGGCGCGAATCCGGGTACCGACGTCCCGATCGGTGAAGACAACGTCGCCAGTGCCCGCAATTTCTGCAACAAGCTGTGGAATGCCACCCGCTTCGCCCTGCTGAATGGGGCCACCGTCGAGGGTGAGCTGCCGGTCGAGCTCACCGGGGCCGACGCCTGGATTATCTCGCGGCTGAACCGCGTCATCGATGTGGTGGAAAATTTGTACAGCCGCTTCGAATACGCCAAGATCGCCGACGCCCTCTACCACTTCGCCTGGGACGAGGTCTGTGACTGGTATCTGGAGCTGGCCAAAGTGTCGTTGGCAACTCCAGAAGGCGCCGCCACCACCCGGCGGGTCCTCGGCGAGGTACTGGACAGCGTGCTGCGATTGCTGCATCCGTTCACGCCGTTCGTCACCGAAGCCCTGTGGACGGAACTGACCGGCCAGGAATCGATCGTGATCGCCGCCTGGCCGGTGGTGAACCCGCAACGAATCGATGATGCGGCTGAACGGTCCATCGAGGCCGTCCAAGCCCTGATCGTCGAGGTCCGGCGCTTTCGCAGTGACCAAGGCGTCAAGCCGTCGGCCCAGATTCCCGCGCGGTTCAGCTCGATTGATCAGGCACCGATGGCCCATGAGCGGGAGGTGCGCTCGCTGGTCCGGCTCACCGAACCGGAACCGGGCTTCACCGCGACCGCGTCGATCACCACGGCCGGCGGGATCACCATCGACCTCGACCTGTCGACGGCGGTCGACGTCGGCGCCGAGCGTAGCCGGCTGGCCCGCGAACTCACCGTGGCCGAGAAGGAGCTCGAGCAAACCGGTCGGAAGCTGGCCAACGCCGGCTTCCTGGCCAATGCCAAGCCGGAGGTGGTCGACAGCATCCGAGCCCGCAATGCCACCGCGGCCGCTGACATCCAGCGGGTGTCGGCCTCCCTCGCGGCCCTTCCCCCGGCTTAGGAGCGCTCTGCGATGACCTCAGCCCAGCTTGATCTTGCTCGACGCGTCGCGGCCGAGCAGACGTTGCTCGCCCGCTGGGGCGAGTCGAAGATCAGCCCGTCACGTGTCCGGATCGAACGGTTGATGGATCTGCTCGGTCAGCCTCAGCAGTCCTACCGCTCCATCCATCTGACCGGGACCAACGGCAAGACGTCGACGGCTCGCATGATCGATGAGTTGCTGCGTGGCTTCGGGCTGCGGACCGGCCGGTACACCAGTCCGCATCTGGCCAGCATCACCGAACGGATCTGCTTGGACGGCCAACCGATCTCGGACCGGATTTTCGCCGACGCGGTCGAGGAGATCGAGCCTTATCTGCAGCTGGTGGATGCTGACTCCGAGATGGCGATGACGTTCTTCGAGGCCATCACCGGGTTGGCGTTCGCGGTTTTCGCCGATGCGCCGGTGGATGTGGCGGTGGTCGAAGTCGGGTTGGGTGGCCAGTGGGATGCCACCAACGTGCTGCAGGCCCCGGTAGCTGTGATCACTCCGATCGCCCTGGATCACCTGGAGTACCTCGGCGACACGGTGGCTCAGATCGCGATCGAGAAGGCCGGGATCATTCATCCCGGGTCGACGGCGATCCTGGCCGCTCAACCGCCCGAAGCGGCCACGGAGCTGCTCAAGCGCAGCGTGGAGGTGGGGGCTCAGGTCGCTCGGGAGGGGCTGGAATTCGGGGTCCTGGACCGGCAGATCGCCGTCGGCGGGCAGCTGCTCACTCTGCAGGGATTGGGCGGCGAGTACGACCAGATCTTTATCGCCCTGCACGGTGGCTATCAGGCTCAGAACGCGGCCTGTGCGCTGGCGGCGGTGGAGGCGTTCTTCGGAGCCGGGGGACAGTCCGGTCCGCTGGACATCGACACGGTTCGGGCCGCGTTCGCCGCGGTTCGTTCCCCTGGGCGCCTGGAACCTGTGCGGTCCGCTCCGACCGTGCTGGTCGACGCCAGCCACAATCCGGCCGGGATGCGAGCTACCGTAGCGGCGCTGGGGGACGGTTTCGACTTCCGGCAGCTCATTGGTGTGGTGGCGATGCTGGGCGACAAGGACGTCCGCGGTTCGCTCATCGAGCTCGAACCGGCCCTGGATCACGTTGTGGCGACTCAGAATTCTTCGCCGCGAGCGCTGCCGGCCGACGAGCTGGCGGCCCTGGCGGTGCAGGTATTCGGCCCGGATCGGGTATCGGTGCAAACCCGGCTAGATGACGCCATCGAGGCGGCTGTTCGCTTGGCCGAGGACAGCTCGGACGGTGTTTTGGCCGGTTCCGGGGTCTTGGTCACGGGGTCGGTGGTGACGGCCGGTGAAGCCCGCACGTTGTTGGCCGGCAACTCGTGAGCGCATCCGACGACGACCTCAACGGTGACGCCGATGGCGAGATCGATGCCAGCGAGCGCCAGCGAGAACGGGCCGAACGAGCCAATCGCGCCACTCGGGGCGGCCTGGCGGCAATCCTGTGCCTGGAGGCGTTCGTCGTCTTGTTGTTGCCTCGTGCGATCGCCCAAACCTCGGTCGGCCTGGACACCACCAAGACGGTTGTGCTCATCGCCCTGGCCGTAATTCTGGTGACGAGCGGTTTTCTGCTTCGCCGCCCGTGGGGCATCGGGCTTGGTTCGGGACTGCAGTTCGCGCTGCTGGCCACCGTGGTCCTGGCTCCGGCGCTGATCGTCGTCGTCGCGTTCTTCATGGGCATCTGGTACTACGTTTTGCGCACCCGCCATCAGCTGGTCGGTACTCCGTCGGGCTGGCGGATGCTGATCTCGTAATGGTCGGGGTCGTGAGGTCTGACTCGATCAGGTGGGCGGATACAGTGTCGGCGTGACTGAGCCAGCTAACCCACCCGCCCTTGAACGAACGTTGATCCTCATCAAGCCGGACGGCGTCGCGCGCGGTCTGACCGGTGAAATCCTGGCGCGGGTGCAACGCAAGGGATACCAGATCCAGGCATTGCAGCAGCGCACCGTCGACGAGAAGTTGTTGAGCGAGCACTACGCCGAACATGTCGGCAAGCCGTTCTATCAACCGTTGGTCGACTTCATGGCTTCCGGTGCGGTTGTCGCCGTGATCGCTGAGGGTCAGCGAGTGGTCGAAGGATTTCGGGCGATGGCCGGCGCGACCGATCCGACGGTGGCGTTGCCCGGCACGATCCGCGGTGACTTCGGACGGGACTGGGGTTTGCCGGTTCAGCAGAATCTCGTTCACGGATCGGACTCGGTCGAATCGGCCGAGCGCGAGATTGCCCTCTGGTTTCCGGCCAATTAGGCAGGCGAGCACTCACCCAAACCGGCGCTGAGGGCGGCGAGTCGCAGCGGCGATTAGTCAAATTGCCGCCTTACGATCATCACATCAGTTCACACCAGTAACACTGGTTGACCGTGTTGATGATGAGGTAATGAGATCCCATGGCGTTCACCCCCATGTCGCTGCTCGGTGGCGACCTGCTCGGTGGTGATCTTGCCGTGGATCTTGGAACCGCGAACACCCTTGTCTACCAACGTGGTCGCGGAATCATGCTGAACGAACCATCGGTGGTGGCCATCGACGTCGCCACGAACGCCGTGGTTGCTGTCGGCGCCGAGGCTCGACGCATGATTGGGCGAACCCCCGCCCACATCCGCACCGTTCGCCCACTGCAGGACGGCGTCATCGCCGATTACGACAGTACGGCGGCGATGTTGCGCTACTTCATCCGCAAGGTGTTGCACCGCCGCGCGTTCGCCGGACCGCGGGTGGTCGTCTGCGTCCCGTCCGGAATCACCAGCGTCGAACAGCGAGCGGTCAGTGAATCGGCGTACGCGGCTGGTGCTCGTCGAGTGCACATCATCTCCGAACCGATGGCGGCCGCGATCGGTGCTGGGCTCCCGGTCAGCGAGGCGGCCGGATCGATGGTGATCGACATCGGTGGCGGTAGTACCGAAGTCGCCGTGATCGCCCTGGCCGGGATTGTGGCCAGCACCAGCCTGCGGGTCGCCGGTGATGCGCTGGATCGCGCGATCGTCGATCACATCCGGGCCGAGTTCTCGATGCTGATCGGTGAGCGAACAGCGGAGGAGCTGAAGATCTCGATCGGCTCGGCCTTTCCGATTGCCGGTCCGGTTCGGGCGGAGATCCGTGGCCGGGACCTGGCGACCGGCCTGCCGCGCAATGTGGCCATCTCGGCCGATGAGCTTCGCCAGGCGATGAATCCGCCGATCAACCGGATCGTGGCCGCGGTTCGCAGCACGCTGGATCGCTGCCCGCCCGAACTGGCCGGTGACCTGGTGAGCCGAGGCATCGTGTTGACCGGCGGCGGCGCCTTGCTCCGCGGCCTGGATGCCCGGTTGCAGCATGAGATCGGGATTCCGGTCCTGGTCGCGGAGCGGCCGCTGGATTCGGTGGTGCTGGGCTCGGCGACGGTCGTGGAGCAGTTCGAGTCACTGCGCAAGGTCGTCGTCGACGGGCACCGGCGCTAACGCCGCCGCTTTCGGCATGCGTAAGCTCACCCGCCGGCAGCAGCAGGCCAGCGCCGCCCTGAGCTTGATCGCGTTGCTGTTCATCAGCCTGGACTTCGCCGGCACATCGCTGGCCGGTGCCCACCGGGGTGCGACCGGTGCGCTGGGATCGCTGTACCGCGGGACGGACTCGGTGATCGGACCGGTGCGTCGCTTCATTCAGGGTGTCCCGGACGTGGCCGACAACCGCTCGAGGATCGCCGCGCTGGAGCAACAGAACAATGACCTGCGCCGTCAGCTGGCCGCGGCCCAGGCCGATCGCGCTACCGCCGCTCGCCTGGGCCAACTGCAGCTGCAGTCCACCGCCGGTGGCTGGTCGGTGATGCCGGCCCGGGTGATCGCGACGGGGCCTGGTGCCGGCTTCGAGCGGACACTCACCGTGGACGTCGGCCGCCGCGAGCACGTGCTGGTGGGTCAGACGGTGACCGACGGTTTCGCTCTGGTGGGCCGCGTGGTGTCGGTGTATGCCACTACCTCGGTGATACTGCTGGTCAGTGATCCGAGCTCCGGCGTGGGGGTGCGCGACGTGCGTTCCGGTGAGTTGCTGCTGGCCAAAGGGGCGGGCAGCCAACCGCCGCTGGCCCTACCGCTGTCGGATAACGCGACCACCGGGATCGACGTCAAGGTCGGCGATCATCTGGTGACCGGCCCGGCCGGCCAGACCACCTTCGTCGCCGGGATCGAATTCGGCGTCGTGACCAAGGTAAGCAAGAGCCTGGGCGGAGTCACCTCGGCCACGGTGAAGCCGGCCGCCGGTCAATCCAGCGGGGACCTGCTCGGCATCGTGCTGGTGACTCCTCGAGACTCCCCGCGAGCCGCGGTGAAACCGGACAACAACTGATGACTGCCTCGCGCACGGCCGCGGCCATCGCCGGCGTCCTCACTGTGCTTCTGCTGCAGGCGACGCTGATCGGACCGCTCACGTTTCCGGTGCCGGTGTCCTTGCCGGCGTTGGTCGTCGTCGTGGTCGGCATCTACGCCGGACCCGGGATCGGTCTCGGTCTCGGATTTGCGACCGGCCTGCTGGCTGACCTGGGTTCTGACCATCCGGCCGGTGTGCTGGCTCTCGGCTGGATGCTGGGCGGACTGTTCGCCGGAATCGTCGGGGGGCTGGCCACCGAACGCGGTTGCCGAACCCGCCCGGTCGCCTTGTTGGCCGCCGGCCTGGCCACGCTGGTGTCCTTGGGTGTAGGTCTGTTGTTCGCCATGCTCGGTTCGCACGCGGCCAGCGCCGCAAGCACCGTTCGCTACCTGATTCCGATCGCGCTGGTGGATGCGGTGCTCGGGCTGGTCGTCGTTCCGCCGGTCCGAATGCTGTTGCGAAATCAGGGCATCCGAACCCCGCGGTCCACCGCGACCGTGTCGAGGACAGTATCGGTGAAGCCAATGGCCGGTGGTTATGCGCCTCGCTGACACCGCGCACCATCCCGTCCGACTGGCGGTGCTGCGCCTGCTGCTGGCCTCGCTGCTGATCACATTGGTCGCTCGGCTGTCCTACGTGCAGCTCCTTGATCAATCCAAACCTCAGCAGTCGGCCGGGCTGACCCACCTCGGTTCGATCGCTCTGACCGCCACCCGGGGCGAAATCCTGGACTCGCGCGGCCGGGTGCTGGTCGGCAACCGGTCTACGCACGTCCTCACCGTCGATCGCTCAGCGCTGGATCGCCTGCCTGATCAGGGGGTCGCAGTGTTGACCCGGTTGGGCGCGATTCTCGCCACGTCTGCCGCTGATCTGCGCCGCGAGATCACGCCGTGCGGAACCGCCGTACCGGCGCCCTGCTGGATCGGACAGCCGTATCAACCGGTTCCGGTCGCGACCGACGTCGATCCGGCGGTCGTCCTGGCCATCTCTGAGCACGCCGAACAGTTTCCCGGCGTAGCCGTCCAGACCGAATCCGTGCCCGACTACCCGGGTGGTTCGCTGGCTGCCCACGTGCTCGGTTACACCGGCGCCGTGAGCGCCGGGGACAAGAAGACGAACGCGCGTCTTCTCGACTCGGACACGATCGGTCGTAGCGGCCTGGAGGAGTCCTACGACTCGATCCTGCGCGGGGTGGACGGTACGCAGCGGGTGCAGTTGGATGCCCGCGGGGAAGTCGTCGGCCCGGCCAGCACGACACCGGCGGTCAACGGGGACAGTCTGGTCACCTCGATCGACTCCGATGTTCAGGCGCTGGCCGAGAAGTCACTCGCCGATCAGATCGCGGCCTCCCGTAAAGCCGGCAACGCCGCCCCGTCGGGCGCGGTGGTGGTGATGGATCCCCACACCGGGCGAGTGATCGCCGCGGCCAGTTACCCCACCTATGACCCGAGCGTTTTCACCGGTGGAATCTCGGTCGCCAACTATCGCAAGCTGACCGACCCAGCCGCCGAGGACCCCCTGGTCGGACGGGCGATCGCCGGCGAGTACGCCCCCGGATCGACCTTCAAACTCATCAGCCTGTCCGACAACGTTCGGACCGGGGCGATGACGCTGGACGGGCAGTACCCGTGCCCAGGCTCGCTCAACATCGACGGCCGGACCAAGACCAACTTCGATTCGGAATCCTTCGGCAGCGCCATCAGCGTCAAGTTCGCTTTGCAGGTCTCCTGTGACACGTTCTTCTACGCGCCGGCGGCCAATGAGTATTACGCCGATCAGGCACGGATCGCGGCCAAGCAGAAGCCGCAGGAACAACTGCAGGCCATGGCTAAGGCGTTCGGGATCTCCGAGCCCCCTCGCATCGATCTGCCGGCCGACGAGCAGGCCAGTGGCACCCTCGCCGATCGCGAAACCCGTTTGAGCCGGTGGAATGCCCACAAGACGGAGTACTGCGCGCAGGCTCGCCAGGGCTATCCCGACGAACCGAATCCGACGACTCGCGCCTACCTGACCCAGCTGGCCTTGGAGAACTGCACCGACGGCTGGCGGTACCGGGCCGGTGACAACGCCGACATGGCCATCGGGCAAGGGGAAACCACGGTTTCGCCTCTGCAGCTGGCGATGGCTTACTCAGCGATGGTCAACGGCGGCACCCTGTATGCGCCGAGCATTGGCTGGGGTGTGGTGGACAGCAGCGGGAAGGTGATCCAGACGATCACCCCGAAGGTGATTCGCAAGGTCCCGGTGGCCGCATCGACGCTGTCGTTCTTCGGTGACGCATTGCATTTCGACAACAGCCATGCCGTGTCGGGCGCACTGGCCTTCGACGGCTCACCCATCAAGACCGAGATCGGCGGCAAGACCGGCACGGCCGAGGTGTACGGCAAGCAGGACACATCCTGGTTCGCTTCGTGGGGTCCGATGGCCGCCGGACAGCCGGCCAGCAAGGCAAAATTCGTGGTGGTCGGGATGATCGAGCAGGCCGGGCTCGGCTCCAGTGCCGCCGCTCCGATGGTGCGCAAGGTGTTCGAGGGAATGCTCGGGGCCAACGGTCCGGCTGTCCTTCCGCAGGGGCAGCCGGCGACCACCCTGCCGAAGGTGGCGGCCAGGTGAGCACGGTGATCACTCCGATTCGGGGACCGTTACGGGCGATCGCCGCCACCCGGGCGCGTCGTGGCTATGACTGGATCCTGATCGGGGCCGCCTTCACGCTGTGCCTGATCGGAGCGGTCCTGGTCTTCTCCGCGACCCGCGGCCGGCTGGCCGATCTCGGCGAGAACCCCCAGACCTACTTGGCCAAGCACCTGCTCAACACAGCATTGGGAGCAGTGCTGCTGTGGGGCGCCTCGCGGCTCGACTCCCGGCTGCTGCGGCTATTCGGGCCGCTCATGTACGTGGCCAGCCTGCTCGGCCTGCTCGCGGTGTTCGCCATCGGATCGACGATCAACGGCGCCCATGCCTGGATCGTGATCGGTGGCGGCTTCGAGATCCAGCCGGCGGAATTTGCCAAGCTCGGGCTCATCGTCGCGTTGGCGGTGCTGTTTGCCCAGCGCCGACCTATCGGACGTCCGACGCTGAGCGACCTGAGTGTGGCGTTACTGCTGGCCGTGATACCGCTGGCCATGATCATGTTGCAACCGGACCTGGGCTCGGCCCTGGTCCTGTGTGCGATCACCTTCGGAATTTTGTTGGCGGCCGGCGTGCCGGCCCGCTGGATGATCGCCTTAGGTGTTGTGGCCGTCATCGCCGTCACCGTGGCCGTCAAGGGCGGGGTCCTGGCCGAATATCAGTTGGCACGGTTCGCGGCCTTCACCAATCCGAATGCCGACCCGCAGGGTGTGGCCTACAACATCACTCAGGCCCATATCGCGATTGCGCACGGGGGATGGTTCGGTCAAGGCCTGTTCCACGGGGCCCAGACCAACGGGGCCTTCGTCCCGGAACAGCAAACCGACTTCGTGTTCTCGGTTGCCGGTGAGGAGCTCGGGTTCCTAGGATCGCTGATCATCATCGGGTTGTTCGGCGTCATCCTGTGGCGCGGACTGCGGATCGCCGCCGCCGCACGCGGTGCCTCACGACTGGTGGCGGTCGGCGTGGTGAGCTGGATCGGCTTTCAGAGTTTCCAGAACATCGGGATGAACCTTGGTCTGACGCCGGTGACCGGACTGCCGTTGCCGTTCGTGTCCTACGGCGGGTCATCCATGTTCGCGCAAGGCCTCGCTATTGGTTTACTGCTGGCGATCCATCGCCATTCGCAGCGGACGGATTGAAGCGAAGCATCGCCTGCGGGCACGGTATCTGGCGCCCGATTGGCCGGCTCAGCGTCCGGAGCGCCGGCGGGGACGAGCCGAGGCGGAGAACGACGCTGCGCCACCACTGCTGCGGGTTGGCGTCGCCGACGATCCGGCACTGCGGTGGGGACTGCTCGTCCGGCCCGACGTGGCGCTGGTACGTCCTGATGGGGCGGTGGCCCGGCGTCCGGTCGAGCTGCTGCGAGGGTTGTTGCGGGCGGTGTTGCCCGGGCGCCGACGAGACTGGTTGTTCGTCTCAGCCGCGGGTGCGTGCGGCGGCGGTTGGACGAACGTCCGCTGGCCCGGCGCCAAACTTTGCAGCAACGGATGGCCCGGTTGCAATCGGGTGGTGACCGGCTTGATCGCGGCGCGGCGGGTGAGGTCACGAACGTCGCTCACCTGGTCATCGGTCATCAGGGTGATGACGACGCCCTCAGCTCCGGCCCGAGCAGTGCGTCCGGATCGGTGCAGGTAGGCCTTGTGTTCCACCGGCGGGTCGGCGTGGATGACGAGGCCGACGTCATCGACGTGGATCCCGCGAGCGGCGATATCGGTCGCAACCAGCGTTGGTGACGTGCCGTCGGCGAACGCGGTGAGGTTGCGGGTCCGCGCGGTTTGAGCCAGGTTGCCGTGCAGTTCCACCGCGGGCACCCCGGCCGCGATCAGGTCACGGGTCAGGCGCTTGGCTCGTTGCTTGGTGCGAGTGAACACGATGCTGCGTCCGGGGGCGGCGGTCAGATCGACGAGAACGGCCAACCGGTCGTCATGGCGAATGTGCAGCACGTGGTGGGTCATTGTGCTCGGGGTCGCATCAGTCGAATCGACGCTGTGCACTACCGGATCGGTCAGGAATCGCTTGACTAGCACGTCGACCCCGCGATCCAGGGTGGCCGAGAACAGCAGGCGCTGTCCCGAGCGTGGCGTCTGATCGAGCAGTCGGCGGACCTCGGGCAGGAACCCGAGATCGGCCATGTGGTCCGCCTCGTCGAGCACGGTGATCTCGATGTCGGCCAGGCTGGCGTGGCCGCTCTTGATGTGATCGGCCAGCCGTCCGGGACAGGCGACGACAACGTCGACTCCAGCCCGCAATGCCGAGATCTGGGGGCCCGCGCCGACGCCGCCGAAGATGGTCATGGTCCGCAGGGACAAGGCCCGCGCCAAGGGGGCCATTGCCGCATCGATCTGGATTGCCAGTTCGCGGGTCGGGGCGAGGATGAGGGCCCGTGGCCGACCCGGTTTGGCGGTGATACGGCGCCCACTGGCGCTCCGGGAGCCGGCGGACAGCCGGGTCAGCAATGGCAGGACGAACGCGTAGGTCTTGCCGGATCCGGTCCGGCCGCGGCCGAGCACGTCACGTCCGGCCAAGGAATCGGGCAGCGTGGCGACCTGGATCGGGAAGGCGGTGGTGATGCCCTGCTCGGCCAGCGCGCGGGTCAGCTCGCTGGGAACGCCGAGTGAATCGAAAGTGATATCGGGATTGGTGGGGGTAGTGCCCGTGAGCACAGGACTAGTGGGGCGGTTGACCGCCATAGTGATAACTCCGAAGGATAGAGATGGTCGTCCTGCCCGGCGCTGAGCCGATGGGAGCTACCCGACCGGTGTGGCTTGTGGAAGCCTGCGCGTGGTGTTCGACCGACAAACCGCCCGAGGCAGAACTCTGCGGGCAGCAGAACCGACTCTACCGCATGCGCTCAGGTCCTCGCGCCGGTGCCCGTAGCATGGGTGAGCGTGAGTACCCGAGCTGATTCGCTCTTCGAGCGACTGGAACCGCTACTGGCCCAGGTCAGCAAGCCAATCCAGTACGTCGGCGGCGAGCTGAACGCCCGATCAAAGGACTGGGACGCGGTCAGCGTCCGGTGGGCGTTGATGTACCCCGACGCCTATGAGGTCGGGTTGCCCAATCAGGGCGTGCAGATCCTGTACGAGGTCATCAACGAGCGCGACGATGCGCTTGCCGAACGCACGTACTCGGTCTGGCCCGATTTGGAAGCGTTGATGCGCCGGGACAACATCAGCCAGTTCACGGTTGACTCCCACCGTCCGGTCGGCGCCTTCGACGTCCTGGGAGTGTCGTTGTCCACCGAGCTCGGTTACACCAACCTGCTGACCGCCCTCGACCTGGCCGGGATTGCTCTGCGGGCCGCGGATCGCGGTGAGTCCGACCCGATCGTGCTGGCCGGTGGTCACGCCGCCTTCAACCCGGAGCCGATTGCTGAATTCATCGATGCCGCCGTCCTCGGCGACGGCGAGCAGGTTGTCGGCGTGATCACCGACGTCATTCGGGAGTTCAAGGCCGCCGGCTCGCCGGGCGGTCGGGATGAGCTGCTGACCCGACTGGCTGAAACGGGCGGCATCTATGTTCCGCGCTTCTACGACGTGAGTTACCGGCCCGATGGCCAACTCGCCGCCGTCGTGCCCAACCGCGACCGCGTCCCGCCGCGCGTAACCAAGCACACAGTGATGGATTTGGACGAATGGCCTTATCCCAAAACGCCATTGGTGCCATTGGCCGAAACGGTTCACGAGCGGATGAGCGTCGAGATCTTTCGGGGTTGCACCCGCGGCTGCCGGTTCTGCCAAGCCGGCATGATCACTCGTCCGGTGCGTGAACGTTCCATCGAAGGCATCGGAGCCATGGTGGCCCAGGGCCTCGCGGCCACCGGCTTCGAAGAGGTCGGCCTGCTGTCGCTGTCCAGTGCCGATCATTCCGAGATTGCTCCGCTGGCCAAGCAGCTGGCCGATCGCTATGAACAGTCGCGGGTTTCGCTGTCGTTGCCGTCCACCCGCGTCGATGCGTTCAACATCGATTTGGCCAATGAATTCAGCCGAAACGGACGTCGTTCCGGTCTGACTTTCGCTCCCGAGGGCGGCTCGGAGCGGCTGCGTCGGGTGATCAACAAGATGGTCAGCCATGAGGATCTGATTCGGACGGTGAGCGCGGCCTACTCCCAAGGGTGGCGGCAGGTGAAGCTGTACTTCATGTGCGGCCTGCCGACCGAGACCGATGAGGACGTGCTGGAGATCGCGGCGATGGCCCAGGACGTCATCCGCGCGGGCCGGGCGGCCACCGGCTCACGGGACATCCGGGCCACGGTGTCGATCGGGGGCTTCGTCCCCAAACCGCATACCCCGTTCCAATGGGCAGCCCAGGCCGCCGTCGAGGTGGTTGACGATCGGCTGCGCAAGTTGCGCGCGGCCATCAACGCCGACAAGTCGCTCGGACGAAACATCGGGATGCGGTATCACGACGGGCAGCCTTCGCTGATCGAGGGGCTCCTCTCGCGCGGGGACCGTCGAGTGGCCGGGGTGATCGAGGCCGCCTGGCGGGCCGGCGGTCGCTTTGATGGCTGGAGCGAACATTTCTCATACGAGCGCTGGGTAAACGCGGCCGAGCAGGTGCTGGTGCCGCTGGGGGTCAGCCTGGACTTCTTCACTACTCGCGAACGCGATGCCGATGAGGTGCTGCCCTGGGATCACCTGGATTCCGGGTTGGATAAGCAGTGGTTGTGGGATGACTGGCAGGACGCGCTGACCGGCTACGAGCAGGACGACTGCCGTTGGACGCCCTGCTTTGACTGTGGGGTCTGCCCGAGCATGGGTACCGATATTCAAATCGGACCGACCGGTCGCTCGCTGCTCCCGTTGCTCAGCAACCGGCAGTCCTAGGCCATGGCGCGTCGTCAGCCCGAGGGACCACCGCCGGCTCCGATCGTCCAGCGGCTCCGAATCCAGTACGCCAAGCGCGGACGCCTTCGCTTCACCTCTCATCGTGACTTCGCCCGGGCCTTCGAGCGCTCGCTGCGCCGGGCCGAGATACCGATGGCTTACTCGGCCGGCTTTCACCCTCATCCCAAGATCAGTTACGTAGGGGCGGCGCCGACCGGTGTCGGGTCGGAGGCTGAATATCTCGAGATCGCGCTGGCCGAGCGCCGTGACCCCGAACAGGTCCGGGCCGCGATCGACGCCGTGCTGCCCCCAGGCCTGGACATGGTGGCCGCGGTCGATGTCGAGGATTGCCCGCCGGGATCCTTCCCCGAGCAGATGCAGGCCTCGCACTGGCAGCTCGATATGGCGGCGCCGGCGTCGCAGGTCCAGGCGGCCTTCGATCAGCTGTTGGCCTGCGAGTCGTTTATGGTCGAGCGCCTGACCAAGGATGGCCGTCGTAGCCTGGACGCGCGGGCGCCGATCGTGTCGGTTTCGGTCCGTACGGACGGAGTCGACCCTGAGCGTGCGACAATAGGGATGGTCGTGCGCCAGGTAACCCCAACCGTGCGACCGGACGACATCCTCACAGCGCTGAAGTCAGTCGCCGGTTTCGCCCCGTCTGAGCCCATCCGGGCCACCAGACGGGCGCAGGGACCTCTCGATGACGACGGAGCGGTTGTGGATCCGTTGAATACGACGCTGAAAGTGATGTAAGACCGCACTGAACGCCCCGTCGGCACCCGCCGACGGGAGGCAGACTTTGTGCGCCGCTTGCGGGCGGAGCACCCAACGCCGCTGAGTCGGCTGGCCGTAGTGGCTGCGAGTGAGCTCGTAGCGGCGCGGCTGGCCCCGGCGGTGAGACAAGGAGCAATACGAGCAGATGCTCGATATCACCGAACAACCACACAATGCTGATGTACCGATGACCGACCCCTCCACCGGAGTCGCTAGCAGCGACGAGACGGCCGAGGCCGGGCGTTCAGCCCGGAAGGCACCAGCCAAACGAGCCCCCCGTAAAACGGCCAAGGCTTCAGGTCCCTCCGCCGCATCCGTGCCGGTAACCAGTGATGGTCCCGAGGCGTCCGACCTGTCCGCGGCCGCGAGCGCGCCGGCCAAGCGAGCGCCGCGCAAGGCAGTGGCCCGCAAGGCTACGGCCACCAAAGCCACGGCCAGCACAGCCGCCGCCAGCAACGCTACGGCGGCCAACCCTGAGCCGACCACTGAGACGGCGGCCGAAGCCACTGGTGACGACGCAGCCAGCAGTTCTCGCCCGTCCAAGCCCGCCAAGGCCGGGAAAGCCGGCGGACGGACCAGGGGCGGCAAGGCTGGACAAACTGACAGCTCGCCGCAGGCCAGCAACGATGTCGGCGGAGAGTCCACCGAAGCAAGGGCGGACGACGCCGCACCTGAGCCCAAGAAATCCGTACGCAAGCGGACACCCAGGACCGCTGGCGCCGGACAGGTCAGCCCGACCGAGAGCGGTGACACCAGCCGCGAGGCGGGCGCCGCCGCCGCGGTGCTGGCCGCGCCCATAGTCTTGTTCCAGCCCCCGTCCGAGGTGCCCGCGCCCACGGCAACCGCTGGAACTCGGCGCCGTCGGGCCACGACCAAAGCGACGCCCGTCGAGCCCGAGGCCATCGATCAGCTCGAGCTGGCCAGCGAGACGCCCGCCGATGCAAGTGCCACCGAAGACGAGGGTCCTGAAGAGGACGGCACGGCTCGTCGCCGTCGCCGTCGCGGCCGCCGAGGTCGCGGAAGCCGCACCGAAGGGGGCCGTAGCGATGACGCCGCGGCCGACGCTTCAGATGACGTGAGCGACACCGTGGCCACCGTCGATGACGAAGACACCGACGATGAGGACAGCATCGCCGAACACGCCGACGAGGTCGCCGAGGCGGCGCTGTCGGCCAGCGCGCGTCGTCGTCGCCGTCGGCGCCGTTCGGGTAGCTCCGGCGACGAATCGGACGGGACCGCCGACGATCCGCCCAACACCGTGGTGCACGTTCGCGACAGCCGCTCCGGACGTGGCTCGGCCGCGGACGAGGACGGGGTGCGAGGCGTCAAGGGCTCGACCCGCCTGGAAGCAAAGCGCCAGCGTCGCCGCGACAACCGGGACTCGGGCCGTCGGCGGGCTCCGATCCTGACCGAGGCCGAATTCCTGGCCCGCCGGGAATCGGTCGATCGGGTGATGACCGTTCGCCAAACCGGCGATCGCACCCAGATCGCGGTGCTGGAAGACGGAATTCTCGTCGAGCATTACGTGACCCGGGCCAGCAATGCCAGCGCGGTCGGCAACGTCTACCTCGGTCGCGTCCAGAACGTGTTGCCGTCCATGGAAGCGGCGTTCATCGACATCGGTCGCGGACGCAACGGGGTTCTCTATGCCGGCGAAGTGAACTGGGAGGCGGCCGGTCTGGAAGGCAAGGCCCGTTCGATCGAGGGTGCCATGGCCTCCGGCGACAGCGTGCTGGTTCAGGTCACCAAGGACCCGATCGGCCATAAGGGCGCGCGCCTCACCAGTCAGATATCGCTGCCCGGCCGCTTCGTGGTCTACGTACCGGGCGGCGGGATGACGGGAATCAGTCGCAAGCTGCCCGACACCGAGCGAACCCGGCTGAAGGCGATTCTGCGCAAGGTCGTCCCCGACGATGCCGGGGTGATCGTCCGGACCGCCGCCGAGGGAGCCTCGGAAGAGGACTTGATCAGCGATGTCGAGCGACTCAAGACCCAGTGGGAAAGCATCTCGGCCAAGGCCGCTCAGCCCAGTGCCGGTCCATCCCTGGTCTACGGCGAACCGGATCTGGCGATTCGGGTCGTGCGTGATGTCTTCAACGACGACTTCAAGCAACTGGTCGTGGCCGGATCAGGCATCCGCGACACGATCGCCGGTTATGTCTCCGATGTCGCCCCGGATCTGGCTGATCGCATTACCGCACACACGGCCGAAAGTGATCTGTTCCGCGACCTGCGGGTGGACGAACAACTGGCCAAGGCTCTGGACCGCAAGGTGTGGCTGCCCTCGGGCGGCTCGTTGGTGATCGATCGCACCGAAGCGATGACCGTGATCGACGTCAACACGGGCAAGTACATCGGTTCCGGGGGCAACCTCGAACAAACGGTCACTCGCAACAACCTGGAAGCGGCCGAGGAGATCGTTCGGCAGCTCCGCTTGCGCGACATCGGCGGCATCATCGTCATCGACTTCATCGACATGGTCCTGGAAAGCAATCGCGACCTTGTCCTGCGTCGACTGACCGAGTGTCTGGGCCGGGATCGGACCAAGCACCAGGTCGCCGAAGTCACTTCGCTGGGTCTGGTGCAGATGACCCGCAAGCGGGTCGGCGAAGGCCTCCTCGAGGCGTTCAGCGAGCCGTGTGAGGTGTGCAAGGGCCGGGGGGTCATCGTCCACGGTGAACCGGTCGACAAAAAGCCGGGCTCGGCCGCCGCCGAGGAGGAGCGGCCCGGTGGCCGGGGCAAGCGGGGATCGCGCAAGGGCCGCGGGGACGGTGGTTCCGAGGGCTCTGACCGAGCCGGCGCCAACGGCTCGGCAGTCCTCGATCCGGCCGCGATTGCGCTGGCCGAGGAACAGCGCCGAGCGGCGGCCGACGCGATTGCCGCGATCGCCAAGGCGACCGCCCACACCGACGCTTCGGATACCCCAGCCCCGGCAACGGTTGTCGCGGCCGATCGGGTGGACCGCACCGATTCTCAACCGGCCGATTCCCAACGGGCCGATTCTCAACCGGCCGTTTCTCAACCGGCCGTTTCTCAACCGGCCGTTTCTCAACCGGCCGTTTCCCAACCGGCCGTTTCTCATCCGGCCGTTTCTCAACCGGCCGAGGCCACGCCGAGGCCCCGCCGACGCCGGGCCGCCAGCCGTCCGGCCGGCCCACCGGTGACCAGCGAGGCGGTCGGTGGGTAGCCGCTTTGCCGTAGCGGGTCCTCGTGCCGTAATCTGTAGAGCGGCCCACTGAGCGCTGTACTGGTTGGTGGGCCGTTGTTGCGCCTTCTCTAGAGCAGTTTCGACAGGAGTGAATTCACGATGTACGCCATCGTCAAAACCGGCGGCAAGCAATACAAGGTCGCCGTCGGGGACGTCGTTACCGTGGAAAAGCTCGCTGTCTCCGCTGGTGACACTGTTTCCCTGCCCGCCATTCTGTTGGTCGACGGTGAATCGGTGACTACCGATGCCAGCGCGTTGGCTGCGGTCTCGGTGACCGGCGAAGTGCTGGCTCAGATCAAGGGCCCCAAGATCCGGATCCACAAGTACAAGAACAAGACCGGTTACCACAAGCGCATCGGGCACCGCCAGAAGCTGTCTCAGGTCAAGGTCACTGGCATCGAGAGCGGAAAGAAGTAATTCCATGGCCCACAAAAAGGGTGCGTCCTCCTCGCGTAACGGTCGCGACTCCAACGCCCAGCGTCTCGGCGTCAAGCGCTACGGCGGTCAGCTGGTCGGCGCGGGCGAAATCATCGTGCGCCAGCGAGGCACCAAGTTCCACCCGGGCGCCAACGTCGGCCGCGGCGGTGATGACACGCTGTTCGCACTCGAGAGCGGCAACGTGTTGTTCGCTACGCGGCGCGGCCGCAAGACCGTCAACATCGTCCCGGCCGAGGCCTGAGCGGCCCGTCCAATCGAAGCGAAAGGGTGGGCCCCCGGCTGGGGCGCCCGCCCTTTTTCTTTGTCACCCAACCTGAACGGACCGAGCTGAGCGAAAGGAGCATCCGATGGCCAGCTTCGTAGACCGCGTGGTGCTGCACGCTACGGCCGGTAACGGCGGGCACGGTTGTTCCTCCATCCATCGCGAGAAGTTCAAGCCGCTCGGCGGCCCCGATGGGGCCAACGGCGGAAATGGCGGTGACGTCGTGCTGGTCGTCGACGCCCAGGTCCATACGCTGCTCGACTTCCACCACCATCCGCACCAGAAAGCCGGCAACGGGCGGCCCGGGGCGGGCAAGCACCGCCAGGGCGCCGACGGGACCGACGTCGAACTCCGAGTGCCCAATGGCACCGTCGTCCACGCTCAGGACGGCTCCGTTCTGGCTGACCTGACGGGTGACGGTCATCGATTCGTGGTCGCACACGGCGGTCGCGGTGGGCTCGGCAATGCCGCGCTGGCCTCGACCCGGCGCAAAGCGCCCGGCTTCGCCTTGCTCGGCGAGCCGGGTGAAGCGCTGGACGTGGTTCTGGAATTGAAGTCGATGGCCGACGTGGGGCTGGTGGGATTTCCCTCGGCCGGCAAGTCCTCACTCATTGCCGCCCTGTCTGCCGCCCGACCCAAGATCGCGGACTATCCGTTCACCACGCTGGTGCCCAACCTGGGCGTCGTCAGCGCCGCCGGGATCACGTTCACCGTCGCCGACGTGCCCGGTCTGATCCCGGGCGCGGCCCAGGGCCGCGGGCTCGGGCTGGATTTCCTGCGTCACATCGAACGCTGCTCGGTGCTGCTGCACGTGCTGGACTGCGCCACTCTGGAACCGGGTCGTGATCCGATCAGTGATCTCGACGCGATCGAAGTCGAGCTCGGGCACTACCAATCGGATCTGGGGGACCTGCTCAGCCGTCCGCGGCTGGTCGCCCTCAACAAGATCGACGTCCCCGAGGCCCGCGAGCTGGCCGACTTCGTGACCGCCGAACTGAGCGAGCGCGGCTATCGGGTCTTCGAGATCTCCGCGGCCTCGCACGAAGGTCTGCGCGCTCTGAGCTTCGCCTTGGCCGAGCTGGTCGGCGAGCACCGGGCCAGCCTCGATGCGCTCGAACCGGCCCGGATCGTGCTCACCCCCAAGGCCGTGGATGATTCCGGCTTCAGCGTGTCGGCCGACCCCCAGGAGCCCGGGGCGTTCATCGTTCGCGGTACCAAACCGGAGCGCTGGGTCCGACAGACACCTTTCGACAACGACGAGGCCGTCGGCTATCTCGCCGACCGGCTGGCTCGCCTCGGGGTAGAACAGGAACTGGGCCGTCTGGGTGCCGAGCCCGGGGCCACCGTCACCATTGGCGACTACGTGTTCGACTTCCAGCCCACGGCCGGCATGGCGGATGAGGAATACGCCCCGACTCGTCGCGGGACCGACGGTCGACTGGACACCATCACCCGTCCAGCCGCCGATGAGCGATTGGCGGCCAAGAAGGCTCGTCGGCGCCGTGATGAGGACGAGGCGCAATGAGTGCCCGGGAGGCGATCGCTGCCGCCGGCCGCACGGTCGTCAAAGTCGGCTCCACCTCCCTGACCCATCGCGGTCGACTGGACCCCGATCGCCTCGATGCTCTGGTCGATGCGCTGGCCGCCCACCGGGCTGCCGGACGGCAAGTGGTGCTGGTGTCCTCGGGCGCCATCGCGGCGGGCATCGCCCCGTTGCGGCTCAAGGCGCGGCCCCGTGATCTGGCGACGCAGCAAGCTGCGGCGAGCGTGGGTCAGTTGCTGCTGGCCGAACGGTATTCGGCCTCCTTCGCCCGTCACGATCTCACCGTCGGACAGGTGTTGCTGACCGCGGATGATCTGCATCGACGTGGGCACTACCTCAATGCGGTGCGCACGCTGGAGCGACTGCTTGCTCTGGGCGTCATTCCGATCGTGAACGAGAACGACACGGTGGCCACTCACGAGATTCGCTTCGGTGACAACGATCGACTAGCCGCGCTGGTCGCGCACCTGGTGCAGGCCGAAGCGTTGGTGCTGCTCTCAGACATCGATGGCCTCTACACCGCCGATCCGCGCACGCCCGGCGCCAGCCTCATCCCGGAAGTCAGCGGTGCCGAGGACCTGGAGTCGGTGCGGATCGGCGGCGTCGGTTCCTCGGTGAGCACCGGCGGCATGGCGACCAAGATCGAAGCAGCCACCATCGCCACCGGAGCCGGCATTCCGGTCCTGCTGATCGACGCGCCCCGGGTGGCCGATGCTCTGCACGGACGGGGCGGAACCTGCTTCGCGGCCGTAGGAAAGCGGACTGCGTCCCGGCTGTTCTGGTTACGCCACGCTACGACTCCGCGAGGTCGGCTCATTCTCGATCCGGGTGCGGTCGAGGCGGTCGTCCGTCGGCGGGTGTCACTGCTGCCGGCCGGAATCACCGAAGTTATCGGGGACTTTGCCGCGGGTGATCCGGTCGAATTGGCTGATCATCTCGGGACGGTCGTCGCCCGCGGCCTGGTGGCCTTCGACAGTGAGGACATGCCCGGACTGCTGGGTAAATCCACCCGTGACCTGCCGGAGGAGCTACGCCGCGAAGCCGTCCATCGTGACGACCTGATCCTGATCTGATCGCTCAGCGAACGGGCGGCGGCTTGTGGGCCTCGAGAAGGGCTTCGACCGCGTCCAGCTCAGCCCGCAGCACGCTCGCCCTCGCCTGGGCCTGCGAACGCGCGTTGTCGTTGACGGCTGACACGGCTTGCGTGAGCGTCGTTTCTCCGACGAGCTTGGCGATGGCCGTCACCGCACCGGGCCGCAGCGCGGCTTTCTTCACGACCGTACGGGCGCCGGCGGAAGCGCTCACCCTCCAGTCGGCACCCTCGGACGTGATCGTGATCGTCACCTTGGCTGGTTTGCTCGTCCGGCCGCGCGGCGGGGCGCCCTTGCTTGCCGGCGTGCTTGCCGGCTTGGTTGTCGGCTTCACCGCTGGCGCGGCCGTGGTGCTGTCCACGTTCGGCTGGGCCAAGCCGGCCCGAACCCGGACTGAGGACTGCAACTCAGCCGGCGCGAACGGCAATTCGTCCATGCTCGCCCCGACCTTGACCCGCACTCGGACGAAGTCCGGCCCGTCGCTGGCCAGGTCACCGATACCGATAACGGTTCCCGTCGATCCCGCCGGAAACTGCGGTCCGGTCACCGTAACGCGCGGTCGGCGTCCCTCGGCCAGTTGGGCGCGTAGTTCGTCCAGCTGCGCGGGACTGAGGCCGTGGGATTTGCGAGGCGGCATGACGTGCAGTGTGTCAGGTCAAGGGAGCCAGTGTGTCCCGCAGGGCTTCCAGCACCGACGCGTCCTCGATCGTCGATGGGACAACCAGCCGGCCGGTGTCAGCCAGCTCGCGCATCGCTTTACGAACGATCTTGCCTGACCGAGTCTTGGGCAAGGCAGCGACCACCTCCACCCGAGCCAGGGAAGCGATCGGCCCGATCTGCTCGCGCACAAGCTGTCTCACGGCCACCCCCACATCGGCCGCGCTCGTGCTGACCCCGGCCTTGGTTACCAACAGGGCAAAGGGAACCTGTCCCTTTATCGGATCGTGCACACCGATCACGGCACACTCGGCGACCGCTGGATGGCTCGCGATGACCGCCTCGATCTGCCCCGAGGACAGGCGGTGGCCGGCCACGTTCAACACATCATCGGTGCGCCCGAGCACGAACAGGTAGCCCTCGGAATCGAAGTACCCGCCGTCCCCGGTCAGGTAGTAGCCATCGAAGGCCGACAGGTAGGAGTCGAGGAAACGCTGCTCGCTGCCCCACAAGGTCGTCAGCGCACCGGGTGGCAACGGCAGGCGAATGGCGATCGAGCCCTCTACGCCGGCAGCGACGGGCTTGCCCAGCTCGTCCAGCACCTGCACGTCATAACCGGGCACCGGCACGGTCGCTGATCCCGCTTTGACCGGCATCGGTTCCAGTCCTCGCAGGTTGGCCGCGATCGGCCAACCGGTTTCGGTTTGCCACCAGTTGTCGAGGACGGGAATTCCCAGGTGATCACTGGCCCAGTGATAGGTGTCCGGGTCGAGCCGTTCACCGGCCAGGAACAACGCACGCAGTTGGCTGAGGTCATGTCCGCGCCGGAGGATCGCGTCCGGATCCTCTTTTTTGATAGCGCGGATCGCGGTCGGCGCGGTGAACAGCGCGTTGACTCGATGTTCTGCGGCCACCCGCCAGAAAGCTCCGGCGTCGGGCGTAGCGATCGGCTTTCCCTCGTACAGCACGGTGGTTGCCCCGACCAGTAGCGGCGCGTAGACGATGTAGCTGTGTCCGACGACCCATCCGACATCGCTGGCCGCCCAGAAAACATCACCGGCTCCGATTCCGAAGACATTGCCCATGGACCAATGCAGGGCGACCGCGTGGCCACCGTTGTCACGAACGATTCCTTTGGGTTTTCCGGTCGTCCCCGAGGTGTAGAGGATGTAGAGGGGATCGGTGCCGCGAACCTCCACGCACTCGGTCGGCTGGATTGCCGAGGAAGTCATCAGCTGCTTCCAGTCGTGTTCCACCGGACCCGGCTGTTCAGCCGAAGGCGGCACAACGAGCTGTGGACGCGCCACGATCAGATGATGGTCGGGCTGGTGGCCCGACCGCTTCAACGCAGCGCGTATTAGTGGTTGATATTCCACAATGCCCCGCGGTTCGATTCCGCAGCTGGCCGAGATGATCACCTTAGGTTGCGCATCGGAGATGCGGGCCGCCAATTCGGCGGACGCGAAGCCGCCGAACACCACCGAATGTACGGCGCCGATCCGCGCGCAGGCCAACATGGCGATCACTGCCTCGGGGATCATCGGCAGGTAGATCAGGACCCGATCGCCGGCCACGACTCCCAAGGCCCGCAGCACGCCGGCGCATTTGGCGGCCTGCTCGGTGAGTTCGGCGAAGCTGAACTCGCGCCGGGTATCGGCCAGGGGCGAGTCATAGATCAGCGCGAGCTGATCAGCTCGACCGCGAGCCACCTGCCGATCCAATGCGTTGAAGCAGGTATTGAGAGTGCCGTCGGTGAACCAGCGGTAGAAGGGCGGCCGGGAATCGTCAAGAATCGTCGAAGGTTTCTTGAACCACGAAATTCCTTCGGCCGCGGCGGACCAGAACGACCGTGGGTCGGCCAGACTGTGCTGATACGCCTCGCGGTACGCCTTCACCGGATCAGGGTAGAACCTGCCGGCTAGATGGCGCTGGTGGCCTCGCTGACCACCGCCGTGGGGGCTGCTCGGCGGCCGGGCTTGCCGGCGAGCGCGAACTCACCGCGACTGCGGACGCTGAACAAGGACAGGGCGGCCAGGACGCAGAGCAGCCCGGCGGTCAGCCAGGCCACCCGGTAGTCGCCGGTATGGGCGCGGACAGCTCCGGCGAACGAGGCCGCGATCCCGGCGCCGACCATGTGCGAGGCGAAGACCCAGCCGAACACCACGCCCGAACGTTGCAGGCCGAAGTGTTCTCGACACATGGCCACCGTGGGTGGCACGGTGGCCACCCAATCCAGGCCGTAGAAGACGATGAACAGAAACAGTGGTGGGTCAACCGTCGATCCGAGCACGGTCGGCACGATGAGCAGCGAAAGCCCTCGCAGGCCGTAGTAGGCCATCAGCAGATTGCGCGGATCGACCCGGTCGGTGAGCCAGCCCGAGCAGATCGTCCCGACGATGTCGAACACACCGATCAGAGCCAGTAGATCGGCGGCCGTGGTCGCCGGCATTCCGTGATCGTGCGCGGCCGGGATGAAGTGTGCACCGATCAGGCCGTTGGTGGACCAGCCGCAGACGAAGAACGTGCCCATCAGCACCCAGAAGGTCCACGACCGCGAGGACTGGGTCAGCGCCTGAATCGCCAGGCGAGCCGGTGCGGTCGCCGGGGGTGGCGCCGGCGGCGGGGTGTCGGGCGTCGCTCCGAAGGGGGTCGTGCCGACCGAGGCGGGGGAGTCGGCCAGCAACCAGATGACCAACGGCACCAGTGCGACCGCGAACACCGCGACCACGGCCACGGCTGTTCGCCAGCCGTGATGGGCGATCAGGGTCGCCAGCACCGGCAGAAAGATCAGTTGCCCGGTCGCCGACGCGGCCGAGAAGATTCCGGTCACCAGTCCCCGATGGCTGACGAACCAGCGGTTGGCGATGATGGCGCCGAAGACCAGAGCCATCGAACCGGTGCCGATACCGATGGCAAAGCCCCAGGCCGCGACCAATTCCCATGACGAGGACATCACCGTTGTGGCCAGGCAACCCAGCGCTACCAGCGACAACGCGGACGCGACCATCCGCCGGACCCCGAAGCGCTGCATCAGCGCGGCCGCGAACGGCGCTGTCAGGCCGTACACGACGAGGTTCACCGTGATAGCGAAGGACGTGACCGAACGGCTCCACCCGAACTCGTTTTCCAACGGCTCGATCAGGGCTCCGGTGGAACTGCGGAAGGCAGCGGCCGCGATCAGAGCAAGAAAGGTGACGCCGGCCACGAGCCAGGCCCGATGGATTGTCGGCCGAGAATCCCACCGGCGCGTAGTCACCGATCCATGATGCCGTCCGGACGCGCTGGTGGTCAGGCGAATTACTGCCTTGAAGCGTCGAGTAACAGCCGGTGCGGGCCGAACTCTGCCAAGCTTGTCGCGTGAGCGATGAATTGAACGTCTTGGGCGGCGAACTCGAACCGTGCGGGATGGATCCGGTGACGGGGTTCTTCCGTGACGGTTGTTGCCGCAGCGGCCCAGAGGATCTGGGAAGCCACACCGTGTGCGCCGTGGTGACCGAGGACTTCCTGCAGCATCAGCGGGCGGTCGGCAATGATCTGATCACGCCACGTCCGGAGTTCGGCTTCACCGGTCTGGTGCCAGGTGACCGTTGGTGCGTCGTCGCGGCCAGGTGGTGGCAGGCCTACCTCGAGGGGATGGCCGCGCCGGTGGTGCTGGCCGCCACCAATCAGCGGGCGCTGCAGATCGTGCCGCTGCAGGCCCTGCGTGAACACGCGGTGGACGTCCCACCGGATGTGGCATCGCTGATCTAGTCCAGATTGATCTGGTCGAGGTGTTGCTGCTATTGGGCCAGCCTTGGCCACCGGCTGGCTCAGGTCCGGCTCGGCACGGAAAGCTCTGCCTCGGTCAGCGCACGGACCTGACCGGCGGTGACGCCGGGTGCGGTCTCACGCAGCACCAGCCCCTCGGGCGTGACGTCGATTACGGCCAGGTCGGTCACGATGAGCTGCACGCAAGCCTTACCGGTCAGCGGCAGCGAACACCGCTTGACGATCTTCGGGCTGCCGTCGCGCGCGGTGTGTTCCATCATCACGATGACCCTCTTGGCGCCGTGGATGAGGTCCATAGCCCCGCCCATGCCTTTGATCATCTTGCCGGGAATTGTCCAGTTGGCCAGGTCGCCGTTGGCCGCTACCTGCATCGCCCCGAGAATGGCGACGTCGATATGACCGCCACGAATCATGCCGAACGAGGTGGCCGAATCGAAAAACGATGCCCCGGGCAGGACAGTGACGGTTTCCTTGCCGGCGTTGATCAGGTCGCCGTCGACCTCGTCCTCGTAGGGATACGGGCCGACCCCCAGGATGCCGTTCTCGGACTGCAGCACCAGATGCACACCCGCGGGAACGTAGTTGGGCACCAGCGTCGGAAGCCCGATTCCGAGGTTGACGTACTGCCCGTCGGTCAGCTCGCGGGCGACCCGGGCGGCCAGCTCGCTGCGTGATAGGCGAGGCGGCGCGGTCTCCACTGACATCTCAGGCCTCCTGCCGTTCGCGCACGGTCCGCTTCTCGATTATTTTTCCGCCCTCGCCCACCTCGACCACGCGCTGGACGAAGACACCGGGCGTGTGCACGTTCTCCGGGTCCAGCTCGCCCGGCTCGACCAGCTGCTCGACCTCGGCAATGGTGATGCGACCGGCCATGGCACACAGCGGGTTGAAGTTACGAGCCGAGGCGTCATAGACCAGGTTGCCGTGTCGATCGCCGCGAGCGGCACGGACCAGGGCGAAGTCGGTGGTGATCCCGTGTTCCAGCACGTAGTCGGTCCCGTTGAACGTCCGGACCTCTTTGGGCGGTGAGGCCTTGGCCACGCTGCCGTCGGCGTTGTAGAGCCACGGCAGGCCGCCGTCGGCGACCAGCGTTCCGACACCGGCCGGAGTGAAGAACGCCGGGATGCCGCTTCCGCCGGCCCGCAGGCGTTCGGCCAGCGTGCCCTGCGGGGTCAGCTCCAATTCCAGCTCCCCGGCGAGGTACTGCCGCGCGAATTCGCGATTCTCACCCACGTAGGAACCGATGGTGCGTCCGATCCGCCCGGCGGAGAGAAGCACCCCGAGGCCGGCCTCGTCCACTCCGCAGTTGTTGGACACCGTGTGCAGGTTGGTGGTCCCGAGCTCGAACAGGGCCAGGATCAGGACGTGGGGGATCCCGCATAGTCCGAAGCCACCCACCGCCAACGAGGATCCGTCGGCGATGTCGGCGACCGCGTCGGCGGCTGAGGAAACCACCTTGTCCACGCCATCAACCTTCCGCAAATCTCGCACGATAGGGATGTGCGCGCGTTAGCGCGCATATCGCACTCTAGCGATGAGCCGGTGCCGGCTCGGGCATCGGCCCGTGGCGCCTGTGGGTCGCAAGCTGGACCCGCGAGCTAGCAGAGGACGGTTGCGTTCTCGGCGGCGGCGTGCCTGGCTCGCTGTTCGGGATCCGGGTGTCTGACCAGCACCGTCGAGCCGCCGACCGACATCGGTGCGAGCAGGCAATCCAGCCAGTCGGGCGAGCGGGACCAGAGCAAGCGAGCTCCCGTCGTGAGACCGAGCGCGCCGGCCCGCTGATGGGCCTGGGCTGCGACCTGAGCGCGGCTGGAGCCATTCCAGGCCGCGTCCGCCTCGCCCGCCTGCGCGCGGACGCCAGCCCAGCTGTCGGGTTGCGGACGCACAGCCGTCGTGTAGTCGGTCATGCCGGCGGGGGGCGAGGTGGCGCGGGCCATGCTCAACATCGACACCGCAAACACCTCATCGGCCCCGGCCAGCTCCAGGCCCTCGAGCGACCCGGCGTCGCCGAAGACCACGTTGGCCCGGGTCGGGTCGGTGACAATCTCCAAGCCGGCGAACCAACATCCGAACAGGATCGGTGCCGCCAGCCAGTGCAGCGGCAGGGCCAGCGCGGCTCGATCGCCGGGTCCGAGGCCGAGGCTGTCCATGATGAGAAAGTGGGTTTTGGCCACCCAGTTCGCCATCGACTTGGCTGACAGCTCAGAGCGCTCCTGGGTTGCATCGTCGTAGAAGGTGACCAACGGGCGACTGGGATCGGCGGCCAACCGATCCTCGAATAGTTGCTCCGGAGAGCTCATCAGTTGATGCAGCCGGCTTGGGCGGCGGTCGTGACTCCCGGCGTGGTGCTGGAAGACGGAGCGGGAGTATTCGTCGGCCCGGTGGAGCCGGCCGGCATCAGCGACTTGACCTGTACGCCGTTGTTGCCCAGCAACAGCGTCACCCCGGACGCTGTCTGCACTCGCTGCATCACCGCGCCCGGGACTGCCGCCTGCACGGCTTTGGCCGCCGATTCGTCACCGGCGGCGTAACGGATCGTGGTCTGAGCCAGCACATCGGTGGTCGGTGCCGGGACGACCGTCTTGAACCCGAGCAGCTGCAGCGCCTTGGAGTTGGTCGTTTCCAAGCCATTGGCGTCCGCATCATTCACCACGGTCACGGTCACCGTTTTCGGATCGGCGGCTTTGGCGGCGTTGAGGGCGTCGACCGGCGGCGTGCCGATCACTGAGCTGATGAAGCTCGGCATCGCCTGGAGGTTCACGACAACGACGTTGCCGTCGTTGGGGGTATCAGCCGTCCCGCTGGTAGGAATCGTGGTGAACTTGACGTTGCCGGCCTGTAGGTTCTGCATCTGCTGGGCTAGCTTCAGCGGAGCCAGGTTCTTGTCCATGACGAGCGAGCTGCTGACCGCCGACAACAGGCGATTGAGCTTCAGCGGGTTGAGCAATGTGCCGGTGGAGGCCATCTGGCGGAACACAGCGGACAGGAAGTACTGCTGACGTTTGATCCGATCCAAATCACCGCCGGCCAGGCCGTAGCGCTGGCGAACGAACGCCAACGCCTGGGTGCCCTTGATCGTGGAATGCCCAGCGGGCAGGTTGATCCCGGAGTTAGGTTCCTTCTGTGCCGCGTTGAGGCAGATGTCGACTCCGCCGATTGCGTTGGAGATCCGGTAGAAACCGAGCAGGTCGACCTGGACGTAATGATCGACCTTCAAGCCCGTGAGCTGTTCGATGGTCTTGACCAGCAGCGCGGCGCCGGCGTCCTTGTTGCCGTTGGCCGCGGCAACGCCGTCGGTATAGGCCGAGTTGAGTTTGTGCTTGCCCTGACCAGGAATGTCGACGTAGGAGTCCCGAGGAAAGGAGATGACCGTCGCCCGGGAGCCGTTGGCCGGCACGTGCATCAACATCATGGTGTCGGTGTTGTAGCTGCCGCCGTCGCGGGTCGTGCCGAGCTGCTTGAGTTCGGCATCCGTGGCGGTGTCACGGTCATCGTTACCGACGATGAGGACGTTCTGGTCCTTGCCGTCGATGTTCCTGGCCGCGGCTCCGGTCCCGGTGCTGATCGCGTTGACCCGCTTGATGTCGGCCGTGAAGCTTCGGTAAGTGGCCCAGGCCCACCCGCTTCCGACCAGAACCATCAGCGATAGGACGGCGGCCACGACCCGGGCCCCCAATGCTGCCCCGTGAACTATGTCACCGCCGCGCTGACCCGACCGGCGTGCGGAACGCGTGGAGTAGCTGCCGCCGCCGTTGGTGCCAGTGGCCCGCGACGCCCGTCGGCCGCGGGGGTCCATCTCCGGCGGTAGCTGCGTAGCTCGCTCCTGCGGACCCGACTGGCCATAGGTGCTGGGGACGCGGTGTGAACTGGGCTGCGAGCGGCCACGGCCCCGGCGCGGATCCAGCTCGGGCGGTAGGTCGCCGGAACCGGGGGGACCGTTGTAGTTCGAAGGCACCCGCCGAGGCTACCGGCCGAATATAAGGGCGGGGCATATATTGGCGATAGGGACCCGGCGCGTTGCTGGGTCCCGGTGTTAACACCGAATGTGAAACCATTCCGGTCATGCGCGTTCTTGTCACCGGCGGTGCCGGGTTCATCGGTTCCCAATATGTACGTGACCTGCTCAGCGATGCCTATCCGGCTTTCGCGGGGGCCGAAGTCACGGTGTTCGACAAGCTGACCTACGCGGGGAATCTGGCCAATCTGGCTCCGGTGTCTGACAGTCCACGGTTCCGCTTCGTGCAGGGCGATATCTGCCAGGCGACGGACTTGGACGCGGCCCTGCCCGGCCACGATGTGCTCGTCAACTTTGCCGCCGAATCACACGTCGACCGTTCGATCATCGGCGCGGCCGACTTCATTCAGACCAATGTCTTCGGCGCCCAACAGGTCTTCGATGCCTGCCTGCGCCACAACGTCGGACGCGTCGTGCACATCTCCACCGATGAGGTATACGGCTCGATCGATTCCGGATCCTGGACCGAGAACAGCCTGCTGGAACCTAATTCCCCGTATTCAGCGGCAAAAGCGGGATCGGACCTCATCGCCCGGGCGTACGCGAAGAGTTATGGGCTCAACATTTCGATCACGCGCTGCTCGAACAACTACGGGCCCTATCACTTTCCGGAGAAGGTGATTCCGCTCTTCGTCACCAACCTGCTCGACGGAAAGAAGGTTCCCCTGTACGGCGCGGGGGCGAACGTGCGCGACTGGTTGTACGTCGCCGATCACTGCCGAGGTATCCAGCTGGTCGTCGAACGAGGGGAGCCGGGTGAGTTCTACAACATCGGCGGCGGACGCGAGCTGTCGAACTCCGAGCTCACCGACAAGCTGCTCGAGGCGACCGGTCGCGACTGGTCCTACGTTCAGTCGATCGTCGACCCGCGCGGCGGCGGGCACGATCTTCGTTATTCCGTCGACTATTCCAAAACAGCTGCCTTGGGCTACAAACCACAAGTGAGCTTCGAGGAGGGTCTCGCGCTCACCGTCCAGTGGTACCGGGACAACCGGGACTGGTGGGAGCCACTCAAGCTGGGCGCGGAGCTCGATCACATCGAGAAGGTCTGAGCCGATGCGTTGGCTGATCACCGGAGCCCACGGGCAATTGGGCAGCGACGTGCAGCTGGTGCTCGCCGCTGCTGGCGTGGCCCCGAGCGATCTGCGCGCCTGCTCCTCGGCCCAACTGGACGTCACCGATCGCAGCGCCATCAGTGCCGCGTTCGACTCGTTCGCGCCGGACGTCGTGATCAACGCGGCCGCGTACACCGCGGTCGATCAGGCCGAAACCGATCACGACCGCGCCTTCGCGGTGAACGCCACCGGTCCGGCCCTGCTGGCCGCCGAAGCGGATCGGCGGGCCGTCAAACTGATCCATGTGTCCACCGACTACGTGTTCAACGGGGCCGGCACCCGCCCCTACCGCGAAACGGATCCGACCGATCCGCAGTCGGTGTATGGCCGAACCAAGCTGGCCGGTGAGCTGGCGGTGCGTGAGCTGGCCCCCGAAACGAGCCTTGTGGTGCGGACGGCCTGGGTCTACGGGGCCGTGGGTAGCAACTTCGTCAAGACCATGGTCCGGTTGGAGCGCACTCAAGAAACCCTCTCGGTGGTGGATGATCAGATTGGTTCGCCGACCTGGTCCTTCGACCTGGCGACCGCGTTGGTGGAACTGGCCCAGTCACCGGTTACCGGCACGGTGTTGCACTGCACCAACGATGGCCAGACGAGTTGGCGGGGATTTGCCCAGGCGATCTTCGAACGGCTCGGGGCCGATCCCGAACGAGTTCAACCCACGACGACCGAGCAGTTCCCGCGGCCGGCTCCGCGGCCGGCCTATTCGGTGCTGGATGGTCAGGGCTGGCGCTCGGCCGGTCTCACCCCGATGCCGAGCTGGTCCGATGCCCTGCATCGGGCCTTTGCCGCCGTCGGCGATCAGTTCCGTAGCGCCAGCTCGTAGGCCGTGCGGGTGGCCGCCGCGCAGTTGTCCCACGTCCATCGCGCCGCCCACTCCCGTCGAGCGGCGACGGCCGCGTCGCTCGGACTCTCACTGCTCGGCAGGCGGCTGATCGCGATGGCCAGGCCGCCGCGCAGTTGTCCCACGTCCATCGCGCCGCCCACTCCCGTCGAGCGGCGACGGCCGCGTCGCTCGGACTCTCACTGCTCGGCAGGCGGCTGATCGCGATGGCCAGGCCGTCGGGGTCCTGGGCCGTTACCAACACGGCTTGATTGCCGAGCACCTCGCGACTGACCGACGAGTCCGAGGCGATGACCGGGCGTCCCGTGGCCAGCGCTTCCAGTGGCGGCAGGCCGAACCCCTCGTACAAGGAGGGGAAAATCAAGCCGGCGCTACCGGCCACCACCGACTGCAAGTCGGCCTGATCCAGATAGCCGGTGCTGAGAACCGTGCCGACGGGCAGTCCGGAAAGTTCCAGTGCTTCGCCCCATCCGGCCGGACCGACGAGTACCAGTGGTCGTACGGGCTGGCCATCGGCGATCAGCCTGCGATACGCGGCAATCAACGTGGCCAGATTCTTGCGCGGTTCGAGCGTTCCGACCGCGACCAGGTATTGCGCCGGCAGGCCGATCCGCTGCCGGGTGCTGGCGTCCGCCGGCTTGGCCCGAAACCAGCTTTCGTCCACCCCGAGCGGGGTCACGACGATCCGTTCGCTCGGCAGCCGGTACTCGGCCGCGACCTCGCCTGCGATCGCTGCGCTGGGCGTGCAGATACCCGCGCTCGTCGGATGCTCAGTGGCACAAGCTCGCGGTAGCGGCCTGAGGACGCCGAAACCACCTCGGGATAGCGCAGGAAGCTCAGGTCGTGGATGGTCACGACTCCCCGGGCCGAGCGCGACGGCGGCAGGACGAAGTTGGTCGCGTGGAAGACGTCGGCGGCTCCAGCCAGCCACTCCACGGGAGGAAAACCGGTGTGGCGCCAGCTCGCCTGGAGCAGTCGCGCCGAGACCCGTCGTCGATGCCAACCGACCGCGAGGGGCAGGTCCGCCGGCCGCTGGCCCGATCGCAGCGTGAAGGCGGTGGCGGCCAACGCCAGCCCGGGTGCGGCCGACAGTTGATGCGCCAGAGCTTGGACGTATCGCCCGATGCCGGTGCGCGAGCCCAGCAAGGGCGTTGCGTCCAGCGTGACCCGTAGCGGGTGAGTGTCGCTCAAGCCGTCGGTTTCCTGCAGTGCCACACGACGAAATGCAGATCCGGCTCGAAGCCGTAGCGCCGAGAGTCACGCTCGACGGCGACCGCGGTCATCGAGTCCGGGTCGGCGTGCTTGAGCAGATCGACTTCGTCGATGTCGGGGCCGGTCCACCCGGTGTCGAGATTGCCGGAGCGGATGCGGTCGATCAGGGGCTGGGTGACCAGGCATTCGACGTCGAACCCGGCCGCGATGATCTGCTCGCGGATGTCCCACCCGAACCGCCAGAACACCAGGGTGTTGTCACCGTGGTATTCAGGCTCCTTCGGCGGTGCGGTTATGCCTTGGGGCATCGGGATCATGAGCATTACCGATCCTCCAGGGGCAAGGATCCGGAACAAGCCGGACAGTGCTTTACCGGTGTCCGGGACGTGCTCGAGCACATGCGGGGTCAGCACGACGTCCACGCTGCTGTCGGGCAGCGCCAGATCCTGCAGATCGAGGCGGATCATCGCCTTATGGGCCGATTCGTCGTAATCGCTGGCGGTGTAGGCCACCAATGAAGCCATCCGCGCGCGATAGCGCTCGTCCATTCGTGGGCTGGTCTCGAGGACCCGTTGATCGCGACGATAGGAGGTCCGTGTGGTCCAGCACCAGTAGAGGAAGCGATCTCGAGCGATGCTGCCGCAGTTCGGGCAGTTCGCCATCTCGCTGTGTGGCGGGCCGGCGAAATCGGCCCCGTGCCACCCGCACACGTTGCACACGCGTTGCCAGGACGTCTTGTCGCTGGCTGAAATCGCCGAAGGCCACGGCTGCAGACGCGGTTCGTTCGAACTCATCCGCGAGATGAGTCCAGCTCTGAGCTTGTTACGAGCCGAAGCAACGAGAGAACGTAGTGCGGACATCACAATGTCCTTCCGGTGAGGGCGATTACCGGAATCATTGCAGACCTTTCGGGCGGGGTGTCTGAGCCCAGGGCTTGCATCCTCGCGCGTTAGGTTCTGGTCTTAGCGACGCGCCGAAGCCATAGCGCGCCGCCGGTGTTTTGTAGCATTGCGGGAAGTTGAGCAGCAATGGTGTCCAGATGGAAGTAGCTGAGCCACGAGCTGAACAGCGCGATTTCGAAGTCAGGGTTATTCGTCAGAAACGCTCGAACCAGGTAGGCCTCACTCCAGGTCCGGCCCTCCAGCACCCATTCGCGCGGGTACTCGAATGGGTAGAAGATGTCGTGGATGTGGACCCACACCCCGGCCGCCAGCCGCGGCAGGATCTGGCTATAGATCCACACCACGTCACTGCCCGTTTTCACGACGTGGGTTGAGTCAATGAAGAGCACATCACCTGACTGCAAGGTGTCGAACAGCTCCAGGGGCGTGTCCTGCGCGCCTTTGGCGACGACGCTGACATGTGCGGAATCCCCTTCGGCCAGCAGCGATTCCAGCAGCTCCGGGTACGGCTCGACAAAGGTCAATTCGGTATTCGAGCCCAAGTATCGTTCGACGGTATCCAAGGTCATGGCCGAGGAGAATCCGCTGCCGATCTCGATTAGGCGCCGCGGGCGAACGTGTCGCAGGATGCCGTTGAGAATCAGGGCATCACCAGTCCCGTAGGCGACGTTGTCGGTGTAATAGCGACCGGTGCCCTGCGGCTTGGACGGCAGGTCGAGGTCGCGAACAGTTTCCGCGATCTGGGCGAATAACTCCAGCTGCGCCTCATCACGCAGGTCTATCCCGGGCAAGGTCTTCGGGTACGAGTCCCCCCAGATCTTGTCGGCCCGAGCCTCGATCTCGGGCAAGGACGGAATGGCCGAGTAAAAGTGGCCCGGAGGCCGCCAGGTAAGCCACCGAGCATACGTTTCAGGATGGTCGGACAGGGCCTGGATCAGGCCGAGTTCCTCCAGCCGGGACACCGTTGACTCGGCAGCGTGGAGCCGTTGCTCGACATGCCGCAAATGCTGAGCGTGCATCGCCTTCAACGGCCAATACCGGCTCCGGCGGGCGGCCCGCAGTCCGGCTCGCGCGCGAATGGCCGCTGAGCGGGCCGCGTGGCGGATCGATCGCATAGGTGTCCTATCTCTGAGTTCAGTTGGAGCGACGCGCGGGATCGGTCTTCAGCAAATCATGGGTATCGGCGATTGTCTGCCAGCGCCGCGCGAATGCCTCGTCGGAAAAGTCGGCCGCGCGGGCAATCGCCGACCCGGCCAGTCGCGCGCGAAGAGAGTCGTCGGTCGCGACCTGAATGGTGCGTATCCGTAGTTGTTGCGCGTCGGCCCAGCGGAACCCGTCAATCCCGTCGCGAACGATCTCGCGCTGGCCGGCCCGGTCGATCACGACCGGAACGCAACCTCCGGCCATTGCCTCGGCCGTGGTCATGCCGAAGTGTTCGTTGGTCCACGGACGTTTGTCGGTGTCTTCGCCGTAGCCGGTGGCCGACCAGAAAATGGCGGCGCTGGACATCAGAGATTCCAGAAGTTCACGGGGCGCGTTGGCGTGAATTTCCACCGGCAGGCCGGCGGCGGCGGTGGTGACCTGTTCCAGGTAAGGGCGCTGTTTTTCTTCGCAGCCGCCGACGACGACGAGCTTCCAGCCCGGCAATTGGCCGCCCCGCACGAGCTCGGCGAACATCTGCACCATCTCCAGTTGGCGCTTGGAGTGGCCGTGTCCGGGTGCGAAAAAACGGCCGGTGGTCAGGATGACCTGATCTCGTTGGGCACGAGGCGTAACGCCGTCGATGTCGATCGGAGGGAACAGGATCTCTGATTCGGCCGACCAAAGGGTCTTGATCCAACTTTGGGTGTAAGCGGAGTTGGCCAGGATGACGGTGTAGGTCTCGGCGAAACTGAGGTCGCGGGGATTGCGCAGCAGCCAGGGAAATCGGTTGGCGACAAATCGCCGGGGATCCAGGCTGGTTCCCGCCTCGCGCAACCGGCTCAACGCGAAGCCGAGCTGCCTTTCGTCGCTGCCACGGGGGGAGAAGGTGTCCGAGGCGAAATGCAGCTCCCGCGGCCCTTCCGAAGCGGGGACGATCAGGCGGTGCGGCGCGAAGGTCGTCGCCGCCGTGATCCGGGCTAGTTCGCCCGACTCGGTGGTGATGCAGACCTGGGCCGGCTCGTTGCAGCCGGGCCGGCCGAAGTCCGCGGCCAGTTCCAGTTCCGGGCCGGGGGCGAATCGCAGTACGCCGTGGCCGTTGCTCCAGGTCCACCGGCGACGCCGGCCACCCTCCGGCGGATACCAACCCTTACCGAAGTGATACGGCGTGTGGGTGTGCTCATAGCCCCGCGCCAACGGTCCCACGTAGCGGATGGCCATCCGGTGCGCGGCCGTGAGCTCGTGGTCGAACGGCGTCGGGAAATAGCACAGATAGGCCGAGCGGGCCGATTGCGCATGTACTCGCGACATGTAGGTGCCGTTGATGAAGAGGTCGTATTCAGCGCTGACCTCGGACATGTGATCTTCGCCCCGGTCGGGCACGATCCGCAGGGTCGTCGCGCTGAGGTCCAAGGCGAGCCGCGCACTGAGGTCGGAGATGGACACATCGCTGTGACCGATGAGGTCGACCTCGACTCCGCCCGCGGCCAGGCGCTGGGCAACCATCCCGGAGTGGCGCTCGCCACCACCCATGGAATGCCAGAAACGGTTGTAGACGGCTGCTCTCAAGATGACTTCACCAGCCATGCTTGCAATGCCGTGCGCTCTAGGACCGCGCTCCGGCCAATGTCTCTACGGGCCCGGAGTGACCCCGGCAGCAGTCGCAGGTAGGACAACATCACCCTGGCCCGGAGAAGATGGCTCCGCAGCGGTGGTCGTCGTCGTTGTCGCAGGGACGTCCGCGCGTCGCGAGCGCCTGCCGCTGCACTCTGGCCGAGGAAGCCGAACACCGCACGGAGCGCCAGCTTTCGGTCGGCGTTCTTGGTCAGCATGAGCAGCCGGTTGCGTTCGACATGAAAGACCCAGCGTGGTGACCATTCCTTGCTGCTGGCGGAGTGGATGTGGCGCAGCCGCGCCTCAGGCTGGTAGTAAACGGCCCAGCCCCGTGAGCGCCACCGCCACGATAGGTCGGTGTCTTCGTAGTACATGAAGAACCGGTCGTCGAACCAGCCGAGTTCTGCTCCGATCGCGGTGCGCATCGCCATGCCGTTGCCGCAGGCGGTGAACACCTCGCACGGCTGGTCGAACTGGCCGCGATCGATCTGCTGAAATCCGCGGTCGCCACCGGCGCCGTTGCTGTACACCACGCCGCCCGCGTTGTTCACGACGTCAACCAGCTCGCTGTCGGCCGGTAACTTCAGTTTCACGACGCTGCGTTTCCGACCGACCGTCACCGTTGTGCTCGCACCGTCAATAGTGAGCGTGAAGTCTTGCTCATTCTCGGCGGCGACGGCGATCTCGATCATCGCCGCACTCAAGGAGACGTCGATCGGGACCAGGAACTCTCCGCTCGGGCGCGTCCAGCGGAACCGATTGTCACCGTGGCCTTCGGCACCGTAAGCGGAATCGGCCCACAGAACCTTCTCGCTTACATCGTGACCATCCACCGCGACCCGGTAGATCCGCGCTCCGAGTTCACGGGTGTCCGCGGAGCTGGGGATGAAACCCGGCGTTTCCAGCCGCACCCTCGCGAAGCGTGGCATGAAAACGATCTTGCCGGTGACGATGCCGATGTCGTGGCTGTCTTCACGCCGGAAGACCTCGATGAGGTTGTGCAGCCAATGCTGTTGCGGGGTGGCGTCGTTGTTGAGCAGCACCACATACGGCGTAGTCACGGTGGCCAGGGCGACGTTGTTACCACCGGCGAATCCAAGATTCTCGGAGTTGCTCAGCACCCGGACCCAGCTGTACTTCTCTTCGAGCAGAACGAGGGATTCATCCGTGGAGGCGTTGTCGACGACGATCGTCTCGAAGGGCGTGCTGGCCTCCCGTTGGGCATCGAGGGCGTCGAGGCACTGTGGAAGCAGGTGCGCACCGTTGTAGTTGACGACGACAACAGTCGCTTGTGGATCAGTCAATTCTCAGCCTTATAAGTCACGTTTCGCGGTGCCAATATGGGTCCGGTTTCGACAGCGTTCGGTTCTGCTTGCCGTGTTACTCCCTTGTTGTCATTGCTTATTCTTAGTTTTGCTTCGCTGCGACGACGAATACCTCGTTCGGCGGATACAGCTGCGCAAGAAGCCTCTCATATGCTGCTCTGGTCGTTGCCAGCTCATGCTGCAGGACCTGGATGCCGTTATCCACGCTGGCGATGAGCTGACCTAGTTGTTTCCATAACAGATCCTCAGGGTCTTCGTCATGGTCACTCTCAGCTCGACCGGCTCGCCCCGGTCGCCGGTGTCCCTGCCGACCGGTGGGACGGTTCTCGATGACGCTGTGCGCCAGTTGCATCATCGTGCCCAGCCGGTCGGCGAGGGCTGGCACCGGGGGGAAGATCCCCACCCGCAGCGGTGGTGGCGCGCCGGGATGGTTGTCCGGGTTGCCGCCGCTGTCAAGCACGCTCAGCCCGGCCTGGCCGGCGAAAAATTCCAGCGCGACCGGGTCGTAGAAGCGAACATGGGTCGGGTCTCGCCAAAAGTCGTAACCCATGATCGATAGGCACGCCGCGTTAGGAACAACGGCGACGAATTGTCCCCCGGGAATGAGGACACGGGCGGCCTGGTGATAAATCTGCTGAGCCTGCTCGGCCGGCAGATGTTCCACGAAGTGCGCCGCGAAAATGCCGGCGACCGATTCGTCGGGCAGGCCCGCCAGATAGTCGGTGGCGTCGGCGAGGACCACATCATGCCCAGCCGCTCGAGCCTGAGCGACCATCCCGTCGTCGATGTCCACACCGCTGCCTTCGATGCCCGCTTCAGCGAGCAGAGTCAGGAAAACTCCGGGGCCGCAGGCCAGCTCGAGGACCGGCCCGGACTCGAAGTACTTCACGTAGTAGGCCAGAACCTTGCGTGCGTTGTCCGCATCGAAGTGCATGAAGCGGTAGTAGTCGCTCTCGGTCTTCTCGGTCATGCGGGCACGATCTGACTCGATGCGGTCTGGTAGTCGACGCTCAGCAAGCCGACCGAATGGCCTGGCTCCGGTTCGACCGCGAACGCGTGCTGGGTTTGATGCATCGCCATCGGCGTCCCGTTCCCGGCCAGAAGCAGGAAGGACACCACGAAGCGTCCACCGGTTCGGGGGCAGGACGGCACGACGAAATCGAGCGCCCAATGCCCGCCCCCGTTGGGCAGTTGGTCCCGGTCGAGGGCCATGGCCCATACCGGCATCCGCCCGACCCCCATGACGACCGCTTGGATCTTGTCGACCTTGGCCGCCCAGTAATCGGTGATCGACAGTTCGGCTCGGATGCTGAGCGGTTGGCCGGGCTTGAACTCGGCGATCGCTTCGCTCCCGGGCTGGTGGGAGAAGGTCACTGCTCCGAAGTCGATCAGCGAGCCCTCTGGAGTCTCGTCCTGGATCTCTTCGGGCAGGTCGGTTCCGAGAATCTTGCGTAGCTCACCGGTGGCAAAGTAAGGATCGCCGTCGTACTTGACGTTGCCGTGGTCGAGCACGACGGCTCGACTGCAGATTCGTTCGATCAGATCCAGGCCGTGACTCACGAACAGAATCGTGCGGCCCTGCTCCTGAAACTCGGCGATCTTAGCCAGGCACTTGCGAGAGAAATGCTCGTCACCGACCGCCAGAACCTCATCGACCAGGAGGATGTCCGGGTCCACGTGCACTGCGACCGAGAACCCAAGACGGACGTACATCCCTGATGAATAGTGCTTGACCGGCGCATCGATGAACTCGGCCAGCTCGGAGAAGTCCAGGATCTGGTCGAAGAGGCCATCGGTTTCCCGGCGGGTAAGACCGAGCAGCGAGGCATTGAGGTAGACGTTCTCGCGCCCGGTCAGTTCGCTGTTGAATCCGGCTCCGAGTTCGAGCAGTGATGCGATGCGACCCCGGCTGCTCACCTCTCCGGTGGTGGGACGAAGGATCCCGGCGAGCACCTTGAGGGT
>Ga0207641_10000545_pt1 | contig 42249 bp, 41 predicted proteins | sample KBSSwiS62_FD_184306 | JGI IMG/M metagenome (GOLD analysis project Ga0207641, IMG submission 184306) | Switchgrass rhizosphere microbial communities from Kellogg Biological Station, Michigan, USA - KBS Switchgrass S6-2 (SPAdes) (version 2) | ecosystem: Host-associated > Plants > Roots >... | reverse complement strand
AGCCGATGTGCTCGGACAGGATCATGTGCTTATGGCGCGGGCGCGCGGCCTCCCGAGCTATCGCATCCTGATCGTCCATGCCCTCAGGCCCGCGCTGGTCCCGGTCGCGTCCTATCTCGGTCCGGCTGCCGCGGGGCTGCTGACCGGCGCGGTGGTGGTCGAAACGGTGTTCGCATTGCCGGGGCTCGGCCGCTATTTCGTGCAGGGCGCGCTCAATCGCGATTATCCGCTCGTGCTGGGCGTCGTGCTGATCTACGCGTGCCTGATCATCCTCTTCAACCTGCTCGCCGATCTGGCTTATGGCTGGCTCGATCCACGTGCGAGGGATTGATGCGCCTCGTCTCCCTCCTGCTGATCGCCGTCGTCGCCGTCGCGCTGCTCGGTCCGCTTGCGATAGAGTGGCGCTACGACAGCATCGACTGGAGTGCGGTCCATGCGCCGCCGCTGACCGGCACCCACCTGTTCGGTACCGACGCCGTCGGCCGCGACCTGCTCGCACGCACGCTCGTCGGCACCCGCATAACCCTCGGCGTAGCCGCCGCCGCCGCAATGGTCGCGCTGGTCGTCGGCGTCGCCTGGGGCGCCACCGCAGGCTGGTGCGGCGGCAAGATCGACGAGGCGATGATGCGCGTGGTCGACGCGCTCTATGCGCTGCCTTTCATGTTCGTCGTGATCCTGCTGATGGTGGTGTTCGGCCGCTCGATCCTGCTCGTCTTCCTGGGCATCGGCATGGTCGAATGGCTGACGATGGCGCGGGTCGTGCGCGGCCAGATGTTGTCGCTCCGGCAGCGCCCGTTCGTGATCGCCGCCGAGGCGGCCGGCGCCGGGCCGGTGCGCATTGTCGTCACCCATATGCTGCCCAACATCGCCGGGGTCGCGATCGCCTATTTGCTGCTGACGGTGCCGCAGGTGGTGATGATCGAAAGCTTCCTCTCCTTCCTCGGCCTCGGCGTGCAGGAGCCGATGACCTCGCTTGGCATCCTGCTCAAGGACGGTGCCGACGACATGGACGTGGCGCCCCACGCACTGCTCCTGCCGGGCGTCATCCTGATGGTCATCCTGCTTTGCCTGACACGGGCGGGCGAGTTGCTGCGGGACCGGTATACGGCATGACGCTGATCGAGGCGCGGGACTTGCGCATCACCATCGGGGGTCGGGCGATCGTCCACGGGATTTCCTTTGCGATCGACATGGGCGAGACGCTGGCGCTGGTCGGTGCTTCGGGATCGGGCAAAAGCCAGACCAGTCTCGCCCCCTTTGGCCTTTCCCCCGCGCGTGTCGAGGGCAGCTTTCGGCTGTGTGGCGAAGAACTGGTCGGCCTCGGCGAGGCGAGGCTGCGGGCGATTCGCGGCCGAAATGTGGGCTTCGTCTTCCAGCAGCCGCTGACGGCGCTCACGCCTCATCTGACGATCGGCCGGCAACTCGCCGAGGCTTGGCGGCAAGCGGGCGCCGCTCGTCCCACGCGGAAGGAGCTCATTACAGCGCTGGAGTCGGTCGGACTCGACGCCGCAGACGAGCGGCTCGATCAATATCCCCATCGCCTTTCGGGAGGTCAGCGCCAACGCGCGCTGATCGCGATGGCGATAGCGCATCGGCCTCAACTGCTCGTTGCAGACGAGCCGACGACGGCACTCGACGCCTTCCTGCGTGCCGGCATCATGGCGCTGCTCAAGCAGCTGTGCCGTGAACACCAAATGGGCCTTCTTCTCGTCAGCCATGATCTTCACACGGTAGCGGATCATGCTGATCGCGTCGCCGTGCTCCAGGAGGGCCGGATCGTCGAGACCGCGCCCGCATCTGCACTCATGCGCTCACCGCAGACCCGATATGCGCGCGAGCTAATCCAAGCTGCACCTCGCCTTCACGGCCCTCCGCCGGCGCTCGGCCCGGTCGGCGCGCCATTGCTCGGGGCCAAGGCGCTCTCGGTGTCGTTCAAGCGGGCGGGCCGGCGGCGTGGGCACTTCCTCGCGGTCGATGACGCGTCGCTCTCGATCCGCGAGGGCGAGGCCGTGGCTATCGTCGGCGGATCGGGATCGGGTAAGTCGACGCTCGCGCGCGCGATCGCGCGGCTTGGGCCGGTAGACGCTGGCGAGGTGCGCTGGCGGGAGGCGGTGTTGCCGCCGCGCAAGGCGATGACGGCACGGCACCGCGCCGCAATCCAGCCGGTCTTCCAGGACCCCGTCGCCAGCCTCGATCCGCTGTGGCGCGTCCACGATATCGTCGCCGAGCCGCTGCGCCGGCTCCGCCCCACGCTCGATCGCGGGAGCGTCGAGCGCAAAGTGGCCGAGGCACTCGCCGAGGTTGACCTCGAGCCGAGCTTTGCGGGACGACGGCCGAAGCAGTTATCGGGCGGCCAGGCTCAAAGAGTCGCGATCGCGCGCGCCCTGGTTGCAGACCCCGACCTGCTCCTGCTTGACGAGGCGACCTCCGCGCTGGACGTTCTCGTGGGAAGTTCCATCCTCGATCTGCTCGCGCGGCTGCAGCGTGAACGCGGGCTGGCCATTTTGATGATCACCCACGATCTCGCCGTGGCACGCCGCTTGTGTCATCGCATCGTCGTGATGGATGCCGGCCGCATCGTGGACGAGGGCCTCAGCGAGGATCTGATCGCCTCGCCGCGACACGAGGTCACGCGCAGGCTGGTCGAGGCCAGCCGCTGACATGAAAAGGGGCCGCGGCATGGCCGCGACCCCTGTTCGATTACGCTACTATGACGCTTAGAAGGCGTAGGTCACCGAGCCGACGACACCAGCCTTAGCGATATTCTTGAAGCCGGTGTTGAAGTCGGCGCTCTTGGCGTTGGTGTCGACATAGGAGACACCGAAGGTCGCATTACGCCAGGTGTAGGTCGCGCCGACGTTCCAGTCCCAATAGCTCTTGCGCGGGCCGGTCAGGAAGCTCGGGCCCCTCGAATAGCCGACATGGCTGGTGAGAGCGAAACCGGTATCCGGAATCGCGCCCGAAGCCTCGCCATACAGGTAGACGTTGTCGTCCTTCGTGTGGCCGGTAACCGGCGAAGCGATCGCCTTCTGCTTGGGCGCATAGGCGATACCGGCCTTCAGCGTTGCCGGACCGACCGCATATTTGATCGAAGCATAAGGCTCGAAGAAGTCGGTGTTCACGCCCTTGATGGCGCTCGGATAGACGTAATACAGCAAGCCACCGTCGAGGGTGACACCACCGATCGTCGTCGAATAGCCGGCGATCAGGTCGAGCTCGGCATCAGCGTTGGCGGCGACATAGTCGTCGATCGAGGATGACCAGAAGCTGATATAGGCGCCAGAGCTATGGGTCAGCGTGGCGCTGGCTTGAACGGCAAAACGCTTGTTCGACTGAGACAGGCCACGGAAACGATAATCGCTGACGATCGCCGCGGAACCGGTCAGGGTGAATTCTTTGGTATCGTCCTGCGCGAGCGCAGGCGTAGCGGAAGCGACCAGGGCAAGGGCCGAGAGGCCGATCATGGAAGCGCGCATAGGTAATCCCCTTATAAAAGCTGTCGATCCGTTCCCCTGCGTCGCCGCGCCCGGCATCTTTTTTCCCGATAAGGGCCGTGCCGAATTGCTAGGCGGAGCGGGCGTTTTGTGCAGCACGATTTCGCGCCGCACAACGATTATCGGTCCAGACCTATTATCTTGGCGTCTTACTGTTGCTTCACCGCAACACTTCGTCTCCATGCAATTTCAATTGTTTAACGCACGCGCCGCCCCGCAGGAGTTGACCGAATATTAAGCAATTCAACGCTATAGCTGCTTCTTAATTGGGCGTTGCGGAAGATCGGCGATGTTTGATCAGCGTATCGGTGACGGAAGACGGCTCGATGCAGAGCTCGCCCCCGATCTTCGCGGCCTCGTCGAGCTTGTCGACCGGCTCGATAAGCTCGCCGCGGCAGCGAACATTTCTTGCGCGGCGCAAAATGCCGATGGGGCGGACCGCTCGATGGCTCTTGCCTCTTATTACGCCAGCACCAACTCGGTCGCACAACGCCGTTTCGATGCGATCCTCGCCGAAGCGCGCACGATCAGCGCAGCCGGTTTGAAGCTGGTCGAAAGCCGCACTCGCGACGACGATGCCGGCAAGATCGCCGCCGCCCGTTTTTTAGGCAATAGTCTTGCCGCCGCCTGCCGCCGTCTCGAAACTCTGATCGTCCCTCGAACAGCGTGCTGATGGCGTCCTAGCCTGGCGTTTCGATCAGGAGGACGTTCTGCCGAATCGCTCGAGGCCGGCGGCAAGGTCCTCGACCAGGTCTGCCGGATCCTCGAGGCCGATGTGGAGGCGCACCACCGGCCCTTCGCCGGTCCAGCGGGTCGCGCTGCGCAGCCCCTCGGGACTCACTGGTAACACAAGGCTCTCGAACCCGCCCCAGGAAAAGCCGATACCGAACAGCTGGAGCCCATCGATCATCGCTGCGACCGCCGCCTCGCTCCCGCCGCGCATTACGATACTGAACAGGCCGGAGGCGCCGGCAAAGTCGCGTCGCCACAGATCATGGCCCGGGCAATCGGGCCAAGCCGGGTGGAGGACGCGCGCGACCTGCGGCTGGTCGGCGAGCCAGCGCGCAACCTCGAGCCCGCCCTCTTCATGTTGCCGCAACCGCACTCCGAGAGTGCGCAACCCGCGCGCAGCGAGATAGGCGTCGTCGGGGCTGACGCAATGGCCGAGAGCCAGACTTGCTTTACGCAATTTCGGATAATGGCCGGGCGCCGCCGTGGCGGATCCCATCATCACGTCCGAATGGCCGACGATATATTTGGTGCAGGCGAGAATGCTGATGTCGACGCCGTGCGCCATCGCCGGAAAGAGCAGCGGCGTCGCCCAGGTGTTGTCGAGCACGGTCGTGATGCCGCGCTCGCGTGCCACTCGCGTGATCGCGGGCACATCCTGCACCTCGAAGGTCAGGCTGCCCGGGCTCTCGAGGAAGATCACGCGGGTTCGTTCGCCGAGCAGATCGGCAATGCCCGCCCCGACCATCGGATCGTAAAAGCGGGTTGTGACGCCGATCTTTCTCAACAGCCCGCTGCACAGCGCGCGCGTGGGTTCATAAGCCGAGTCGACCATCAGCAGTTCGTCACCGGGCTCCAGCATCGCCAGCAGCGTCGCGCTGACCGCGGCCACGCCCGACGGATAGAGCATCGTCCCCTTCGCACCGGGCTCCAGTTCGGTCAGCGCGTTCGCCAGCGACCATTGGGTCGGCGTACCGCGCCGACCATAATAGAGCCCGTCGTCCGGATTTCGCGACGCGGCGCGCAGATCGGCGACATTGTCGAACAGGATCGTCGACGCGCGCCAGACCGGCGTGTTGACGATCCCGTTCGTCCAGGACTTGCGTCGGCCGGCGGTAACCAGCCGGGTGCCGGGCTTCAGGCCGTTTGCCTCTTCGTCACGCACGCCGGGCCGGTCTCCTTCTCGGTGTCGGCGCGGGCGCCCCACTCACTCCAGGAGCCATCATAGAGCGCGATATCCCCGCGGCCAAGCAGCGCAGCGGCGAACAGAAGCACCGATGCCGTCACGCCCGATCCGCAGGTTGCCACCATCGGCTTGTCGGGATCGACACCGGCGGCGGCGAATGCGGCGCTGATCTCTTTCCGGCTCCTGAACGTACCATCGGCATTGAGCAGCGCATCGAAAGGCAGGTTCCTGGATCCCGGAATATGGCCGCTGGCGAGCCCGCGCGGGTCGACCTCCTCACCGTTGAAGCGCATCGCCGAACGCGCGTCCAGCACCTGCTCGGCGGCGCTCGCCACATTGGCCTTCATTTGAACGAGGTCGCGAACGGCCACCGGATCGCGGACGGCCCTGAAGCCTTGAGGGCTGAGCATCACCCGGCCAGTCTCGAGCGGCCGCCGCTCGGCGACCCATTTCTGCAGGCCGCCGTCGAGGATCGCGACCCGATGCGCGCCGAAACTGCGGAACATGTACCACGCGCGCGCCGCCGTGCGATGCGGGCTATTGTCGTAGAGAACGATGCGACTGCCGCTCCCCAGCCCGAGCGACCCCACGCGGCCGGCGAACGTTTCTGCGGTCGGCAACATGAACGGCACAGCGCTGCCGTCGTCCTTGAGATGGGCGAGATCCAAATAGACCGCGCCGGGGATATGACCGGCCTCATAGTCCGCGCCCGCGTCACGTGCCGGATCCAGCGCGAAATAAGTAGCGTCGACGACGCGGAGATCGCGCGCCCCCAGTTCGTTCGCCAGCCACTCGGTCGAGACAAGCAAGTCCATCCATTTCTCCTGCGCCCAGAGGACCATCTTCAGAACCGGTCATCGCACGATGCCCGGTTGATAGTACCGATCGATCGCACGGATGGCACCCGCGTTGGCGGTGGCGTCACGTGCCCGGCGGCGCTAAGGAACCGCGATGGATCCTTTACACCTTGGCAAAACCAGCGCCTTGCCCGCAGCGCCGGAGCAGGCGATCCTCGATTATGTGCCCAATCCACGGCCCGGCAGCCTCTATCTCGTCCGTTTCGCGGCGCCGGAATTCACCTCGCTATGTCCGGTGACCGGCCAGCCCGATTTCGCTCATCTCGTGATCGACTATGCGCCGGGCGAGACGATCGTCGAGTCCAAATCGCTCAAGCTTTTCCTCGGCAGCTTTCGCAATCATGCCGCCTTTCACGAGGACTGCACGGTCGGCATCGGCCAACGCCTCTTCACCGAGATGGCTCCGCGCTGGTTGCGGATCGGGGGCTATTGGTATCCGCGCGGGGGGATCCCCATCGACGTATTCTGGCAATCGGGTGCCGCACCGGAAGGGCTGTGGATTCCGGAGCAGGGCGTCGCTTCCTATCGCGGACGGTGATGCGGCTGCTGATCTCAAGAGCGCCCCGAGAAAACGGCAACTGCGCCAAAAGGTGACGCGCTCGGATAGCGGTCAGATCAGTTTGATCTCGCGCAGCCGCTCCAGCAGATAGTCATTCGCTGTGATCGAGTCCGGAAACTGGTCCGGTCGGTCTGACGAAATCGTCTCGGGCAATGTCCTGATCACATAATCGGGGCGGAAGTGGAGGAAGAAGGGCATCGAATAGCGCGGGATGCCGCGCCTTTCGGGCGGCGGGTTCATCACCCTGTGGCTGGTGGAAGGCAGCCGTTTGTTGGTGAGCCGCTGGAGCATGTCGCCGATGTTGACGACGAGTTCACCCGGCGCGATCCCGACGGCGATCCAGCGGCCGTCCCGATCGAGCAGTTGCAGCCCGCTCTCCTCGGCGCCGAGCAGCAGGGTGATCGCGTTGATATCCTCATGCGCGCCAGCACGGATCCCGGGCGCGTCGGGACCGATCGGCGGGTAATGGAGCAGCCGCAGGATTGAATTGCCGTCGGCGACGGCGCCATCGAAATAATGCGGGTCGAGCCCGAGGTAGAGCGCGATCGCCGAGAGGATGCGCAGACCAGCCCGATCGAAGGCGTCGAACAGAGCGAGAAAAGCGTCGCGGAAGCAGGCGATCTCCTCGGGCCAGACATTGTTCGGCATCTGACTGGCGAAGCGGTGCCCGGGCGGTAGCTCGCGGCCGATGTGCCAGAATTCCTTGAGGTCTCCCTCGCTCGAACCCCTGGCGGTTTCGACCCCGAATGGCGTGTAGCCGCGTTGGCCTGCGCCGCCCTCGATCAGATAGCGACGCTTCACTGCTTGTGGCAGCGCAAACAACGCCTTTGCCTTGGCCTCGGCACTGGCGATCAGCGCCGGATCGATGCCATGGTCAGCGACCACCGCGAAGCCGAAGCGCTCGAACGAGCTACCGATCGCCCGAGCGAAATCGTCGGGACGGCTTGCCGACGTCGCCAGCGACACGCTGTGAACGGTAGCGAGTGCCGTGCTTCCGGTCATTGGGGCGATATAGCGGCGGGACGGAAGAGCGTCAGCTAAGAAACCGCCCGAGATCGGCGACTTCGAGCAGCACCTCGCGCCGGCCGACATGATCGGGCGTCGAGACGATGCCGTCCTTTTCCAGCCGCTCGATCAGCCGGGCAGCCGAGTTGTAGCCGACGCGCAGCTGACGCTGGAGCCAGCTCGTCGACGCCTTGCGGTTCTCTACGACGAGCTGGATCGCACGATGGTAGGTCTGCGTCTCGGGATCGTCGGGGCCGGATGGCCCCCCCTCCATCGCGAAGCCGCCATCCTCGGGCTCCTCGGTAACGGCCTGGATATAGTCGGGCGTGCCCTGCCCGCGCCAATGATCGGCGACGGCGCGGACCTCGTCGTCCGAAACGAAGGGGCCGTGTACGCGGACGATCTGCTTGCCGCCGGGCATATAGAGCATGTCGCCCTTGCCGAGCAGCTGTTCGGCGCCCTGCTCGCCAAGGATCGTACGGCTGTCGATCTTGCTGGTCACCTGGAAGCTGATCCGGGTCGGCAGGTTCGCCTTGATGACGCCAGTGATGACGTCGACCGATGGACGTTGCGTCGCCATGATCAGGTGGATGCCGGCCGCCCGCGCCTTCTGGGCGAGCCGCTGGATCAGAAATTCGACCTCCTTGCCCGCGGTCATCATCAGGTCAGCCAACTCGTCGACGATCACGACGATCTGCGGCATCGGTTCGAACTCGAGCTTCTCCTCCTCGTAGATCGGTTGGCCCGTGCCGGCATCGTAGCCGGTCTGGACCCGGCGGCCGAGCGGCTGGCCCTTGGCTTTGGCGGCCCGAACCTTGTCGTTGAAGCTCGCCAGGCCCCGCACGCCGATCGACGACATCATCCTGTAGCGATCTTCCATCTGCTCAACCGCCCATTTGAGCGCGCGGACCGCCTTTGGCGGATCGGTGACCACTGGCGAGAGAAGATGGGGGATGCCGTCGTAGATGCTCAGTTCCAGCATCTTCGGATCGATCATGATCATTCGGCACTGATCGGGGGTGAGCCGATACAGCAGCGACAGGATCATCGAATTGAGCCCGACGGACTTGCCCGAGCCGGTGGTGCCGGCGACGAGCAGATGGGGCATCGGCGCGAGATCGGCGATGACCGGATCGCCGCCTATATTCTTGCCGAGCACGAGGCCGAGGCCCGCCACATCCTCGAAGGCGTCGCTGGCGATCAGTTCCCGAAGCGAAACCCCCTCCCGCTTCGCATTGGGGAGTTCGATGCCGATCACCGTGCGGCCGGGGATCACGGCGATCCGCGCCGACATCGCCGACATGTTCCGCGCGATATCGTCGGCAAGCGCGATCACCCGGCTCGCCTTGATGCCGGCGGCCGGCTCGAGTTCGTACATTGTGACTACGGGACCGGGCCGGATCTCGACGATACGACCTTTGACGTTGAAGTCGTCGAGCACGGTTTCGAGCAGGCGGGCGTTGCGCTCCAGGGCGGCCTTGTCGATCACCCGGCCGCTATGCGCCGGCGGCATGCTCAGCAGATCGAGGCTCGGCAGCTTGTACGTGTCGCCCAGCGGCAGCGAACTCTGGCGATCGCGCGCCGTAGCCTTGACCGATGGCGCAGCCGCTTTTCTCCGGTCGGCTATGACCGGCGGCGGTGCGTCGTCATCGCTCACTTCGATCGGCGCGTGACGGGGCGGGCGAAGCGGCAGGGGCGCCCGGTCAAGCGCCCCGCTTTCGTCTCCCTCTTCGTCATCCTCCGGGAAACGACCGGGCGCTTCACGCCGGGCGTAGGCGCCGCGCCTGAACAGCCAGTCGCGCTCTTCCGCCAGAAGTCCGAGCCCCCAGAACCAGAGCGAGGCTCCCACTATGGCGAGCAGCGCCGCGGCCGCGAGCCGCACGCCGTTGGCGACCATGGGATCGCCGATCTGATCCAGCCCTAGCGCGATAAGTCCGGCGCCAGCCAAGCCGATGCTGCCGCCAAAGCCGGCCGGCAGACCCGCCACGGATCCGCCGCGGAACAGCGCAAGGCCGGTCCCGATCAAGGCGGTCGCGATGAGCGCGACGCCGAGCGAACGTTGCCAGCGGCCGACCGGGCTCGCGCGCCATAGTCGGAGGCCCCATAGAAAGCCCAATGGAAGGACAAGCAGGATGGCGGGCCCGAATATGCTGAGTGCCAAGTCTGCAATCCACGCCCCTGCCGTGCCGAAGACGTTTTGCGGGGGCCCTGCGGCCGCAGTGTTGAGGGCAGGGTCGGTGACATGATAGCTCGCAAGAACGAAGCCGATCGCGATCGTGCCACCGATGAGCGCCAGCGCCGCCGCGACGCCCGGCGCGCGCGCGCCGAGCAGCTTCAGGAATCGCCGCCAGCGTCCTTCCTCAGCCATCGTGATTCCGCGACTTGCCATGCCATTTCCTCGCTTTGTTCCAGATTCCCATAGTGGGGAGTCCTGGTCAAGCGAGCACCGGTTCGATTCGTCGCCTCCCATGCTCTTGGGCCACGACGCTCCTCCGGATGCCTGTAACTGCCCGCAAGCGACCGTGTCCGCCGCCGAGCCGAGGTCATTCCGAAAGACCCCGCCTCACCGGCGCAGGCAAAAGGGAGTAGGATGACGTGCCGCGACCTTCTATGAACCCTGCGATGGAAAAGCAGGACGTCATCATCCTCGGAGGCGGGCTGGTCGGCCTCACCCTCGGCATCGCGCTCGCCAGGCATGGGGTGCGCGCGGCGGTCATCGATCCGGCCGACCCCGAGACAATGCTGGCCGCCGGTTTCGACGGGCGCGCCTCGGCGGTCGCCAGCGCGCCTTGGCGGATGCTCGAGGCAATCGGGGTCGGTGAACGGCTGCTCGGCAAAGGCTGCCCGATAGCGGCGATCCGCGTGCAGGACGGGCTCAGCCCCGAGGCGCTGATGTTCGAACCCGGCGACGATGACGGCGCGCTCGGGCTGATGTTCGAGAATCGCGCGCTTCGCGTGGCGCTCGACGCAACCGCGCGCGACACCGACGGTCTGACGCTGCTGCGACCCGGCCGGCCCGTCGGCGTGGAACGCGACCTCGACGGTGTTACGGTCACGCTCGACGATGGCCGCATCGTGCGCGCAGCGCTGCTCGTCGGCGCCGAGGGTCGGCAATCGCCGACCCGCGAGGCCGCGGGAATCGGCGTCGCGCGGTGGAGCTATCGTCACGCAGCGCTGATCGCGTCGATCGCGCATGACAAGCCCCACGGCAACACCGCCTATGAGATATTCTACCCTGCCGGCCCTTTCGCCATCCTGCCGCTGATTGATGACGCAAGCGGGGCGCATCGCTCCGCGCTCGTCTGGACGGTCCCGGAAAGCCAGGCGAAGGCGATGCTCGGCCTTCCCGACCGCGCCTATCAGGCCGAGGCGGAGAAGCGGATGGGGTCGATGCTGGGTGCGATCCGGCTGATTTCGCCACGTTCAGCCTATCCGCTCGGCTTCCATCATGCGGCGCGTATCACGGCTACGCGGCTCGCGCTGGTGGGCGATGCCGCGCATGGCATCCACCCGATCGCCGGCCAGGGCGTCAATCTCGGCTATCGCGACGTCGCGGCTCTGGTCGAGGTGATCGTCGAAGGCATGCGCCTGGGGCTTGATACCGGCGATGCACAGTTGCTTGCCCGTTACCAGCGCTGGCGCAGCCTCGACAGCTTCATGGTCGCCGCCACGACGGACGGCCTCACCCGGCTGTTCGGCATATCCGGCAGGACCGCGCGGACCGTGCGGAGGCTCGGCCTCGGCGCCGTCCAGCGGCTCGGGCCGCTGAAGGCTCGTTTCATGGCGGAAGCGCGCGGAGAGACGGGGAAACTACCGCGGCTGTTGCAGGGCCTAACCGTCTAGAAGGCTGTTGACGTCGCTCTGCGCGACAAAGGTCCGCTCATCTCGGTGAGGCCACACCGGCAATCAGGCCCCATTTGAACGGTTCGATGGACCTTGCGCAGGCCATTGACCACGTTACGTCGCTGTTGTTTGTCGAAAAACTGGAGCGGGCGAAGGGATTCGAACCCTCGACCCCAACCTTGGCAAGGTTGTGCTCTACCCCTGAGCTACGCCCGCTCTGGCGCCGGTTCCGCGAGCGATGTTCGCGGTGGAGGCGCGGCTATTAGCTTGTGGGTGCGGAGCCCGCAAGCCCGATTCGGCAAAATCTTGCGGGCTTGGCATCGGCCTTCCGCGTCCCACATATAGGCCATCGAAAAGGCAAGGGAGAATCATCGGTGGCAACCCTGGGGATGAGCACGGCGGACCGTGAAGCGGTGGAGGCGTTCCGGCGTGACGTGATCGAACCTTCGATGACCTCGCTCGTCATCCTCGACTTCTGGGCCGAGTGGTGTGGCCCCTGCAAGGCACTGACTCCGGTGCTGGAGAAGGTTGCCGCTAGCTATGCCGATCGCGGAGTCATCCTTCACAAGATCAACGTGGACGAGCAGAAGCTGATCGCTTCCCAGTTCCGCATCCAGTCGATCCCCACCGTCTATGCGGTGTTTCAGGGGCAGCCGGTCGCCGACCTGACCCAGGCTCGCAGCGAGAGCCAGCTTACGGCGATGCTCGACCAGATATTGCGCCAGCTGCCTGTCCAGGGCACGGCGGGGAAGCTCCACGAGGACATCGTCCCGCTGATCGCGATGGGCGAGGAGGTGCTCGAGGCAGGGGACGTCGAGCGCGCCCTTTCGATCTTCGGTCAGCTCCACGACATGGCGCCCGACGATGTCGATGTGGTGTCCGGTTTTGCGCGGGCGCATATCAAAGCGGGACGTCTCGATGAAGCCGAGGCAATCCTTGACACGCTTTCGCCGGAAAAGGCGAAGCAAGCGGCGATCGGCCGCGCCAAAGCTGCGCTGGCGCTGGCGAAAGAGGCAGCTCCGGTGGACGATCTCGGCCCGCTACGCGCGAAGGTGGCGGCGAATCCTGACGATCTCGAAGCGCGATTCGAATTGGCAGGGGGGCTGATGGCAAGCGGCGACCGCGACGGCGCCGCCGACAATCTGCTCGAAATCATTGCCCGTGACCGTGACTGGAATGAGGATGCGGCGCGGCAGCGGCTGTTCAAGCTGCTCGAGGTTGCAGGCCATGAGGATGGCTGGGCTCGTGACCAGCGGCGGCGTCTTTCGGCAATCTGGTTTACCTGAGCCGCAAGATGGCCGCTCTCCAGCGCCTTTCGATCTTTCCGTTACCCGGCGCGCTGTTGTTTCCGCGCGGCCATCTGCCGTTGCACATTTTCGAACCCCGCTATCGGGCGCTCGTATCAGATGCCCTCGCGCGCGACAGGCGCATCTCGATGATCCAGCCCCGTGGCGCCGGCGAGCCACCGCCGCTGTTCGATATCGGCTGTATCGGCCGTATCAAGGATATCGAGCGGCTTGAAGACGGCCGTTTCAACCTGGTCCTGGAAGGCCTGGCGCGCTTTCGCATCGTTCGAGAACTCGATGTAGCGACGCCCTTCCGCCAGGTCGAGGCCGATGTGGCGCCCTTCGCCGACGGTGACGATCCCGAGCCCTTGCCAAGCATAGTCCGCGCGGAGATCGAGCGTGAAGCGCGTCGCTTCGCCGATGCCCGCGGCGTCGCGATCGACTGGACCGGAGTGAGCCGCCTCGACGACGAAACGCTGGTCAACGCGATCGCCGCGATTGCTCCGTTCGACGTCGCGGCGAAGCAGGCGCTTCTCGAAGCGCCGACACTTGCCGAAAGAGCGGATCTCCTGGCGCAGTTCCTCGGCTTCTTCCGCCGGGGAGATGACGAGCCGTCGACCCTGCAATGAGCATCGATCCCGCGCTCCTCGCCATCCTGGTCTGTCCCGTCACGCGAACGCCGCTGCACTATGATGAAGCGGCAGGAGAGTTGATCTCCAAGGCTGCGGGGCTTGCCTATCCGGTGCGCGATGGCGTGCCGGTGATGGTCGTGGAGGAGGCAAGGCGGCTGGACTGATTTGCCTTCCTTTTCCCGGGCGGTTAACGCCGACGCTAGCAGGACGCTGGTAGCGTGTCAGGAAATCTGGTCCAGCTTCCCAGCGGCGCATCCGAAGACGAAAGAAGGCGATAGGAGGGTTATAATGGTTCAATTGCTGCCTGGCGTGCGATACGATATGCCGGTTGGGTTCGGTCCCTCGATCTACAGCGAAACGACGCACGTACCGAACGCCGTTCTGATCAGCACGTCGTTTGACTCGACCCCCTCGGCGCTGGAACCGATACTTCCATCGCATCTTCAGCTTGGCGAAGTTCCGACAATATACGTCAACAGGATCAGCTATGACTCCGTCGACTATCTTCATGGGCGCGGATATGAAGAATTCATCGTCGCCATCAATGCCCGCTATCGACGCGGCGGCGAGGATATCTCGGCTCCCTATGTCTGTGCAATCTGGGTGAACCAGGTCGCTGCGTTGACGTCCGGTCGAGAGTGGATGGGTCAGGCAAAGCTGTACGCCGATATTCCCCCGGTCGAGGATCATGGCGACCGCATCGGCTTCGAGGCGTTCGAATATGATACCTGCTTCCTTCGCGGCGAGGTCAGGAACCTCAAAAAGCTGAGCGACGATCAGGTCGCGAAGATCGCGGAGATCCAGACTCCCTATTCGTTCGGATGGAAATATATGGCGGGGCCCCAGGGCACGGTCGATATCGACTATGCGACGTTGCTCAAGATGGATTGGAATTATCAGAACGCCTGGGTCGGCGAAGGCGAGAGCGAGTTCCTCGTCGCACCTCGCGCGCAGCTTCCGGTTTCGCTGGGCATCGTCGAAACCATTGCCAAGCTTCCCGTCGTCAAGCGGCGTCCCGCCTTTGTGGGCAAGGGCCCGGCCGTCATCTACCGCAGCGAGGCCCGGCGGCTGCCCTAACGACCTTTTGGGCGCGGGCAAGCGCCGGCCGCGAGCCTCGCCGCTCCGCCTTGCCGGCGCTCGCCACGATCAGGCGCAGCCAGCTGCGAACTTGCGCGTGTAGATCGCGCGCATCGGCTCGCCGACCATCGCGATGAGCTCTGTCTTCGGCAATGCGCTTGCGGCCTTTGTCGCTTCCTCGTCTTTCGCGTTGGCGAAAATCAGCGGCAACCACTCTCGATCTATCTGGGCAAATAGCGCGGCGGATGCGTCGACAGGCTCCTGCGGCGCCTCGAAGGAAGGAAAATTCTCGAACGACTTGTCGCCATGACCACCGAACAACCGCTTGAAGTTCGGCGTATTAGTGGCACCCAGCATCAGGGCGGCCACGTCGACGCCGTGGTCCTTTAATTCATACCACAGCCCTTCGCCGAGAATCATTTCATATGCCTTGCTGGCCGCATAGGCTGCCCAAGCATAAGACCCCTGAAAGGCGGAGATCGAGGAGCAGAGCAAGATGCCGCCTCGTTTCCGTCGCACCATCTGCTTCCCGAAATGGTGCATCAGAACCGTCGGAGCAATGCAGTTGACCTGAATGGTGTTCATGTGGCGATCCAGATCGAGCGCGAGGAACTCACCATCATTCTCGGCGGCGCAATTGTAGATCATGAAGCTTATCTCTCGACCGCCCAGGCCGGATAGCAGGTGATCGAGAACGTCTCGCTGACCGAGATCGGCAGGAATCGCGACTGTTTCGACGCCATATTCGCCGGCGATCGCGTCCGCGGTCGACTGCAGCTTTTCAGCACTGCGCGCGACCAATGCCAGGTTCATGCCGCGGCGCGCCAGATCGCGCGCGAGCGCCTCGCCCAACCCTTCCGAGCCGCCGACTACCAGCGCCCAGTCTCCATAGCGCGCGCGGTAATCCGGATAGGTGGCCATCGCATCAATTCCCTCTCCATGCACAGACATGAGCAGCTTATGCCTCCGCCCATTGCCGTCCGCGAGCTTCACCGCTCGCCGACATGCTATCAGCCTCGTGCAACCTTGCCGATCACTTCCAGCACTTCGTCATCGTGAACGGAAACAGCGAGCGTATCGAGACCCGAATTGGCCCAGTTCCTCCACCGTTCCTGTATACGTGCCGCGGGTCCGATCAGCGCGATCAGATCGACATAATCGTCCGGAACCGCTTCGATCGCCTCGTCCTTATGTCCGGCGAGAAACAGCTCCTGCACGCGCTCGGCAGCCTCCCGGAAACCAGCTTGTGCCATCCGATCCTTATGGAAATTCTTAGCCTTTGCACCCATTCCGCCGGCGTACAATGCGATCACCTTCTTCGCATCGTGCATCGCCGAACGCACATCGTCGGACATATACACCGGATTGATCGCCATGATCCGGAAATCCTTCATCGTGCGACCATCGGCACGACGCGCCAAGCCCTCTTCAAGCCAGGGGCCGAAGTGTTCGAGCGCCCCGGGATACCAGCTCATCGAAATCCAACCGTCGGCAATTTCCGCGGTGAGCTTGATATTCTCTCGAGTGGATGTGCCCAAGACGATCGGAATATTGGGATTGCCGTGCAAAACGCTTTTGAGCGGCTTGCCAAGGCCGGTGGCGTCGGCACCGGTATATGGCAGGGAAATCTCACGCCCCTCATGGGAGACGGGGCCTTCGCGTCGCCAGATCTTGCGACAGATCTCGACCGTGTCCCTGAGCCGGTTCGCAGGCTTCCCCCAAGGCTGCCCGTACCAGCCTTCGACGATCTGCGGCCCGGATGCACCGATGCCGAGAATCACCCGATCCTCGCCCGTCATGCCATCGATAGTCTGTGCCGACATGGCGAGATTGGCGGGCGTCCTGGCGCCCAGCTGGCACACGCCCGCCGCAAGCTTGATCGTCTTGGTATGCGCGCCGATATAGGCGAGCGGCGTCAAAGCGTCGGAGCCATAGCTTTCCGCGGTCCATACCGAATCGAAACCCAGCTCTTCGGCACGCTGGATCCTGCGGATGGGCAGATCCATCTTCGCCCCCGAATATCCGAGGAAAATTCCGACCTTCATAGGATCCTCCCGACGCCGTTCCACCGGCCGATGCCCAGCCCGCCGGTCCACGCGGCCAGCTGCGTTGCAGCGAGTTAACGAACATCATGTAAGATTGTAAAGAACGGCGTTTGGCGGGTCTGCCTGGTCAAATCTGCGGCGAAGCAGGCTCGCCGCCGATGACCCGCCCCCTCAAATCTCGGGAGCAGTCGGCGTGCGGTAAACGATCGAGCTTTTATGCGCCGGAGTTCCGGCCTTGGCTCTCGCTCGCGGTCTCCGCCGACTGCGCGAGGCGCTCGACCACCCGCAAAATACCCTGGTAACCGGTGCAGCGACACAGATGGCCCGACAACGCTGCACGCATTTCAGCGGCTGCCGGTCGCGGCTCGGTCCGGTCGAGCGCGACGAGCGTCATAACGAAGCCCGGCGTACAGAAGCCGCATTGGAGCGCGAATTCCTCGCGGAACATCTGCTGAATCGGATGAAGTGTGCCGTCAGGATCCGCAAGCCCCTCCAGCGTGGTCACTCGCTTTCCATTCGCCTGGGGCGCGAGCATCAGGCACGACCGCACCGCTTCTCCGTCGACCAGGACGGTGCAGGCGCCGCAGACGCCATGCTCGCAACCAGCGTGCGGTCCCGTGCAGCCTTCGTCGATACGAAGATAGTCGAGCAATGTGCGCCGGCTTTCGGTCATGCCCTCGACCGTTCGGCCGTTAAGTTCGAACTCGATGAAATGCAGGCTCATGCTCGTGCCTCGAAGACTGGACGGAACCGACGCTCGAAGATACGCGCGGCTACGGTTCGGCGATAGCGCGCCGACGCGTGCAGATCGTCGTTCGGCTCGACTTCCGCCAGCGCCATCTGCGCGAGCGCCGCGACATCGACCTCGCTTTTGACCGCGCCGATCAACGCTTGCTCCGCGGTGAGCGCCGCGATCGGCGTCGGCCCCATGCCGAACCAGGCCACACCGGCGCGATCTATCCGGTCGCCGGTGCCAGCGACGATCGCGATGAGGCCCACAAGCGCAAAATCACCTGCGCGGCGCGCCACCTCGTGAAAGATGCCGACGCTCCCGTCGGGCCAATCGGGATAGTGAATCGCAGTGAGCAGTTCGTCATCGTCGCGGATCGTCGCGTAGGGTCCGAGATAAAATTCGCGGGCCGGCACCATCCTTGTCCCACGGCGAGAGCGCAACTCGACCTTGGCGTTCAAAGCGACGGCAAGCGCGGGCATCTCCGCAGCCGGCTCGCCAAGCGCGACCGATCCGCCGATCGTTCCGCGAGCGCGGGTCTGATAATGACCGACATAGTTCAGTGCTTCGGCCATCAGCGGCATATGCTCCGCGACGGTCGCGTCACGCTTGGCATGCGCCTGACGTGTCCTGGCGCCTACCACCGTAGCACCATCGCGGCGGGCGATCGCCGCCATGTCCTCGGCGGGATTGATGTCGACCAGCACCGACGGGTTCGCCAACCGCAGTGCCAGCAGCGGCATCAGCGTCTGGCCGCCTGCGAGTACGGCCGCATCGCTCCCTGCCTCGGCAAGTATATGAACCGCCTCGTCGGCTGATCCGGCCTCGACATAATCGAACGGGGCGGCCTTCATGGTTGAGGAGTACGGCGCGGCGCGGCCATCCCCGACAGGACCTCGCCGTCCAACACGATCAGGTGCGGTCGTATCGGCGAAGCTCGGCCGAACAGGAACCCCGCCAACGCAGACGCGATGGCGAGCAGGCTGACCGCCAGGCCGATCACGCCGCTCATCCCTTCTCCGGCGGCACGGCCCAGGATGAACCCGGCGAGAAGCGCCGCCACGACCGTGAATATCCACCCCAACGGCAGCCCGCCATGGACCTGTGCCGGCTCGACCGGCGGCGAAGCTGGCGCAGAGGCGGCGGCCACCGGCCGGGCCAGGCCAGGCTCGGACGCCGCCGGCGCAGCGGCAGCCGCGCTGGCAGATTGCGTTGCCATCGCGCTGACCTTTTCGGAAAAGCGGGCGAAGAACATCCCGGCCAACTGCTTCGCGGTCGCGTCTATCAGCTTGCCGCCAAGCTGGGCCAGGCGGCCGTTGACCTCTGCGTCTGCCGTGTAGCGGAGGAGAGTGCCGTCGCCGTCCGGGGTGAGCGACACCCGCGCGCCGCCCTTCGCCGATCCGGCCACGCCGCCGCTACCTTCGCCGGTGATCCTGTAGCCATTGGGCGGATCGAGATCCGAAAGTTGCACCTCTCCGCCGAAACGGGCGCTGATCGGCCCGACCTTGATCGTCGCTGCCGCCCGAAACCGATTTTCGCCAACGACTTCGAGCGACTGGCAACCGGGTATGCAGCCGCGAAGGATTTCCGGATCGTTGAGGCCGCGCCATACGACCTCGACCGGCGCGCCGATTCGCTGTTCCCCCGTCATCTCCATCTGGATTTAGATCCTTTCTCGAGTCCGGACAGTCTCATGAGCAGGGCAACCTTCATACGTTGCCCGAAACCCGCGGCGCTTCCGGCGGCTGATCGTCGATCAAACCACAGACGATGCGATCGGGGGTCAGCGGCATGTCGAGCCAGCGTCGTCCAAAGGGGGATAGCGCGTCGGCAATGGCGTTCACCAGCGCTGGCGGCGCGATCATCGCGCCGCCCTCGCCCACCCCCTTGAAGCCGCCCGGATTCGTCGAGGGGGTGCACATGTGCCGAAACTCGATGACCGGCACGTCGAGCGCTGTGGGCACCAGATAATCTTTCAGGGTCGCCGCCAAGGGTTGGCCATTCTCGTCATAGGGCAGCTGCTCGAACAGGACGCCCGCAATCCCTTGCACCACCCCGCCCGCGACCTGACCCTCGACTATGGCGGGGTTGATCAGCACACCGCTGTCGCCACCAGCTATCCAGCGCAATATGCTGACGATCCCGGTCTCGATGTCGACTTCACATATGCACGCATGCGTGGCGTTGGCGAAGACCATCTCCGGGGGCCGATAACGATGCTGGCTCTCCAGGCCCATCTCCATTCCGGGCGGCAGCCGGTCGGGTGTGATATACGCCATCGCCGCGATCTCGGCCATGCTGGCGCGCACGCTGCCATCGCCTTCGATGAAGATGTTGCCATTCTCGATCCGGACGGTGTCCGGGGTTGCATTATAAGCATGGGCCGCGATCTGCCGAATCTTGTCCTTGACCCTGTCCGCCGCGCCCATCACGGCGCCGCCGCCGGCCACGGCCTGGCGGCTTCCGCCGGCGCCCGACCCGAATCCTGTTCGTGAGCTGTCACCTTCGACGATGGTGACATCCTCGAACGGCACCCCGAGCCGCTCCGCTACGATCTGAGCCATCGTCGTGGCGGTCCCATGTCCCTGCGACAGCGTACTGATCATGGCGGTTATCTTGCCGCTGATCTCGACGCGGACATGCGCAACCTCCGACGACCATACGCCGAAGCTCATCGTCGTCGGCTCGATGGCCGTCGCGATACCTACACCCAGATAGCGGCCGCGTTGTCGTGCCTCCGCCTGCTCGACGCGAAATGCCTCCAGGTCCAGCGCGTCGGCGACCAGTTCAAAGGTCTCCCGGGGGCTGATGTCGTCCAGCACGGCCCCCGTAACCATCTGAAATGGCAGCTCGGCCTTAGAGATCATGTTCTTGCGTCGAAGCTGCAGGGGGTCCACGCCCATTTGGCGTGCCGCGACATCCATCATCGTCTCGCGTCCGAACATCTCCATCATCCATGGGCCACGATATGGGCCCATGCCGCAGGTGTTCGTGAACCACCCGCTCGACACACAGCGGTAGCGCGGCAACCGGTAAGGCCCGGGAAACATAAGGGAAACCAGAAAGCCGCTCGACGAGATCGTCTGGGGATAGGCTCCGAAGTCGATATCGTGCACCACGTCGGCGGCCAGCAGGCGATGGTCCGCATCGAAGGCAAGCCGGACGCGCATCCGTTCGTCACGCCCCTGTGACGAGGCCGTAAGATTTTCAAGACGATCTTCGATCCATTTGACTGGACGATCGAGCAGAAGAGCTGCCGCGACCACGGCGATCTCGTCGCGAAGCTGCGTGACTTTCAAGCCAAAGCCGCCGCCGACATCCTTCGCAAGGACCCGCACCTCATGCAAGGGAAGGCCAAGGGCATGGGCGATATGCATCGCCGCCAGATGGGTGCTCTGACAAGCGAGATTGATCGTAAGTTCGCCCGCGCCCTCGCGCCGGGCCACCAGCCCACGCGGCTCCATCGGCAACTGAGTCTGGCGGCAGTTGCGCAACTCGTCTTCCACGACATGGGCGGCCGTCGCGAAGACCTCCTCGAGGTCTTCGCCGAAGACATCGACACTGGTGCAGACGAGGTTGGAGTCACGATCCAGATGAACCGGGCCCATCGTCTTCGCCGCATCGATCCCAACCACCGGCGCTTCCGGCGCATAGTCCACGTCGATCAGCGCTGCGCCATCCTCGGCCAATGCTCTGGATTCGGCGAGTACCAACGCGACAGGATCACCGACAAAACGCACATCGCCGCGTGCCAGCAGGCCAGTCTCTGGATAGGGAGTTTCCGGGGGGTCTGTGGCCGGATTGCTGTAGAAACCGCCCAGCGCGTCGATTTCCGTCGCCGTCAGTACGGCAACTACCCCCGGCAAGGCCCGCGCCTCTTCGGCATCGATCTTCAGAATCCTGCCTCGCGCGATCGGGCTGCGCAGAAAAGCCGCGTGCAGCATACCGGGCAGGACGATGTCGTCGATATAGGTGCCGTGGCCCGTCAGCAGCCGGCGATCTTCCTTGCGCTGGACGCGCTGACCAACGAAACGCGCTCCCGCGCCGGCAACTCGCCCGTCCATCCGCCGTCCCTCCTGCGTGCTTCAGGGTAAGCGCCAACCTTTGGTACTGTGTACATCTTGGCCGCTTGCACGAAATATCTCCCTCCCCAAGCCAGTCAACGGTAAAACGCAGCGGGACAGTGCAAGCGCTCTCTCGACAGAGGCGACCGTCAGTCCTTAGGATTGTTTGACGGCAGCGGCGGACGAGGAAATCATGGCGCTTCAGCACCTGCAACCCCAACCCTTCCTCGGCGATTTCCGCTTCGCCGAGGGCCCTCGATGGCATGGAGGCTGGCTCTGGTTCTCCGAAATCGAAGGCGACCGGGTGATGCGAGCCCGGCCGGGAGGTTCGGCAGAGATCGTCGCCGAACTTTCCAGCCCGTCCGGCTTGGGCTTCCTACCCGATGGATCGCTGCTGGTCGTCGGTATGCGGGACCGGAAACTCTATCGCCTGCAGGGCAATGGGAAGTTGCAGGTCCATGCCGATCTGTCCGAACATGGTTCGATCCTCAACGATATGGTCGTGGGGCCGGACGGCCGAGCCTATGTGGATGCCTATCGTGCCGGGCCCCCAGTGGAAGCCCCTGCGGCTCCGGACGGCCTGTACTATCCGGTCGCCGGCGATATCGACCGCCACTATCTCAACGGCCTTGGCACGTCGCCCAGCCTCAGTGGCTCGATTATCGCAGTCGAGATGGATGGCAGCCACAAGGTCGTGGCGGCAAATCTAAACTATCCCAATGGTCTCGCGATCATGCCCGACGGTCGCACGCTGATCGCCAGCATCTCGCACGTGAGCAAATTGCTGGCATTTGACATCGATGCGGACGGCACCCTTGCCAATCCCCGAACCTGGGCCGACATGCCGGGCCGTCATCCCGACGGTATCTGTGTCGACAGCGATGGTGGCATATGGGTCGCTTGCTTGGCGATCAGCGCGTTTCAGCGCGTTCTGGAGGGCGGATTCATCACCCATAACATTGCCACTCCGGGGCTGTGGTCGGTTGCGCCCGCGCTGGGTGGCGACGACCGCCGAACCCTGTTCCTGGTGAGCATGGAGCCGGTGGAACAGCCCGACCATCGCTCGTCGATCACCTGTGTGCAGGTTGCGGCGCCGGGAGCCGGGTGGCCCTGATCATCGGATCAGCCGCGGAGAGTGAACTCGGCTGCTATCCTGCGACCGGACCAGGCCGCTCTTGTTGCTCGCACAGTCTCGACCGCTCCGATCATGCGGACCAGCGCCGCACCCACCCGTGCCGCTCGTGCCAGCGGGGCGCCAGCACACCCATTTCGGGCGATGAGCAAAAGGTCGGCGCCCTGTTCGCGACGTGGCCCGATATCGTCGCCGACTCGACCGGCTGCTGCGCGGGATTCCGCGCTGGCGCGAAGCCGCGGAGGCAGCGCGAGAACATTGCGTTGACGGTAAGTTGGCCCGCATCCTGCAGCTGCGTGAAGTCGCTCTGGCTTTCCACGACATAGTCTCCACAAGAGTCGACAACAATCCGACCCGCCGATCGAATATACGGTTAACATGGCACTTCGGTTGTGACGGCCAAAGGGGGCCGCACTTGCGGGGGAGTGATACGAAAGACCTATGCAACGGCCCTTTCGCCCTTCTCAGGCCCTGGCGGCGCGGGTGAACGCTCAATCCCTCAGGAGCCGACCGATTGCATCCGGCTGGAGTTCACTCACCAATTGGCTTCGATCACATTGGTGCGGCGCTTTGTCCGGACGCCAGCGGTGGAATTTCGTCCCATGCCGAAAGCGACCGCCGCTGACCTGATCATATATGACCTCAGCGACCAGTTCGGGCCGCACCGGCATCCATGGCTTCTCCACGCCGCCGTTCCAGCGGCTCGGACCGCCCGGGCGGTCGCCGGTAAAGCCCTCCCCGCCTGCATATGGCGCTAGCACCCTCTTGAGCGCCGCCCGGCGGGTGCGCGGGAATGCCGCGGTGAAGCCGACATGATCGAGCCGGCCTTGACCATCATACAGCCCGAGCAACAGTGAGGCGACATCCCCGGCGGCATTTGTTCGATAGCCTCCGACGACACAATCGGCGGTGCGAAACTGCTTGACCTTGATCATCGCCCGCTCGCCGGGCCGATAAGCTTCGTCGCTCCGCTTGGCGACGACGCCGTCGAGCGCTCCCCCGGAGCGGGCGAGCCAATCGGCGGCAACGGCGCGGTCGCGGGTCGCGGGCGACAATATCAGCCTCGTGTCGCGAGCACGGGCATGAAAGCCTTCGAGCGCCCGGCGGCGATCATCGAGCGGCTCGGATGCCAGGTCGCAGCCCCCCAGGCTGAGGCAGTCGAAAAGGATATACTGTGCGGGCGCCTCGCGGCTCAGACGGGCCACCCGACTGGCAGCCGGGTGCAATCGTGCCTGCAGCGCTGCGAACGAAAGCCTGTCGGCGACCGGGATAACCAGCTCCCCGTCGATGGTGAACTGCGTCTCTTCGAGGCCGCCCAGCACCTCGACTATATCGGGAAAATAGCGACCCAGCGGACGCCCGGATTTGGATATCAGCTCTATCGTGCCGCCGACGCGTCTGGCGATCGCCCGAAACCCGTCCCATTTGGGCTCATATTGCCAGCCCTCGCCAGCGGGAAGCGCTTCTGCGAGCCGCGCTTCCATCGCCACGAGCGGTACGGGCTGGACGTCAGCGATCGCCGCGATCTCCCTGGCGAGAATCGTTCCTGGTGCTCGCGTACCGGCAACGATCGGCCGCGAGCGATTTGCCGAGATCGTCGGATGACACGAGGCGACCCCCTGCATCGCCGCGCACATTGCGCTTGCCGGGTCTGGCATCGATCAGCCCTCTCTTGCACATCGGTTTCTCTCCTCCGGGGCGACAACGCAGGATCCGAATCGTCGGCTCCGCATTGTGTTGAAAAATGCGGCTTCGCGTCGCAAAGTGACAGCAGGGAGACCGATCTTGAGATATTTCGTCGCCGTCCTATCCATCGTCGGCCTGGCAGGCCCTCTTCTCGCGGCACCGTCGTCCAACGGAACGGCACCCGCGAGCAATGAAACCGCCGCTGCGGGTAACGACAGCGCTGCTGCCCAGCATCGCAGCGGCGCCTTGTCTTCGGTCGGAAACAGCGCCGGACGGATCGCCACGCAGCCGGTGCGCGATGTAGGCGTTGCCAAAACCAAATTCCCGCCGCCTTTGGTCGAGGCTGCCCAGAATCCGTACGCGCTCAAGGGCATCAAGACCTGCAAACAGATCGCCGCAGCGCATCTGGCCCTGTCGGACGTGCTCGGGCCCGATCTGACGGCGGGACAGGTTGCCAAGGAGAATCGTGCCGGCAAGCTTGCCGAGGCAGGCGGCCAGACTGTCGTCAACTCGCTGATACCTTTTCGCGGGCTGGTTCGCGAAATCAGCGGCGCAGCGCCCGCACAGCGCCGGCTAAACCGGGCGATCGACGCCGGTTACGCGCGTCGGGGCTTCCTTCGCGGCATCCATCAGCAGCGGGGCTGCAAGACGAAGCTGCGCTAACGATAGTAGCCCGATAAGGAGAGGATGCCATGCTCGTGAAATTCGTCGGCGCCGACCGGGTCGAAACGGCGGTAAATGCCAGCCAGGTGACCTTCATCTCGCAAGTCACCGACGGCACCCGGATTCGCTTCGGCGAAGGCCGCAGCGTCACGGTCACAGAGCCGATGGAAGAGGTGATCGAAAAGCTCAACCAGGGCTTGAGACCGCATGAGTGAACTGCCGTCACCTCGTGTCGATAAGGGTCGACGCGACGCTCGATAGCGACCGCTATCCGGCATCTCCCCCGATCACCGTGAACGGCGCCCATGCCGCCGGATGGGCCCAGCGCGGCTGCCATCCCGGCAATGGCGAACCATCGGCGCGCTTGCCCGTTCTCACGGCCCGCATCGCGGATTGCAGCGCTGCGGCACGGCTCATCCCGGCGTTTCGCGCTCTGATCGTCTCGACGGTCAGCGCCGCGGTCGGCTCGTCCGCCACGCGCCAGCGGCTGGCAAGCAGCGAACCCGCGCCGGCGTAGAGGAACGCTCGACCAAGGCTCGACAGGCTGTCGGCGCCGGGCGTTCCATCGGCCGAGGCTGTATTACAGGCCGAAAGGATAACCAAGTCGGCACTCAGATGCATTGCACTGACTTCGGAAGCGGACAGCAGGCCATCGTCTTCGGGAGAGCTCTGCGCCGGTGGCGTGAAGGCGAGACCCGGCTCCCGCAGGCCCATCTCACCAGGCAGGATTCCATGGGTGGCGAATGCGACGATCCGGGCGTTCACGAGAGCGGGGTCGCTGCGTACCGATGCCTCGGTCGCCGCCGCGCCGAGATGGAGTCCGGCAAGGTCCACCATCAGCGTCGCTGCCATCGCCTTCAGTTCCACCTCGGTACCTGGCAATGGCGCCAGATCGCGCAATGCCGAGGGATCCGCGAGGCCTTGACCGGCACGATCGACGGGCTGCGGAATCCTCAGAAAGTCGTCGAGCTTCGACTTAGGCTTTCCGCGATCAAATGCCGGCGCGCCGTAGCCGACAAAGCGGACAGCACCTCCCCCGGCATTCACCGCTGGCCGAACAGGCCGGAGCACAGCGACCGCCGGTAACGTCACCAGCGCATAGCGGTCGGCCAACCAGGCGGCATCGGTCCCTGGCTGGGGCGACGATGTCGGCATCAGACCGAACGGCAGTCCGGCAAGCATGCCGCCAGTGACGACGAACAGCGTCCGCTTGCCTTTGAACGCCGCCTCGACGGGCACAACAAGATCACGATAAAGGTCATAGGCCGTGGCGCCGTCGAACTCCGCCCAGGCTCCCGGCTCGCCTCCGCATCCCTGCGGATCGACCTGGCAGCGCAGCGCACGGACGGAGGAATCGACCCGGGCGGCGCCATCGACGCGCGACCATGTGGCATTGCCATGCCCAAGACCGAAACTGTAGAGATCGCCGCCCGCCGGCACGACGAGCAGCAGGCCCTCGTCCTTCGACAGTCGTGCGCGAGCCTCGCCCATCGGCAGGCTGGATGCGCCGATCAGCCGCGCATATGAGGGAAATGTGGTGCGTAACTCCCTATCGACTGCCGCGAGCGCGGCGCCCGTCTCGGCAAGGCTGGCGCGGGTGGCGGCGATCTTCGCCGCATCGCCCGCGACGAGTTGCCGAAGCAGCCGTGCGTCGTATTCGGCCGCCCGATCGGACAGCGTCTGCTGGCGGCGGACGAGATCACCCAGCGGCCCCTCGCCGGCGGCCGCGCGCGCCGCGGTGCGGGCCATACTCCGGGCTGCGGCGGAGACCGCGAGGTCCTGCGCCGCGAGGAAGGCATCGGCACGCAATGTGACAGCCTCATGCGGGACTTCGGCCGCGCGCGCCCAACTCGCGCGGATCAGTGTGGCAAAAGCTCCGGCGAGCGGATCATAGCGGCTCGCATCGTCGGCATTCGCCCGCCCGATCGCCTGCTGCGCCCCATCGCCCGAGCGACTTTCCCCGATCCGACCGAGCCGGCGTCGCCGAACGATCCCCGCCGCTTCGCGTGCGGCGGCGACCGCCTCGGCATTTCGGCCGAGCGCCAGGAACAGTTCGGCCTGGTCAATCAGTGCCTCGGCCAATGCCGGGTGATCAGGACCGAAGGCGGCGCGGCGCGCGGCGACCGCCTGCTCGTAGAGCGGCAGCGCGCGGTCATATTGGCGCCGCGCTACATAGACGTTGCCGAGCCGCAGCCGCGCCGTCGCTATGTCGGGATGCCCCTCCCGAAGCGCGGCGACACGGATCGCCAGCGCCTCAACCAGCAACGGCTCCGCCTCAGCAGCCTCGCCCTGCCGCTCGAGGTTGACGGCGACATTGGAGAGGCCGATCGCCGTGACCGGATGATGCGGGCCATATATCCGCCGCCATATCGCCAAGGCCCTGTCATAGAACGGCGACGCGGCGGCATAGTCGCCTCGTCGGTTCAGGTTGTGCGCCACATTGTTGTAGCTGGTCGCTGCCGCCAACCCTTCGCTGTCGATCGCCTGGCGGATGGCAAGGGCGCGGCCATAGGCCGAGGCGGCGTCGGTGTAGCGCCCCTGGTTGTCGAGGTTGACGGCGAGATTGTTGTAGCTGGTGGCGACTTGGGGGTCGTCCTGGCCAAGTTCGGCGATGCGGATGGCAAGGGACTGTCGGTAGAGCGGCTCGGCTTCAAGGGTACGGCCGAGCGCATCCATGTTCGCGGCGACATTGCTTTCGATCAACGCAAGGTCGAGATCGGCCGGGTCCCACCCCTTCGCGATCGCCAGCGCCTTGCCATAGAGATCGCGCGCCTCGGTGAAGCGGCCCTCGCGTCCCATTGCATAGCCGAGATTATTATAGGCGAGCGCCGTCTCGCGGCTACCCGCATTCCGTGCGAAGGCGCGTTCCACCGCCGCCCGGTAAAGGGCGTCCGCCTCCTCATATTGCGAGGTTGCTAGAAGATTGGCACCCAGCCGCGATGCGGCGCGGCGGGTCATCTCATGATCCGCCCCCAGCCTGGTCTCGAAAATGGCGAGCGCGCGGCGGTAGAGCGGCGTCGCCTCGTCGAGCTTACCTTGTTCCGCCAGCCAGCCGCCGATCAGCGAGAGCGTGCCGGCGACCTCGGGATCGTCGCTGCCCTTCTGCGCTTCCTCGATCGCCAATGCTTGGCGACCAAGCGCGACCGCATCTTCCCAGCGACGCTCGGCGGTCGCCGATTGCAGCATCTCCTCGATTCGCGACACCTCGGCCGCGGGATCAGCCGAGGTCTGGGCGGTTGCCGGCATCGCGACCGCGATAAGGATAGCCGCCGCAAAGGCGGATCGATGCACCACCTCAGCCCCCAAAGGGCAGTTTCAGGCCGAGCGGATTGCCTCCGAAGGGATTGCCGAGCGGGTTACCCTGCTGCTGCTGAGCCTGCGGCATCGCGGCCTTGCAGCGCTCTGTGATATACTCGCGCCCCTTCACCGCCAGGCAGGATGCATAGATCGATTGCGCCGCCGGCAAGTTTCCGGCGGCGATGTCGCGCTTGATCTCGATGCTCTTGAAATGATCCGGGTCCTTGAAGCGCGACTTGCCTTCGGCGATCAGCGCGTCTGAATCACGAACGTCACCCGCGCCCAGCTCCATTTCGGTATAGGTTTCGTAGAGTTGGAGATTGGGAACGCCGGAGCCGCGCCGGCCGGCGTCGAAGAAGCTGGCCGCAGTCGGCACGCTGCCCTGATCGCGCGCGGCCAGCCCCGCCAGATAATTTATGAAGGTAGGCGCCGATGCGCTGCCCGCGCCAAGCGCGCGAAGTTGTGCCGCGGCGCCCGCAAAGTCTTGCGAGAAATAGCTGCCCCGTGCCTTGATATAAGCGTTGCGCAGCGAGATCGCGCGGTTGAAATCGGCCCTGCCCTTCAGTCGACCGACCAGCGCGCCGGTATCGATCGGCGGTTCGGCAGTCGGATAGCCCGCCTGGAAATAGGCCGAAAGCCCTTTGCGCCGCTCCTCCGGCGGCAGATGGGTGTCGCCGCCCAGCGATTTGGTTATCGCCGGCAGGCTATTGAGCAGCGCGCCGCCGGCCGCCTTGAGCAGCCCGGAACCCATATTCTGCATGCCCGCACCGCTGGTCATTCCCGCGATGCCGCCACTGCTGCTGACGAGGCTCTTCATCGACTCGGAAAAGCTCTTTTGCACCGCGTCTGCCGCCGCCTTGCGCTTGTCGAAGCTCGTCTTCTCGTTCTCGAACGCCTTTTGGAGTCGGGCGAAGACGTTGGCGTAGCTGTCGATCGTCATATTGCCGTTGACGAGCAGATCGATCGCCAGCGCGTCGGCCTCATTCTCCTGGTCGCGGTTCCAGGCGGGGGCGAAGATGTCGTCGACCGCGTAGCGCAACGCCTCCGCGATCGGAGCCGATTTCCGCATCCCCTTGTCCATCCCGGCCGAAGCCGCGGACAGCGAGCCGCCGCTCTTCTTCATCGCGCTGAACGCGCTTCCGGCCGCCCAGACCATCGAGACCGCCTGCGTCGCGTTCTTGGCACCGGCGATCGTCTCCGCCTTGCTGAAATGGCCGAGCAGAAGATGGGCATATTCATGGGCGAGGACGAACAACAATTCCGAGTCGGACTGCGCGGCCTCGATCAGCCCCAGCGAAACGACGATCGTGTTGTCTGGCAGCGCTTGCGCCTGGTACGCCTCGTCCGCGCGAAACAGGATGCGTGGCGTACGCTCAAGCGGAGCATAGGGCCAGGTCTTCGCGAAATGTTCGAGCACCGGGCGCAACTCGAGCTCGAGCGCCGGGATCGCCATCAGGTCCATCCGGGCCGCGCGCGTATTCATGACCTGACTAGACAAGCCCATCGCGCCTGCGGTTTCTCCTGCGCCGCCGCGCATCTTCAGATTGGCGGTGCAGACCTCGGTCGGATTAAGCGTGGAGATGAAGGGAGCTTTCTCGATCGAGAATTTGCCGCGCGCCTTCTTGTCGACCTTCTTCGCCGCGGGCAATGCGCCAGCAGCCGGGCCAGGGCAACCGTTGAGCGGAACATAAGGCGCATCGGAAATGGCGACCGCCGCCGGCGCGGGGGCGGCCTTGACCGCGGATTCCGTGCCTTTTTTCTTTTTGGGAGCGGCCTCGATCGCCGGAGTCATGCTCAATGCCACGGCCAACGCCGTGAGGATAAAACGGTGTCGCAATCTTCCCTCCTGTTGCCGCCCCCCAGCGCTCCTTCCTTATTTTGTCCCGCCGCAGCCCAGCCCGAGCGACTGCTGCAGGCCGTCCTCCTCCAGCTTAGCGAACTTCATGGTGTTGGCATCGCACTTAACGTCGGCAAGGTCGCCCACATAGTCGACGTTCGACAGGCGGACCCATGCCAGCTTGCCATCGAGCCGGACCCCAACGAAGCCCGGCTTGGAGCCGATCACTCGCGCCGCCGGGGTTCCAGCTCCAGGCATCGACGCGACCGGAACGTCGCGCACTTTGATCCCCGCATCGTCGTAAATGGGAAGCGGATCGCGCTTATAAGCCTTGATCGCGGCCCCGTCGCCGGCATGGACGGCAGAACCTGCCATTCCCAAGGCCAGCAGCAGGCCCGCCTCGAAAGCCACTCGAAACTTCATAAATGCTTCCCCGTTGCAGCCGCCTTCCTCTACGGAAGCAATGCCCGGCTGGTTGCCCCTGCAGACCGCCGAGACTCGGATGATCTTCCGCGGACGGCGCGCGATTGTCTGCGATATCCACGCTTTCGGCAAGCGCCGAGCACATGTCATGGGGTCGTCATCGCGGTGCAACGAGCCTTTCGGGGATCCGCAACATCGATGTCCCGCGCCGGTCACCTATCTCGCCTAGAGTCGGCGCATGATCGCCCATCAGGATAAACCGATGCGCATAACCGCAGCCGACAAGGCGCGGCTGCGCTTCCTCTTTCTCGCTAAGCATGCCTGCTCCAACGGCGCGCCCGATGCACAGGACGGAAATCACGCCGTTTATCATCACGAGCTCCGCTCGACGCTCGAAGCGATCGGCCTCAACCTGGCCGTCGCCGACAGCTACGACGCGCTTTACGACACCCCCGACGTCGATTTCGTCATAACATTGCTCAACCGTGGCGGCTTCCTGAACAGCGAGATGCTGGCACCGCTGCTGCTTACGCGGCACGGTAAGCCCTACCTCGGTGGAAGCCCGATCATTCGCGGCCTTTCGGATGACAAGCATCTTACCAAGATGATCGCGCGGGCTCATGATGTACCGACGATGCGTTGGCAATGCCTTCGCCGCGGCGGAATCGCCGCTCCGCCGGCGTTCGAGGTCGAGAGGCTGGTGGTCAAGCCCAATGCGTCCTCGGCCTCGTGGGGCGTCAAGGTGGTGACGAGCTGGGCGGAGGCACGCGCGCACGCGGAAATGCTTTTCGTCGAAGGGCACGACGCGATCGTCGAGGAATGGGTCCCGTCGATCGACATCGCGGTACCGGTCATCGGCGGCAACCGCAACATGCCCTGGCTGCTCCCGGCGATGATGTATCTTCCCGGTCGGGCAGGAAGTCTGCGCAGTTATGAAGAAAAGCGCGGACTGGTTCTGACCGACGACGATCCGCTGGTGCCGGTCGAAGATTCGCACCTTGCCGCCCAGCTCGAAAGCCTCACCCGCCGGTTGCTGCCCGAGCTCTGGCCATTCGATTATGGACGTTTCGAATATCGCTATGACCCGGCGAGCGGGGCGCTGCGCTTCATGGAAGTCAATCTGTCCTGCAATCTCTGGTCCAGGAAGACGATTTCGCGTTCGGCCCGGCGCCTTGGCTTGAGCCATCAGGATCTGGTCGAGACGATCCTGGCACACAGCCTTGCGCGCCAGGGGCTGACCGGGGAGCGCGAGATGGAGGCTGCGGCGTGACCAGCGCGCTCATCCTGGCCGGCAAGCGCCACGCTGTCGTCGATCCCCTCACCGCCGCCGCAGGCGTGAGCCATAAATGTCTGGTACCCGTCGCCAACCTGCCGATGATCAGCCACGTCGCCAATGCACTCGCCGCGAGTCCGGAAATCGGCCAGATGCGGGTGTCGATCGAAGAGATTGCGATTATCGAGCAGGTACCCGCGCTGCAGCAATTGCAATCGGCCGGTCGGCTCGAGGCCGTCCAGGCGCGACCCAACCTCGCTGATTCGGTTATTGCGGCAAGCCGCGGCCTGGGCTTTCCGCTGCTGATCACGACCGCCGATGCCGTCCTGCTGACCCCTGCCACGATCAACGAGATGCTGGCTGCCACGCAAGGCGCGGACGCCGCGGTCGCCTTCGCACGACGCGAGGACGTGTTGGCGGCGCATCGCGACGGCCAGCGTCGCTTCTACCGCTTCGGCGAAGCCAGCTACTCGAACTGCAACAGCTATTGGTTGCGCGACGCCACGGCGCTGTCGCTGGTCGAAAATTTTCGTTCGGGCGGCCAGTTCGCCAAGAATCCGCTGCGCATCGTCGGTGCGTTTGGCCTACTGAACCTCATCCGGTTCCATTATGGTATCGGTACGCTTGCGAGCACGTTCGAGCGCTTCTCCCAACGCTTCGACAAGACGATCCGGCCCATCGTGCTCAGCGATGGCGCTGCGGCGATCGATGTGGACAATATGCGCACGCACGCCATCGCCGAGCAGCTGCTGTTGACACGCGCGCCGATGGCGATCGCGGCGGAATAGCGATGCTCACCGTTCGGGCGCTCCCCTTCCGGCGCATCGACGCCGCGTGCGACGGGCTGCTGGGTTTCTATCATGGCGAACTGGCGCGGCATTGGACGGGCGGCGATCGGCTGTTCGCCCATCTGCTGGCCCTCGCTCGACTGGGCAGATGGTCGAGCTGGGAACGCCGCATGCTCGCGCCCCGCATCCGCGCCGACGGCCTCAGCATGGCCGATCGCAAGGGCCTGCACCGGCTGCTCAATCCGGCCGCCTTCCCGCTGGCAGCCAATCCGCTGAAGAACAAGCGCCTGTTCGCGCGCGTCGCGGCACGTGCCGGTCTGCCGGTTCCGGACAGCTTCGATCCCCATCAGTCCAGTCTGGCGCGTTGGCTGGATAGCCGCCTCGACATCATGGCCAAACCGAGCTTCCGTTCGAAGGGAGCAGGCATAGTCCGCTATGTCCGGGCTGCAGATGGCTGGCGCGCCGGTACGATACCGGTCGACGAAGCGACGCTGCTGAGCAAGCTTACGGCCATAGCCCACCAGGGTATCGTGCAGGTACGCGAAGCCACCCAACTAGGCTTGGCCGAAGTCTCGCCGGGTGCGTTGCCGACCTTGCGCGTCATGACATGCCTCGACGAAAGCGGCGAACCCGAATGCTGCGGCCGCGCGCTGCGCCTGTCCGCGCGCGAGGATCATCCGGTCGACAATTTCAACGCCGGCAATCTCGTCTGTGCGGTCGATATTGAGGGCCGCTGCGGTCAGGCCCATCATGCTACCGGCCGTTGCGATCGGCACCCGATCACCGGCCGCCGGATCGCCGGCCGCACCGTGCCCGATCTCACGGCCGCAATCGACCTCGCGCTAACCGCACACCGAATCTTCCGCGGCGGATTCACCGTAGTAGGCTGGGACATCGGCCTCACGGCACGAGGACCGGTGCTGATCGAGGGCAATTGGAACCCTGGCACCGACGTTGTTCAGCTGGTGGAAGAGACCGGGATCGGCGCGAGCCGGCTGGGTCGGCTCTATCGCCATCATCTCGGCCGGCTTGCACCCGAGCGCTGGCGCTCGGCCCGACCTGTCGAACTCGAGCCCCGTCACGAATGATCGCGGTCTATGTTCACGCGCTGATTGCAACCGGCGTGGCGCGACAGGCGACGATCATAGCTGATACGCTCCTCAACGCCGGCTATGAAGTCGACCTGGTGACCGCCCTACCTTCGCCGGGCGCATCGACTGCCTTGCTCGAAGGTCCCCTGCGCTGGCGCTGGCTCGAACATGCGGCCGCCGCGCTTGCCATGCGGCGCTATATTGCGCGAGCACGCCCCGCACTGATTGTCTCAGCCGGCAACCATGGGCACGGCACGATCTGGGCCGCGACGCGCGGCAAGCACGTTCCCCGCCGCATCTATCGGATCAGCAACGATATCCTTCGTACCCACCCGGCCGCACCTACGGCATGGCCGCTGCGCATCGCCGGCAGGCGGATGATGGCACGGCTCGTTGCGCGAGACGCCGCCCACATCGTCATGGTATCGCCTAAGTTGCTGGCGACACCGGCTTATGCACGCGCCTCAGCGAGAGGATGCGCGTCGGTGATCGATAACGGCGTCGACGTGGCAGCCGCGAGAGCGAAAGCCGTGGGGCCGGCCCCGCATCCTTGGCTTGGCAGCGAATTGCCGACCATCGTGGCGGTTGGCCGGCTCGCACCCCAGAAGAATTTCGGGACATTGTTGACCGCGATGGCGCTGCTTCAACGGCAGCGGCCGGCGCGGCTGATCCTGCTCGGCGAGAGCCGGGACAAGGCCCGCGCCAAGCTTCTCCGCCACGCGCGTGGGCTCGGCCTCGCCGACCATCTTGCGATGCCTGGGACGGTCGACAACATCTTCCCGTGGCTAGCCCATGCGGACGCGTTCGTCCTGCCGAGCTGGTGGGAGGGAGCCGCCAACGTCCTTCTCGAAGCAATGGCGGTGGGAACGCCTGTGATCGCTTCCGCAAGTGCCGGCAACGCCGCCGCGCTGCTCGACCGCGGGAGCTTCGGCCGATTGATCGATCCGGCCGACGCTGAGGGGCTCGCAAACGCTCTCGCCGCCCAACTGGATCAGGCACGCGTCGTCATGCCCGGTGATCGCATCCTCGACTATGACATCGCCGGCGCCAAGGCCGCGTGGCTCAAACTGATCCGGCGGCGTTTCCCTGCGCTCCATCCTTCGTCGAGGCTGCCCGGTCATGTCGTGCGACCGGAACCAACCGGCTCGTGAGGCGCTTCCTCGCCAGTTGGCTGAGGAGAGCAGGATGAGTATGGAGCCCTTGGAATTGCATGGCGCCATGGCGATGGGGCCGCTCCAGCGCGGCCCCGAGCGCGAACTGGTATCGGGCGAGGAGATCCGCCGCCGGGTTCAGGAGCGCATCGACGCCCATCCCGAACTTCGCAGGGCGACCAAGCATATCATCGCACCGATGCCGAAGCCGACGGCGCATGGGAGCCCAACCGGCTGCAATTGGACCATGCACTATCTTGGTCAGTTCCCCGGATATGAGCGGCAGATCGACGACATCGTCGAACTGGTGCAGTTCGAAGCGAATATCGCCGGTCCGCTGACCCTGATGCGCGCGCCCGGCCGCTGATGCGCCGACGTTCCCGCCATTCGGCGAGAGGCTGAATTCAGATCCGCTATTGCGCCGTGAGCTTCAGGCCCGCGATGCAAGCGACGATCGCCAAGATCAAGGCCACGCGGATCGGCGTTGCCGGCTCCGCGAACCAGGTGATGCCGACGATCACGGTGCCGACCGCACCAATTCCACCCCAGACTGCGTAGGCGGTGCCCATCGCGATCGACCGGCTCGCGACCTCGAGCAGCCCCATCGACACCGCGACGGAGCCGAGAAAACCGAGCGTCCACGGAATGTTTCGGAAGCCATCGACGAAGCGCAGGCAGGTGGTGAAACCAATCTCGAAACAGCCGCCGAGAATGAGCCAGAGCCAAGCCATCGCCCGGCCATAGCCGCCGCCATCCGGCTAAGCTAGACCGTTGCCATGACAGCCCGCAGCAGATCCGGCCTCGGCCACACTATCGCGCCTCCCCGCTTCATCGTCTTCCTCTTCCTGACCGTGGCTGGCGGACTCGTCGCCAGTAGCAGGGCCGGCTGGGCACAGGCCGTACTTGTCGGATTCGATGCCGGCGCGGTCGTCTTCCTGCTTTCCTGCCTGACGCTGCTTCGGCACGACAGCAATCAAATGCGTGAAGCAGCGGCGCGGAACGATGCGAACCGGATCGTGCTACTGGGCGTAACGGGCATCGTCTGCACGGTGATCCTGATCGCGATCGAGGTCGAACTGGGCCAGAGGCAGCAACTCCATTGGCCGGCGATCGCGCTGATCATCGCTACGCTGCTTCTCGCCTGGCTGTTCAGCAACATGACCTACGCACTTCATTACGCGCATCTCTTCTACAGCCAGGCCGACGGCCACGACGCCGGCGGGCTCGACTTCCCCGGCGAGGGCGATCCCGACTACTACGACTTCATCTATTTCGCTTTCACTCTCGGCATGACGTTCCAGACCTCGGATATCGGGATTCCCGGACGATCGATCCGACGCACGGCAATTCTCCATTGCCTGGCCGCCTTCATCTTCAATCTCGGTGTGCTGGCTTTCACGATCAACATCCTCGGAAATTAACGTGACCGGCGAGGCGGGCGTTCAGCGCTCTGCACCCCGCTCCGATCGGGTCATGGCGTTCATGGTATGACGTCCCTTTCCAGGGCGGACGCGCGGGCGGCAATCAGGCAACCTATCACGATCAGCGCGGCACCCAGCAGCGTGAAGGCACCGAGAGGCTCGCCGAAGACCACCAAGCCCCATAGTACCGCCCAGAGGAAGGCCGTGAACTCGACTGGGGCCAGATAGCTGGCCTCGGCGCGGGCGTAGGCCCAGCTCAGCAACCACAGCGACACGCTGGCAAGCGCCGCCGCGACCAGGATCATCGGCAGATGCTGGAGCGGCAGCCCCTGAGCGAGCCAGGGCATGGCGAGGGCGAGGCAAGCCGTCACTGCGACATTCTGAAAGACGGCCACCTCGAGCGGATCGGCGATCTGCGCCTGCCTCCGCATCAGGATGATGTTATAGGCGTAACAGACTGCCGACAGCAAAACCGCAGCCATGCCCCACCAGGCGTCACTCGTCGTCATGGCCACCGCCTGGCCGGCAATGATGACGCTGACCCCGCCGAAAGCAAGAGCGGATCCCTGCAGGGCGCCGCGTCGCACCTGCTCTTTTAGCAGCACGACCGACAGCCCCTGGGCGATCACCGGCGCGATGAAGCTGAGTGCGATTGCCTGGGCCATAGGCGTGCGGGCGAGGCCCCAGAAGAACAGCAGCGCCATCACCGCCGAAACGATCCCGCGTTCGGCATGTAGTCGCATAGCCGCGCGCGACGGCCGTTTCGAACGCCGCCACAACCATGGCAGCCCGCTCAATCCGATGCCCGCGAAACTGCGCCAGAGCATTGTGTTGTAGGTGCCGATCGCCAGCGTAAGCGATTTCATCACGGCATCCATCGCCGAGAACATGGCAATGCCCGCGCAGGCCACCGCGAAGGCGACCAGGGCATTCGGCCGGATCATCACGGCGGAAAATCGGGAATTTTGATGCTGGGGTCGAGCGGCGGGGGCTCGGCGGCAAAGCTGATCACCTCATAGCGCAAGCGCTGCAGCCCGTAAATCATCTGGCCCACACATCGATAGGGCACCTGCTCATAGTCGCCGCCGAGGTGGAGCCGCGTCTTCCGGTTCGGAACCAGTTTCGGAAGCCAACTATCGATATTCTCCTGCGTCACCGCAAAGGACTGATCGCCGATCCTCGCCTCGCAGGAGCCATCCACACCCACCGACATATCGATCGATAATTCGGCTTTCCTAGCATTCGCGCCGCCGCTCAGCGCGAGAGCTACGACCAAGAAGCCGCGGCAGACCTTCCCAATCACTCTGCCGCCTGCGCGGCCATCGCTTCGGCCGCCTCGATCTCGGCAGCCTTTGCCTCGACCAGCCGCACGATATGATCGATCATGTCGACATCCTGAACCGTGTGATCGGTGACCCCCGACAGATAGACCATATGCTTGCCGGCGCCGCCGCCGGTCAGCCCGATATCGGTCTCGCGGGCCTCGCCGGGCCCGTTGACGACACAGCCGAGCACCGACAGCGACAACGGCACGCGGATATGCTGGAGCCGCTCCTCGAGGGTCTGGACCGTGCGGATCACATCGAATCCCTGGCGGGCGCAACTCGGACAGGACACCACGCGCACGCCCCTGTTCCGGATGCCGAGCGCCTTCAATATCTCGAAGCCGACGCGAACCTCTTCCTCGGGCTCGGCCGATAGCGAGACGCGGATGGTATCGCCTATGCCCGCCCACAGCAGATTACCGATGCCGATCGCCGACTTTACGGTGCCGCCGATCAGCCCGCCGGCCTCGGTGATGCCGAGGTGCAGCGGGCAATCGACCGCTTCGGCGAGGCCCATATAGGCAGAGACCGCGAGAAAGACGTCGGACGCCTTCACAGCCACCTTATACTCGTGAAAATCCTGATCCTGGAGCAGCTTGATATGGTCGAGCGCGCTCTCGACCAGCGCCTCCGGACAGGGTTCGCCATATTTCTCGAGCAGGTCCTTTTCTAGGCTGCCCCCGTTGACCCCGATGCGGATCGAGCAGCCATTGGCTTTCGCGGCACGGACCACCTCGCCGACGCGCGCTTCCGACCCAATATTGCCGGGGTTGATCCGGAGGCAGGCCGCGCCGGCGTCGGCCGCTTCGAGCGCACGTTTATAGTGAAAATGTATATCGGCGACGATCGGCACGCGCGCAGCGCGAACGATCTGCTTCAAGGCGGCGGTAGAAGCCTCATCCGGGCATGAGACGCGGATGATATCCGCGCCGGCCTCCTCGCAACGGCGGATCTGATCGACCGTCGCCCTGATGTCGTCGGTCGGCGTGTTCGTCATGGTCTGGACGGTGACGGGCGCACCGCCGCCGACCGCGACGTTGCCGACCATGATCTGGCGCGATGTCCGGCGCTGGATGTCGCGCCACGGGCGAATGGACATGGATTGCGGTACTCTGATCGAAACTTGGCCCTCTATAGGCGTTTGGCCCTGCGATATGAAGGATATTGCGCAAGCGCGATCGATCCGTGCCTATGAACGGCGCCGAGCGCAGAGGCGGCGTCCCCACATATCGCGGCCCTTGCGTCGGAGCGGCGATAACTGGCATCTCGCTTACACGGCGCCCCGAGACTCTCAGGAGATCCCAGCCCGCGCTGGGATGAACAGGGAAGATTGTCATGCGCTATTTCCTCGACACCGAGTTCAATGGCTTCGGCGGCGAGCTGATGAGCCTGGCGCTCGTCCCCGAGGATGGCGACCAAGACTATTATGTCGTGATTCCCATCGAAGGGCCGTACCATCCCTGGGTCGAGAAACATGTCGTGCCCTATCTTGAAACGGTCCCGCACAATCTGCTGAACCGCCTCGACAGGATCGCGGCCGCGCACGATGTGGCGGCCTATCTCGGCAATGATCTGGACGTTCTGATCGTCGCCGACTGGCCAGAGGACATAGCGCTGTTCTGCCGACTGCTGCTGGTCGGTGAGACGGAGATCGTCGATATCCGGCGAATGCGCTTCGAGTTCCGCCGCACCCCGGGTTTCTCGACCGCGCGCAACAGCGCGGTGCCCCACAACGCTCTCCATGATGCTCGCGCGTTGCGCGATCATCTTATGCTGGAAGACGGCTGACCGGCGGGTCCGGCGGTCAGGCCACCCTCATCGGACAGGGCTTTTAGGCGCGGCCGTTATGGATGGAGCATCCCCGCGTTGACAATGGGCTGGGTGTCGCGCTCGCCGCACAGCACAACCATCAAATTCGAGACCATGGCCGCCCGCCGTTCACCGTCGAGCTCGACGACTCCGCGTGTCGCCAGTTGCTCGAGCGCCAACTCCACCATGCCGACCGCGCCCGCGACGAGCGTGGTCCGCGCCGCTACGACCGCTTCGGCCTGCTGACGGCGCAGCATCGCCCCGGCGATCTCGGCGGCATAGGCAAGATGCGTCAGGCCACACTCGTCGACGGTGATGCCCGCGACCGCGAGTCTGGCCTTCAACTCCGCTTTCAACGCGGCGTTGACCTCGTCATGATGGCCACGCAACGTGACCTCCTCGGGCCCCATGTCGTCATAGGCATAGGCGGATCCGATCGTCCGCACCGCCGCTTCGATCTGTACGACCACGAAGGCCCGATAGTCGTCGATGTCGAACAGCGCCTGGGCGGTGTCTGACACGCGCCAGACGACCTGCGCGGCGATCTCGATCGGATTCCCGCGCCGGTCGTTCACCTTGAGCGCCTCGGAGACCATGTTGTTGGCCCTGACCGAGACCAGCTCCTTCGACATCCATGGCCACACCCAGCGGAGCCCCGTCGCCCGATCGGTGCCGCGGTACGAACCGAATAGCAGGATCACCGCCGCCTGATTGGGTTGCAGGATATAAAAGCCCTTAACGCCGACGACGAAGGCTGTCATCGCCGCCACGGTCAGCGGCAGCAGCGTCAGCGGTCCGTCATCCGCGGTCAGCCGGATGATCGAAGACACGCCTGTGCCCAGCGCGACGAGCACGACAAGCAACATGAACCAGCCGCTCATCGCCGAGGCGGCGCGCTCGCGGCTGGCCTTGAGATCGGTGTTGAACTCGGACATCAGACTGCCTCTTCGATATAGGCGACGAATGAAGCACGCCCACGATCGAGCCTGCGCCGTCGAGAGCGCTCGCGCAAACAGGAAAGCCCGCCGGCGATGGCCGACGGGCTCTCCGACAGCCTTCGCGAAGCCTCGGCTTACTGCGGCACGACAGTCACCGCGCGACGGTTCTGTGCCCAGCTCTCTTCGTCGGAACCTGTCGCGACCGGGCGCTCCTTGCCATAGCTGATCACCGAGATCCGGGACGCCGAAACACCGGCGCCGACAAGGAAATTCTTGGCCGCGTTGGCCCGGCGCTCGCCGAGGGCGAGGTTGTATTCGCGCGTGCCGCGCTCATCGCAATGGCCCTCGAGCGTGACCGATACGTTCGGATATTTGGCCAGCCATTGTGCCTGACGGGTCAGGATCGCCTGATCCTGCGAATCGACGTCATAGCTGTCGGTATCGAACAGGATCGTGTCCGAGCTCGCCTGGGCGAGGAAGTCGGCACGCGACCCCGGGACAGGCCCGGTCTCGGCCGGCGGCGGTGGCAGTTCCGAGGTCGTCGGCGCCGTGGTGGCCGGCGGCGGCGGCAGCTCCTCAGGCTTTTTCTTCGCGCAAGCGGCGAGGCTCAGGGCCAGCGCCGAAACCAGGGCGACCTTCATCGTCACATGCGCCATAATATTTCTCCTTCCTCACACTGATTACGTTACGACAACGTCGTTCATTCCGCCATTCTCTAAAAGAAACGCGGTCAGGGCAGCAATGGACCCCAGGCCGGATCGGATCCGTCGAGTGGCGTCGGCACGCGCCTTTCGTTCACCCCGGTAAGGTCGACCGACCAGAGATCGGCTTTGCCAGAGCCCTGCCCGGTACGGAAGAACATGATCACCCGGCCGTTGGGCGACCAGCTCGGCCCCTCGTCCTGCCATCCATTGGTCAATATGCGGGGACTGGAGCCGTCTACCCCCATGACCCCGACGTTGAACCCGCCACCCATTTTGGTAAAAGCGATCAGATCGCCACGGGGGCTCCATACGGGGGTACCGTAGCGACCGCCGCCGAAACTGATCCGGTTTTGGTTGGATCCGTCGGCATTCATGACATAGAGCTGCTGCGTCCCGGAACGGTCGCTTTCGAAGACGATGCGCGAACCATCGGGCGAATAGCTCGCGCCCGTGTCGATCCCGGGCGAGGTGGTCAGGCGCTCGGGCCGCCCGCCGCCGGCCGGCACCCGATAAATATCGGTATTGCCACCAACGGCCATCGAAAAGACCACATAGCGACCGTCAGGCGAGAAACGCGGCGCAAAGGTCATGTTAGGCTGGTCGAGGATCAGCCGCTGCTTACCCGAACCCACATCGTACAGATAAACCCTCGGTCGGTTGTTGGCATAGGACATGTAGACGATGGTCTGGCGATCGGCCGAAAAACGCGGGGTCAGCACGATCGTCTGGCCGTTGGTGATGAAGCGGTGATTGGCACCGTCTTGGTCCATGATCGCCAGACGTTTGATCCGCTTCGTCTTGGGGCCGGTCTCCGAGACGTAGATGACGCGGCTGTTGAAATAGGGGCCCTCGCCGGTCAATCGCTGATAGACCATATCGGCGCATTTGTGGGCACCCTGTCGCCACGCGCCCACGGATACCACAAATCCGTCGCGGGTCAGCTGGGTCTTCGCGAGCACATCGTAAAGATAGCAGCCGATCGTCAGCGTGCCGTCGCCGTTCAATTGCACGAAACCCTGGACGAGCGCCTGGGCGCCGCTCTGCGTCCAGAACAGGAAATTGGGGGCGTTGGCCTGCGCGAAGCTGACCGTCTCGAGTGCGCTCTTCGGCAAAGGAGTGAAAAGCCCACTGCTCTTGAGATCGTTGGTCACGATCTCCGCCACCCGTTGGCCAAGCGTGGCGGTGTCGCCGGCCGCGGTATTGG
>Ga0207641_10000544_pt1 | contig 42273 bp, 55 predicted proteins | sample KBSSwiS62_FD_184306 | JGI IMG/M metagenome (GOLD analysis project Ga0207641, IMG submission 184306) | Switchgrass rhizosphere microbial communities from Kellogg Biological Station, Michigan, USA - KBS Switchgrass S6-2 (SPAdes) (version 2) | ecosystem: Host-associated > Plants > Roots >... | reverse complement strand
ATGGTCACCGACGGTCGCCCGGCGATCGGGTGCCTCTCCGTGATCGCGCTCGCGCTGCTCGTGTGGGGGCTGCTCGGCTACATCGCGTGCGGCTGCTTGAGGGCGTCGTGATCCCTTGGCGCTGCCTCATCTTCGGGCACGTTCGGGCGTGGATCGTCGCGCGCGGCGACACGCTGCACGTGCAGTGCTCGCGCTGCCTCCGGCTCAGTCCAGGCGTGCGCGTCTAACCCGTTCCTCGAAAGGCGGTGCCGTATGCCGATCTTCGCGCGTGAACCTGAAAGCCGTTTCTCGCCGTGCCCGGAAGGGCTGCACCAGGCCGTCTGTGTCGACGTGGTCGACCTCGGCATGATGGTGACGCAATGGGGCGATAAGCCCAAGGTCCGGATCGTGTGGCAGATCGACGAGGTCGATCCGGTGACGGGCCGCCGGTATGACGTGCGCGGGATGTACACGCTGTCGCTATCGGAGAAGTCCACGCTCCGCAAACACCTCGAATCATGGCGCGGGCGTAAGTTTTCTCCCGCCGAGCTCCGCGGGTTCGACCTCGAGAATTTGATCGGCATCAACTGCCAGCTGCAAGTCATTCACAACCTCAGCGACGAGGGCCGCACGTTCGCCAACGTGCAGGCGATCGTCCCGGCCAACGCCAAGGCCCCGAAGATTGCGCCTGACGGCTACGTGCGCGAACGCGACCGCCTGCCGACCGACGCGCGCCCGACGGCCCCCGCCGCGCTCGACGAGGTTCCCTTCTGATGCCCTCGAGCGCGACGCGCCACGACACGCCGCACGGCCGCTATTACGACGTGGACGGCGAGTCGTTCCCCTCCGTCACGCACGTGCTCGGCGTGATCGGCAAGCCCGCCCTGATTCAGTGGGCCGCGAACCAGGAACGCGACCTCGTGACGGAGGCCGCCGCCGACCTCTACCTCGATCTACTCAAGGCCCAACCGATGTCGCGGCCGGTCTACACGCTGACGCTGGCGGGCCGCCTCGGCACCGTGCGCGCGCACCGCCGCGCCCTCGAGCGCGCCGGCGCTATCGGCGCGCAAACGCACGCGCTGATCGAGTGGCACCTCCGCCAACAGATCGGGCAGACCGTGGGGAAAGAGCCCGACGCCGCCGACCCGGCCCGGTGGGCGTTCGTCGCGTTCCGCAATTGGGCGGAGTCGGTCGACCTCAAGCCGCTGTTGATCGAGCAAACGGTGTGGAGCCGCACGCACCGCTACGCCGGCACGATGGATCTGCTCGCGGAGGTCAACGGCGTGGCGACGCTGGTCGACTTCAAAACGGGCAAGGCCGTCTACCCGGAAGCGCACTTGCAGAACGTCGCCTATCAGGTGGCGTTGGCCGAAATGGGCCACCAGGCGCCCGCTGGCGGGCTGATCGTGCGCCTGCCAAAGGTTCGCACCGATCCCGATTTCGAGCTCGCCGTGGTGCCGCCGGTGGCCGAGCTGTTGCCGGTGTTCCTGGCCGTGCGGCGCGTGTGGCAATGGGCGACGGACGCGGAGGCGGCCAAGCTCGCCGCCAAGGGGGCCGCGTGAGCCCGGAGACGCGCGCCGCGCTGCACTCGTGCTGCCACGTCATGCGGCTACTCGCGGACGCGGTCGCCGTCGCGATCGAGGAATGCGAAAAAGATTCGCACGCTGACGAAATTTCTTCGGTGACCCACGCTGACCCGTTGGACCCAATCGAAGAAGTTTCGTTGTACGAAGGAATTTTGCATTCGGCCGTCGCGGACGTTGGCACGGACCCTGCTCAGATCTCACGTACGTACGTACCGGATCTTAATGATCGTACGTACACACAAAGCGGAGATATGGGGGAGTCTGAGGGGGAAAAGAACCCTGCTCCATTGACAGCGGAATTTTGTCTCACGAACGACCCTAAGCCGCGACTGAAGTTTTTCAACGCCGCGCTGTTCGCGCAGTTTTGGGCCGCCTACCCGTGGAAGGTCGGCAAGAAAGACGCGATTGCGGCGTTCACCGTGATCGATCCAAACACGGGCCTTGTCGCGCGGTTTCTCGAGGCGATCGAGCGGCAGCGGCAATCGGATCAATGGTGCCGCGGGTTTATCCCCAAGCCCGCGACCTGGTTGCGCGGCGAGCGGTGGGCCGACGAGGTCGAGGCCACGCCGCCGCCGGGCAGCTCCGCCGCCAAACGGATCGCGATCGTCAAGCGCGCCATGGGCCCGCGCGCCGATGGCGGCTCGTGGCGCGACCGCTGCACGCACGATCCGGAATGCGACACGCCGACGGGGTGCGAGCTCCGGCGGCAGCGCGAGGGGATCGCGTGACGTGCGCGATCTGCGGCCTCGTGGTCGGCACGGGCCTGTACCGCGACGGTAAAGGCGATCCGGTGCATCACTGGTGCCGGGAGATCCGCGTGCGCGTGCAGGCCGCGGCGGAGGCAATCAAGGCGACCGGCACGCCGCCGCGCGCCAAGCGGCAGTCGACGCGCCGGGTGCGCCGATGAGGGGCGACTCGATCCTCGAGCTCGAGGTCATGCGGCGGCGCGTGCCGTCGATCGCGCCGCTCACCTTCGGCTCGTTGTTCGCGGGCATTGGCGGCTTTGACCTCGGCCTCGAGCGCGCGGGCCTCCGCTGCGCGTGGCAAGTCGAGATCAATCCGTTTTGCCGTGCGGTGCTGGCCGAGCATTGGCCCGACGTACCGCGCTACGCCGACGTGCGCGAGGTCGGCGCGGCCGTCCTGGCGCCGGTCGATCTGATCTGCGGAGGGTTTCCGTGTGTCGACATTTCCAACGCCGGGAAACGGGTCGGGATCGGCGGGGCCCGATCGGGACTCTGGTCGGAGTACGCCCGACTCGTTCGCGAGCTTCGACCGCGCTACGTGCTCGTGGAGAACGTCGCAGCCCTCACTATTCGCGGGCTCGACCGCGTCCTCGCTGACCTGGCCGCGCTCCGGTACGATGCGGAGTGGGATGTGTTTCGCGCGTCCGACGTGGGCGCGCCGCACAAACGTGAGCGGCTGTTCCTCGTCGCCGTGGCCGACGCCGACGAACCGGGACGGCAAGGCGGGCGAGCACGAACCGGACGGCAAACGGGGGATCTCGCTGATCGAGTCGACGCGGAGCTCGACGGGCGACGATTGGCCGACGCCGACGGCGCGGGATCAGGAAAGCCCGGCCAAGCTGACGCGCGGCGCGAACGCGAGCCCGGGGGGCACGCCCCTGGTGCTCAAAGTGTTGGAACAGTGGCCGACGCCGACGGCGGGCGATCGGGACGCGTCGGGCTCGCGGAACCTGCCGGGCTCGCACGCGCATGCGGGGATCAGTCTGACCGACCTGGTGCTGCACGGCGGCAGCTCGACGCCGCGCGCCTGGCCGACGCCGCGAGCGGAAGATTCAGAATCGACCGGGACGCACAAGGGCCGGGCGTCGGACACGTTGACGAGCGCGGCGCGGGCCTGGCCGACGCCGAGCGCGACGGATCACAAGGGATCGTCGCAGCCGGGGCAGCGGCGCGGCCAGCTGTCGGAGGCGATCGAAACCGGCCGCCCGTGTTCGCCTACCTCGGCGCCCGCCCGCGTAATTTTTGCTGGCCCGCCGGACCCGGAGCCGACCAGCACGCATGGGAGCCGCCCCGCACGATTGCGCCTCAATCCGCATTGGGTCGCGTGCCTGATGGGGTTCCCGGCGACGTGGGCGGAGCTGCCGCTGCCGCTCCTCCGCGCGAGCGGCGCAAACAGCTAGAGGCGTTCGGCAACGCGGTCGTACCGGCGTTGGCGGAATGGATCGGCGCGGCGATCGTCGTACATGCGAACGCCCGCACGCCCCGGGACGGGACGGCGGGCGTATGAGGGCGGCGGGCGGCTCAGGCTTGCAGGACGGCCCCGCAGGCGCGGCACGTCACGTACACGTTGTTCGGCGTCGCTTCGATCAGGCGGTCGGCCTCGTCGTGCGGGCAGGCGGCGGGATTAATCAGGGCGGTGCCGACGATCCGGTCGCGCGCCATTTCGACCGCCTTGACGGTCGCGAACATATCGGGCGACGGATGGCCGACCTCGTCGAGGAAGTAGTTGATCGCCGCCAACAGGGCGTGGATCTCGTGCGCCGGGAACGCGATCGGCGTCGGCGCGTCCTCCGCCTCCGGCGTCCTCGGCGTGAGCACGACGCCACACCGGCTGCACGACTCGCACGCGTTGCGACTGTCGCGCGAGAAGCGGTACGCCGACTCCGGGTGCGGGCACGTGTCGATCACGGCGAGCAAGGCGGCGACGGCCTCGGCCGCGTCCTCGCCCTCCCACACGGTGCCGATCTCGCCGTCGGGCATCACGCCCGACACGGCGAACCGGGGGCCGTCGGGCCCGCAGTCGCGCACACCGGGCTCCGGGTGCTGGACCCACAACCGGGGCTGATCGTAATCCTGATCCATGCGGGCATCCGTGAACGACGGCGACGCGTCGTTGTGCCACGACACGTCGATCAGGCGGGCATCGGTCGCGACTACGTCGGGCACCGCGTACGCCGTGCCGAATTCCTCGATCCATTGCGTGTTCACGCCGACCTCCGGGCTTTGCGAATTTCGCGGGCGAGCGTGTCGAGGGCGAGGGCGGTCAAGCCGCGCGGGGCGGAGCGGCCTTGCTCCCAATCCTCGACGGTGCGTCCGCTGACGAGGAACCGCGCGCCGAACGTCTTGGTGTTTTCCTCAAGGGCTCCGCGCAGTGCGCTGATCTGTTTGGGGGTCATGTCAATCTCCCTGATCGTCAAAGTCGTGGCACGCGTGGCGGCAGTCGTTGCAGACCCACGCGCGATGTTCCGGGTGCTCGGTTTCGGTGAATTCGCGCACGTAGCAGAGATCACACTCGCGCACGTACTGCCCGTCGGGTTCGTTGGTCGGGTCCATGGGTTACGCCTCCGGGCGGCCGTTGCGGAGCCACCGATCGACGGTCATTTGCACGTGGTTGGCGAACGCGCACGCGCCGTCGTCGTCGGCCGGGCTCGCGAGGTCCGCGATCGTGGAGCCCTCGTCGCACAAGCCGCCCAATTCGTTCGCGTCAACGTAGTCGTGCAATTCGCTGAACGTGCGGACCTCGGTCGGGATCGTGCCGTCCGCGATCAGGCCGAGAATTTCGGCCATGGCGCGGTAGATGGCGGCACGTCGCCAGTAGCGGACCTCGGCGGGCGTGTAGATCCGCTTGGGCTTGGGCGCGCACTCGGCGTGTACGTCGTCGGTCGACTCGGCGGGCATGTCCTCGCCGCACACGCTGCACTCGCGGACGGGCACGCCCCCGTACGTGTAGCAGCGGTGCGTCCCGGCGTCCCATGCGGCGTCGACCTCCGACGCGGCAATGAGGCCGCACGGGCAGCGCGCCTCCCGCAGGCCCATGCGGGCGGCGAGGGCGATCGCGTCCGCGAGGCCCTTGGTGGCGACGCGGACGGACACGGCACGGTTGGCCGTGATCGCGTCCCGCAGGATGCGATCGCCGTCCGGGGCGGGCAGGGCGGCGAGGCGGGCCAAGTCGCCCTCGTATTCAGTAATGCGGCGGAGGACAGCTGCCTCAGCGTCGCGGCGGGCTTGCGTGGTGGCGTTCGTCATGGATCCAATATACGCCCCGCCCGTATACGTGTCAACAGTATTTTTTGTCGCGAGGCGGGATGGTGACGTTCCGCGTCGTGGCGGTGCCGGTCACCAAGGGCAGCGTGCGGGCGTTCACGCCGGCCGGCTGGACCAGGCCGGTGCTCACGAGCACGTCGACCGGCCTCAAGGCGTGGGAGCATACGGTGCGCGAGGCCGCTGCGCGGAGTCTCGAGGCCGCCGCCCCGCGCACCGTCGGGATCCGCGTCGAGCTCGCGTTTATCCTGCCCCGCCCGCAGTCGCATCCGAAGCGCCGCGCGCTGGCCCACGTCCGCAAGCCCGACCTCGACAAGCTCACGCGCGCCGTGCTCGACGCCCTGACCGGCGTCGCCTACGCCGACGACGCGCAAGTGTGCCGCCTCGTGTGCGACAAGCGGTACGCCCTCGAGACGGAACAGCCCGGCGTCGTCGTCACGGTCGGCAACGCGCACGAGGCCGCGCCGTGCTGATGCCCGATCGCTACTGCCTCCGTGGCGCGCTGTACGGCGAGCCGTGCGGGCCTCAGACGCCCGACGGCGAGCTATGCGGGCCGTGCGCTCGTCGTCGCCTGGTCGACGCGCCACGGGCCGCTGACATGGTCGAGTCGGCGTACCTCGCCGGGTACGCGCAGGGTTGGGAGGATCGCACCGGCCGCCACGACTACGGCGACCTCGACGGGCTCGCGTACTACCTGCGATCGCTGCCCGACTAGGCCCAAAGCCCTACGGGGGGAAATCCCGCACGGGTCAAAAACTTTCGTCACGTGTCTGATACATTCCGGCCATGAGTGACGCGACGACGACGCGGGCCCTGATCGCCCGTGTGATCAGTAATCTCAAGCACGCCAGCGAACAGCCGGGCTTGAACCCGACGATCGTGGATGGGCTCATCACGCCGGCGATCCGCAACCTGGAAACCGTGATCGCGCGCCTCGACGCGTACCACCGCGAGATCCGGGATCTGGTCGATACCGCGGCGACGGCCCGCGCCCTGGTCGACGGCCAGCTGCGACGCGCCGAGCGCACGCTGCAACGCCTGATGCAAATTCTCGGGCCCGACGTGCCCGCCCACGCCGAGTGTGCCGGGTGCGCGACGGAAATCGCCGCCGCCTTGGCCGAGCTGCGGGCGTACGGGATCGCGTATCAGGCGCGCAAGCCCGCCGACGAACCGGAGGATGAGGAGCGCGGTGCGTGACCTCGTATTCTCTGCCGCCGGCCGCCTCGCTCCGCTGCGCGTTCGGCACGCCGTGGATCGAGCATTGGCTCGGCCCGCTGTTCGCGTGCGTCGGTTGCGCGACGGAAACCGCCCGCCTCCGCGCAGCGGCGCGCGGCCACGCACGCCCGTAAAAACTTATACGGTCGCGCGCGGCGGCGTGTAGGCACGCGCCCGCGTAAACTTTGCCCGCGTTTGGCGCGGCAGAATTCGCCCCCAAAAAAACCGGCCGCGACCTGGCGACTCTGATTCGCAGAGTCTGAGCCAGGCACACTCAGCTTTGCATCGCAGAGTCTCGAGGCCGGAGGCCCGCCCGTCGGGCCTCGTCGTCGATCGGGCTTGACACGCTATACGGGCGGGCCGTATGGTAATCAGTATGAGAACCGACACGACGCCGATCGACAACACTGACGACGTAATTGACAGCCGGGACGTGATTGCCAGAATCGCGCACTTGACCGATCTGGCGGAGGATTGCACGTATGAGGAAGTGCAGGAATTGAACGCCTTGGAGGCATTGCAGGCGGAGGCGGAAGGATACGCGGCCGATTGGCGGCACGGCGAAGCGTTGATCAGGGACACGCATTTTGAGGATTACGCCCGGGAATTGGCCGACGATATCGGAGCCGTCCCGGCCGACGCCACGTGGCCGAACAACTGTATTGATTGGGCGGAGGCAGCGCGGCAGTTACAGCAGGACTACACGAGCGTTGACTTCGCCGGAGTCACGTACTGGATCAGGTGAACACGCCCGCCCGTCCCGCCAAAGGGCCCGCCTCCGACATGGAGTGCGGGCCCTTCGCATTTGGGGCTTGACATGCAATACGGGCGGGCCGTATCGTATCTGTATGACGAACACGCCGCACGGTGCCGCCGACACGATCATCGTGATTGCGGACGATCTGCACGAGGAACGGCCGGGCTTTTACCGGGCGTTCACGACGACGGCCGATTCTGACTCCATGTGCCCGCTGTTTGGGTACTGCACGCCCGGTCACACGTTCCGCACGATTGCGGCCGCTGCACGGGACGCACGCAAGGCGCGCCCGAACACGCCGATCTACCGCCTCCGCGACGGCAACCTCTACAACCTCCGATAACCAAACCCGACACGAGGATACGAACCATGAACAGCATTACGCTCAAGCCCGCCGACTTCGCTTCCGCCTCCATCACCGTGTTCCCGTCGTACGTGAGCAATGGGCATTGGATGATCGCAAAGTCGGCCGTTGCGAACGCGCACGTGTTCGCGAACGAGCCCGTCCTCCGGGCGTTCGCGCCCAAGGCGTACGACGTGCGATCGGGCCTCGTCGCCCGCGTCAACGACTCCGACGCCGGAGCCGATCGCATTCTGGCGGCCGTGCCGGAGGCGGAGGACGCCTACACGATCTGGACCGTGCAGCCGTGGATCCACGTGTCGCGCACGTCGCACGGCCGCAAGGGGAAGTACGTGCAGTCGGAAGCGTACGTGCTCACGGCGATCGGCGGTCACACGTGCTACGTGTCCCGGGAGTACCTCGACCGCTTCGGCGTGCAGCCGGGCGACGTGATGCACGCCGACGGGACGGCGGGCGTTGGGGCCCTCGTGTCGCCCGATCGGCTGTTCGTCGTCATGCCGGTACGCAACGACGGCAACATTGCGGGCGTGTTCGCGGAGGCGGTCAATCTGGCCCGCGTCAAGGCGGAAAACGCGGCCCGCAACGAGGCCCGCAACACGCCCGCCGCACGTGCCGAACAGCGTATGGAAGATCGACGGATTGCCAAGGCAATGAACGCTGCCAATCGCATCACGACGGCCGCCTAGTCGCCCGCCTCGTGTCGCAAGGGCCCGCCTCCGTGCGGGCCCTTTGCATGTACGGGGCTTGACAGCGTATACGGCCGTCCCGTATGCTCTAGGGTATGGACATGTTCACTCTGAAAGAAACGGCCGCCATTCTGAAAGCCGACTTGCGTCGCACGTTCCCGGGCGTGCGGTTCTCCGTCACGTCGTCGGGATGGGCCTTTACGTCAATCACGGTTCGTTGGACGGGCGGGCCCTCCGATCGCGCCGTGTACGCCATGGCCCGATTCTATGAGCGGTCGACCTTCGGCGGGCCCAATGGGCAAGATCGCGTCGACACGCCGAACACGGTCCAGCACGCCGACGGCCGTATCGGCCGCCCCGGAGCCGACTCCGTCCTACTGTTCGCCCGGGAGGCCCGCTGATGCCGCGCACGCTGGCGGAATGGTCGGCGGAATGGCCGTACCTCGTGCGACCGTGGCACGGGACGGTCGACGCCGCCACGGTCGACGCTGCCACGCCCGCCCGGGTGTACGTTACGCCCGACACGTGTGATGCGGCTCCGGGCGTGCGTGCGGCAGCGTTTCGCTTGACCGATTACGTCGTGTCGTCGGTCACCGGCGGTTCGATCTGGTTCGTCGCCCGCACGTAAACGCCCGCCCGCCTCGCCTCCCCGCACGAGCCCGCCTCCCCGGCGGGCTTTTGCTTTGTACGGGCCTCCGGGCGTATCGTGCCATGGGACGGGCACGAGGCCCGCCCGCCCGCCGATCGCCTCGTGCGGGCCCGCCATGGGCCCGCCATGGGGAAGGGGAACGTATGCCGACCAAACGGCTCGACTATCTGACACGAGCCCTTGTGTTGAAACTCCGCGCGGCGGAGCCCGATCGGTCCGTAGCAGACCTTGCCACGATCGCGGGCGTGTCGGAGTCGTCCGCCCGACGCATCCTGCAAGCCCATACGACCGACGCAAAATCCCTGACCCGGGAATTGCTCGTGTCGGGCGTACTCGACCGCCTTGACGATTGGGCCCGCGCCTCCCGTGTCGCCAGCTCCAAGGGATACCATCACGGCGCGAAAGAATGGTTGGAGGCGGCACAAGTCACCGATGCCAAGCCCGCGAGCTCAGTCCAGATCGGCGGGCCCTCCGTCGTCGTCAATATCCCGTTCCCGTTCGGCGCGATCGCCGGCGCGGCGGTGCCGCCGAACAGCTCAGACGTGCTCCCTGGTAGCAGCTCACGTGCCGACTTCGCCCGCCTCGTGTCGCCCGACAAGCCCGATCCGCCCGCCGATTGACACGCGACACGACACGCGCCTAGACTCGCGTCGGGCGTTCGGATAGCGCGTGTCGCCCGCCCGTGTCGGTCAACGGGCGTGCGTGGCCCCATGGCGACAGCCAATGATGGGGCCCGCCCAACGTGAGCCCGTCGTGTGCCACGTTGACGACGAGCCCGCCAATCCGCCCCGCCCGCTCCAACCCACAAAGCACGGCCCGCCAACGTTCCCCTTGCACGAGGCCCCGTGTCGGCCTCGCCTGCTAGGCTCGTGTGCCAATCGCCCGACCATCGGGCGGAGGGGATAGGGGAGGCCCGACCGGCCTGCAAGCAGGTACGCCTAGCAATCCCGGGCGAACACGATCCGGGGCGACACTGCCGCACGTGAGCACGAGGCGGCACACGGCCCATACGTCCCGCCGCCTCGCAAGCCCGTAACCCTTGCGTTTACCTCGAGATAGACCATGAGTCTGATAATGTGTTCTATGTCAACGGGCGTAACCCTCACGGGGATAACGACTTACGCCGAAGCGCACCGCGACGGGGTCGCGGCGCGCGCGGCCTGGGTCGGGGGCCCCGCCGGGGTCGGGCCCGGACGCCACGCCCAATTTTTTTCACATTCCGGTAACGTGTGCCTCTCAGCATGACGCGTGACATGTGCGAGCACAATTTGCGGTGTCGGCTAGCTCTGCCTAATCGATGTGGGACACCGGGTCATGGTCGAAGCGGAGGCCGGTGGAACAGCGGGCGGCCAGGACGCTGAGCGCCAGGGCGGCCACGGCGGCGAGGAGCCAGGCGGGGCGGGTCATGGCGCTTTGTGTTGGCACCCGTTCAGGATGCAGACGGCGCTCACCGGGATCTCGGGGTGCTCGCCGCGCAGTTCGACCACGGTCGCGGTCGGCGCCCCGCGCACCTCGGCCACGATCAGGCGGGCCAGGGCGACGGCATCACGCGCGATCCCGGGGCCGTCGCCATCTTTCGCGTCGGGACGCTGCGCGAGCCCGGCGGCGATGTTGCCGGCGATGCGCGCGAGGGTCGTGTCGTAATCGGGTTTCATGCGTCTAGAAATCCTCGCCGGGGCCGTGCCAGTCGGGCGGGACGATGCGGCCGGCGCGCGGCGTCGGCTCCCCGCGCACGTCCAACCGCACGGCCTCTCGCGCCTCGTCGTCGCACTGCTGGCACCAATCCACCGTGCCGTGCTGGCACGTCGGCTCCCCCACGGGCTCGCCGGCTGGGGCAGCGGCGAGGGCGGCGTCGATCTCAGCGATGAACGCCAGCATGGGGCACGTCTCGGGCGGCAGTTCGTCAATGCCGCAGTGGTCGCATTCGCCCGCGTAGTGTGTCGGTCGAGCACGTCTCAGCAGCGCCACCAGCGCGGCGCGGTCCTGCGGGGTCATGACGGTTTGCTCCCCCCCTCCGGATCGTCGTCGTCGCGCGCCATGCGGGCGATGACCTCCGCGATCATGCGCGGGGCCATGCGTTCAAAGTACTGGCGCGCGTGATCGTGCGCCGCGTGCCCGACGATCAGGCCGCACGTGGCGAGCAGGCGGATCTCGCGGGGCGTGAGCGGCGAGGCCGCGCCCGCCTCGATCGCGCGCTTGAGATCCCATAGTTCGGCCACCGACAAGCCCTCGCCGCCGAGCGAGTCGAACCACGTCAATAGGCCCCACACGCTCCCGCCCTCGGCGGGTGTCTCGTCGTCGCTCATGGTTTTCTCCGGTCGGCGCACCGCGCACAGATCGTGTACTGGCGGGCGTACGCGTGGGCCAGGGACACGACGGCCCAATGCCGCAGCGTGCGCCCGCACACGGTACGCCCGGTGCCGCCGCCCTCGGCGGCGTAGTGCATGGTCGCCTCGGCCGGGAGTGACCCCGACCTCACCACGTCGTGCGCGATGATCAATTTCTCCATACGCCAGTGGTGCGCCCGGCCGGGATCGAACCGGCGACCGACCGGTTAAAAGCCGGCTGCTCTACCTCTGAGCTACGGGCGCGCACCGAAAACGATACAGCAATTTTACGCCTCGTGACATGCCCAACGAAAGGGGGGCTCAATGGACCCGTTTGCCGTCACCGTCGCCGGGAACGTCGTCTATCAGCCCTTCGACAAACAGCGCGAGTACCACGGCTCAACGGCGCGCTATCGCCTGTTCGGCGGATCGAAGGGGTGCGGCAAGTCGCTCGCCGTGCGATGGGATCACCACCTGTTCTGTTTGCAAGTCCCCAACGCGCAAACGCTGATCGTGCGCCGCAAGCTGACCGAGCTGCAACGGTCGCACCTCCGCTATATCCCGAAGGATATTCAGGCCATGGGCGGCGAGGCGGTCGGGTTCCGCTGGCGGCCGTCGGAGGTCGGCGCGGGCGTCCTCTACTACCCCAACGGCGCGTTGACGGAATTCGGCCACGTCCAGCACGAGGACGATGTCGAGACGTACCTCTCCGCCGCGTACGAGCGGATCAGTCAGGACGAGCTCGTGACGTTCACGGAGTACCAGCACCTCATGTTGTGCTCGTGCCTCCGCACGACGATCCCCGGCATCACGCCGCAATTCGGCGCGGCGACCAACCCCGGCGGGCCCCAAGCGCAATGGGTTAAACGCCGCTGGATCGATAAGGACGTGACGGAGGACGAGGACGAGGTCTACCAGGCCGCCGACTACCACTACATTCCGGCGCTGCCGAAAGACAACCCGTACCTGAATTGGGCCGAGTACGAGCGCGAGCTGCGACGGCTCCCGCCGGAAATGCGCCGCGCCTATCTCGAGGGCGATTGGAATATTTTCCTCGGGCAGTTTTTCCCGGAGTTTCGCCGCAGTCTGCACGTGCTCGACGGGGCCGACCTCGACACGTACGGGCGCGTGCCGCTCGCCTACCTCCGCGACGCCGCCATGGATTGGGGCTATGGGCACGAGGGCGTCATTCTCTGGTTCGTCCTGGCCGACGACGGCACGCTCGTGGTCGACGACGAGTACGTGTTCAACGGGCCGCGCCGCGACAAACAGGTGGCGGGCGAGGTCGCGCGCACCGCCCTCGAGCGCGTAAAGGAACGCGGCTGGCGCGTGCGCCGGTGGCTCGGGGATCCGAAGATGGCCGATCAGACCGGCCACGACGGCGGCGAAACGCATATGGACACGTTCCGCCGCCACAAGATCCCGCTACACCCGGCCGACAACGACCGGATCAACGGCTGGGGCCGCGTCCGCGCCTGGTTGCGGACCAACCCGGCGACGGGCAAGCCGTTTCTCCGCATTCACCCGCGCTGTCAGTACTTGATCCGCACGATCGGCGCGGTGCTCATGGACAGCGATCGGCCGGAGGACGTGGACACCGACGGGCCCGATCACGCGTGTGACGCGTTGCGCTACTTCCTCATGGGCCGCCCGTCGCCCGCGCGCGACGAGCCGCTGATCGCCTACCCGCCCGGCACCGTCGGCTACCTCAAGCGGCAAGCCTTGCGCGAGGCCGAGCCGAAAGATCGCGTGCTCGGCGCCAGCAACCGCACGCACCGCGCACGATTCGCGACGCGGTATTAGGCAATCAAATCGCCTATTTGATCGGCTGTTTCCACGCCGACCACCACGCCCGCCAGGAGGCGCGATCGGCAAAGCCGTCGGCGCGCGCGAGGGCGTCCGGATCGCGGGGGATCCCGCCCTGCACCTCGTCGGCGGCGAGCGCGCAGGCGCGCGCGATCAAGTGGAGATCCAGATCGGAAAACGCATGCCCGCCGTCGTGCGTCGAGATCAAGGCCGCCGCGCGTTCGCCAATTTGGGTCGCCGTGTCCGTCGTTGCTTTCGTCCACATGGGGCATCCCCCTTTCGTTTACGGGCCATCCATGAGGCAAACAATTTTCATATCGCGACATGCTCCGTCAAGTGTAAAGAATTGACGCGGTACATGGTGGCGCGCATACTCCGTGTCAAACCGCCATGGCCGACGCCCCGCCCGGCACGCCCGCCCGCCCCTCCGGGCTCAAGATCCCGCTATCGCGCGATGAGGCCGGTGCGTGGCAGGCGCGTATCGACGCCGCCACCAAAGCCGCCGACGCCAAGCGGAAGGAATGGCAGGCGTACGTCACGGCCTATATGGTCCGCACGCTGCACGCCAGCGGCCCCGACCATCAGATCACCGTGCCGCTCGAGTTTGCGTACACGGAGCTGAAAAAGTCGCAGCTGGCCTTTCAGGTACCGGAGGTCAACTGCAAACCGGCGCGGCCGGAATTTGCGGGGGCCGTGCGCGCGTACGAGGGTGCGCTCAATCACGAGCTCGGCCAAGCCGGGGCCGATCAGCTGCTCGACCTCGTGATCACCGACGTGCTCGTGTGCGGGATCGCGGCGGCCAAGATCGGCTATTACGCCGACATTCGATCGCGGCAAGTGCCCGTCATGGGCCCGCCGCCGGTCGATCCGATGACGGGCGCGCCCGCCGTCGATCCCGCCACCAACCAGCCGGCGGGCCCGGTACCGCAAACAGATCCGATGACCGGCGAGCCGATGATGCAGGCCGAGCCGTACATCGCGCACGAGTGCTATTACGGCGACCAGGTGCCGCCGGAAAATCTGTTGTTCCCGCCGGAGTTTACCGGCGGCGACTACGATCGCGCCGCGTATCTCGGGCACCGCTTTCAGCTCGATCTGCAAACGGCGATCACGCGCTACGGGCTCGATCCCTCGTTCAATCCGACGGCGACGCGCCCGATTGAAACCCTCTCGAGTGCGGAACAGCCCGACGGCCGCGACACGCTGACGACGAAAGACGTAGAGGGCGTGGAGCTGTTCTACCTCGCCACCGTGTTTGATACCGGCCAAGGCGAGGACGCCGCCGCGCCGCCACCGGAGGCGGCGATCCCCGGCGTGCCGATGTCGACGCCCGATCGCCCGCACGTCGGCCAGTACCGCCGCCTCGTGTTCCTCAAGGGCCAACCGGAGCCCGTCGTGCATGAGGACAGCCCGTATCAGTACGTCGACGAGGTCGACGGCAAGCTCAAAGGCATGAAGGGCAACCCGATCCACGTGCTCACGCTGCGCGTGCTGCCGGGCTCGCCGTACCCCGTCTCCGATATTCAGGCGGGCCGCCCGGCCTCGGAGGAAGTGAGCCTCGGCCGCTCGCAAATGGTCAATTTCCGCGAGCGCGTCATGCCGGTGCTCGGCATCGATCGCAATCGCGCGTCGCCGGAATTGCAGCAAAAGCTGCTCGCGAATGCCGACGTGAAGATCGGCGCCGTGATCGGCGTGGATGGGCCGCCGAATGAAATCGTCACGCCGATCAGCGTGACGCAGTTTCCGCGCGACAATTTCAAATTCGACGAGGTCGCGCGCGGCGATTTCGAGCTCGCGTGGAGCATGGGCGCGCGCCAGGCGGGCCAGGACGTGCCAGGCGAGCCGATCACGGCGGAGGAAGTCCGCACGTCGCAGGCGGCCACCGATACGCGTCTCGCGCGCGAGCAAAACCGCGTCCTGAAATGGTGGACCGGCTACGCCGAAAAATTCGGCGCGCTGTTGCAGCTGTTTAAGGATGAGCCCGGCTACGCCGAAATTGTGGGCGAGGACGGGGCCAAGGCGTTGCAGGCGTGGAACCGCAAAGGCGGCGACGGGATCGCGTCGATCGAAGGGGAATTTGTCTACAGCGCGCGGCCCGACTCCGCGCTCCGCCTCGACGCGCAGGCCGATCGCCAGCAGAAAACGCAGCTGTACACGCAGCTCGGCAACGATCCGAACGTCAATCGTGTGGAGCTGCTAAAGGCGGTCCTCATTTCCTACTCGCTCGACCCGGAAAAAATCGTGGTCGAACAGCTGCCGGAAAAGGGCCCCGACCCGCCGCGCATTTCGTGGAGTTTCCGCGGCGAGGATTTGCAAGTCGTCGATCCGAAAACCGGCCAGCCCAATACCGCGTTTCCGCTCGTGCTCGCGATTGCCGAGCAGGGCGGCTTCAAGCTGCCGCCGGAGGCGATCCAGAACGCCATGACGATCGGGACGCAGATCATGCAGGCGGCCGGCGGCCTCGCGCCGCCGATGACCCCGCAGCCGCCCGGCATGATGGCGGGGCCCGACACGACGCACCCGGGCGGCACGACGCCGGTGCAACCGCTCAACAAGCACGCCGCCGACCGCGACGGGATACCTGAACCCTCCGGCGGCCCGCCCTCGCCCCCGATCATGTAGAGGAGCCCATGTCGTTTATCAAACACGCCGAGCCGCCCACGCCGACGCAGCTGCCCGCCGAGCCCGCAAAAGGCGACGGCGCCAAGCTCAAGCCCAAGGCCGATAACACGCTGCCGGAGCCGCCGATCCTCGAGAACTATCCGGACACCGGGCACGGCCTCGCGGTCGTGACGCTGATCGGGCTGCTCGAGGAGCCCGCCCTCTATCGCGTCGGCGCGCCGATCCCGCAGGACATCGCCGTCGGCACCAACATCTTCAATCTCAGTGACCGCGCGGCTGGCGTCTATAACTTTCGCCACAAGTAGGCCGCAATGCAGTTGTGGATCGTGGATGCGGGCGCAACCGTCCGGCCGCCATTGGTGCCCGTCGTGTGGGCGCGTGCGCCGGTTCGGCCCGCTCCGCCGCGAGGTACCTAGGCCGTGAAATGCACCGTCGCGGAACCGTCCTGCCTGTACTGCGACATGCCGCTATCGCAGCGGCACGAGCACGATCATTTTCCCATTCCGGAACGGCACGGCGGCGACGCGATCTGTTGTGTGTGCATCAACTGCCATGATCTGGTTGATCGCGGTCAGGACGTTGGCCCGTCAGCCTGGATCGAGGCGTGGCACGTAATGACGCCGCCCGTCCGGATTGCCCTCGCGCGCATGATGCGGGCGTATTGGGATCAGAAAGCTCGGGCATCGTGACTCGTGGATACTTGCCGTCAACAATTTGCGATCAGTGCGGGCGGGTACTGACGATTGGCGATTATCCATTTTGCCCGCACGGCCACGGGCGGCCCAACGTGGAGGCCGTGACCTGGCCGGGCGGGCGGGTGTTTGAAAACCTCGGCCACGAGCCGGTGCGCTGCGACTCGCCCGCCGATCTGAAACGCGAGCTCGACGCGCGCGGCCTCGAGCCGTTCGTGCGGCATGTCGACGGCTCGCCGCATACGCGCTCGTGGGCGACGATGGATCCTTACACACTCGAGGCGGGCCGCGTCCTCGCGGAGCGCCAGGGCACGACCAAGGCGAGCGGCGAGCCGCCGCCCGACCCGGCGACGGTGGCGATCGTGCGCGACGTGCTCGCGCGCGGGGGCAACAGATGATCGTAAATGCGGGCGGCAATCTGCAAGCGGCGATCGATGCGGCGCGGCCGGGCGAGACGATCGATCTCGAGGCGGGCGCCACCTTCACCGGGAATTTCGTCCTGCCCGCGGCGGCGGGCGGCACGGCGCCGATTACGCTCCGGACCGTCGGCACGCCGCCGGGCCTGGTCGCGCTCGAGGCGCCGCTCGCGATCGTCCGCACGCCGAACAGCACGCCGGCCTTGCGGACGTTCGGCCCGGCCGCGCGCTGGACGTGCGAGGGCGTGCGCTTCGCCGCCGGATCGAGTCAGGGCGATATTGTCGCCCTCGGGGACGGCGTCACCGCTGACGCCGCGCAGCTGCCGCGGAGCCTCATCCTCGATCGGTGCGTCGTGCAGGCCGACGCGACGGCGAAAAACGGGATCGTGATCAATAGCGCGGACACGACGATCCGCCATTGCCGGGTCACCGGGATCAAGCTGCAAGGCGTCGAGTCGCACGCGGTCGTCGGCTACAACGGCCCGGGGCCGTTTCTGATCGAGGACAACGTCCTCGAGGCCGGCTCGATCGGCATCCTGATCGGCGGCGCGAAACCGGCGGTGACCGGCCTAATCCCGTCCGACATCGTCGTGCAGCGCAACACGCTCACGCGCCCGCTCGCGCTCCGCCAGCAAACCGGCTGGGCGATCAAAAATCTGTTTGAACTAAAAAACGCGCAGCGGGTCACGATCCGCGGCAACGTGTTTGAACACAATTGGCCCGACGGGCAAGCCGGCTTTGCGGTCGTGTTCACGGTGCGCGCCAATAGCGCGAATGCGCCGTGGTCGACGATCCGTGACGTGCTGTTTGAGTGCAACACGATTCGCCACGTCGCCATGGGGTTCAACATCCTCGGGATCGACGACGCCGCGCCGAGTCAGCCCATGGAGCGGGTCACGATCCGCAACACGCTCGTTTACGATCTCGACCGCGTCAATTGGAAGGGCCCGACGGGCCAAATGGGCAGCGGGATTTTTGTCGGGATCAGCGGCGCGCCGCGCCACCTGACGATCGAGCGGTCGACGGTGGCGGGCGCGGTCACCGGCAATATCTGCAATTTCAGCGGTCAGCCGATCCCCGGCCTCGTGATCACGCGGAACCTGGTGCAGAAAGTGATCACGCCGTATCAGACCTACGGGATGAACGGGGACGCGGTCGGGGAGGGCAATCCGGCGTTTGCGCGCTACTGCGCGCCGGTGGCCGGGTACCCCGATTTCGTGTGTACCGAGAACGTGCTCGCGGGCTGTACGCCGGCGACCTACAGCACGCAACCGGGCAACCTGTATCCGACCGTGGCCGAGCTGACGGCGAGCTATGCCGACCCCGCCACCGGCAATTATCGCCAAACCGTGTGGCCCGGGTGGGGCGCCGACCAGGACGCGATCGAGGCCGCGCAGGTGCCCCCGCCGACGACGGTGCCGCCGACGCCGACGACGCCCGCCGAGATCATCATCGCGATCGCGGAGGAACAGCTCGCGGCGTGCGCGACGATCGGCGGCGACGTGTCTCCGCAGGACGCCGGGCGCGGCGCGATCATCAGTTACCGGGATGCCCTGCTCGCGGTCATTGCGCCCGCGCCGCAGGCGCATCACCACCACCACCACCACCACGTATGCCCGCCCTCGTAACGACACTCCGCGACGCGCAGGGCCGGGCGATCGTCACGCTGCCGATGGCGGTGCGCGACGCCCTGATGCAAGCCGACAACATTTTGCGGCTGCACGGGATTCAGTTTGAGCTGATCTGCGAAACCTGCCACGACCGGAACCCCATGGATCCGAACCGCTGGACGATCGTCGCGCAGCATGGCGACGGCGACGGCGCCCTCAATGGGCTGATCTGCGGCTGCTCGCGACGAAAGTTTATTGCCGCGTTCTAAGTCACGTCTCAAATTGTATTGACACGTGACATTCCGCGGGCCCATGCTCGTCACGTTTCGTGACGCGTCATGGCTGATGATCTCACGCTCGCGGCCGACTCCGGATCACCGGATCCCGGCGGAGCTACGTCGCCGCCTGATGCGTCCCCGGCCCCTCCCGACACGCGGGCGATCGCCGCCAGCGTGTTCGCGGAGTCACAAGGCGATACCGCGGCCCCGCCCGCCGCAGACCCGTCGACCTCCGCCCCCCCGCCTGACGCCGCGATACGCGTTGGCGAGGACGACGATCCCGAATATCAATCACTGCTCGCGTCCGGTTCGATGCCCGTCGACCGCCACAAAGCGGTCCTGACGAACGCCCGACGGAAAACGCGCGAGGAAGTCGAGGCCGCAGCACGCCAGCGGTACGGATGGGTCGACGATCTCAAGGTCGATCGCAGCCGGGCCGAACAGGCACTCGGTCTGATGCAGGCGCTAGACGCGAATCCCGAACAGGCGATTCGCACGCTGGCGCACGCACTAGGGATCCCGCTCACGCCGCCCGCGACGCCGGAGCCGCAAGGCCCGCCGCGTGCGGACGTGGTGACGGAGGATGGTCGCGAATTTTACTCGGCCCCGCAGTTGGCGAAGCTCAACGCGTGGAACGAGGCGCAGCTAGATCAGAAATTGGCGGCCATGCGTCAGGCCGTCGATCAGCAGTACCGACCGCTGATCGAGGAACGCCACCTCAATCAACTGAAAGCGCACGCGACCGTGGAAGCGACGACGACACTCGCCAAGTGTCGGTCGCGCTGGCCCGCATTCAGCACCCTTGAAACGGACATCAAGGCCCGGATGCAGGCGGATCCCTCCCTCGACCTCCGAGACGCGTATATCGAGGCGTATGCGGACGTGGCCCTGCCACGCCTGCAAACCGCTGCATCGACCGATCGCGTGAGCCAACTGCAACGCAAGGCCGCCGCCAGTAACCCCGGTCCCGGGGCGGCGCGGCCGGTGACGCCGTTGCGCTACGCCGAACGCTCGACCCGCGATATTGCCGCGGAAGTGTTCGCGCGCGCTGGCGCCAAGTAAGGGGGCTCCGCCATGGCGGATCCGAACATCGGCCAGATTGCCGCGTCGACCTTTGAGCTGAGCACGTCGCGCGATCCCGCCGACAACGTGTTTACCTCGCAGGCCCTGCTCAACCTGATCAAAAAGGGCAAGGGGTTTAAGAAAGAATCCGGCGGCGCGCTCGTCGAGGAGCCGATCGAGTACGCCGAAAATACGACGTTCCGCTCGTATGGCGAGCTCGACGTGCTCGACACCACGCGTGTCGACGTGTTCGACGCGGCGCGGTTTGAGTGGAAGCAGCCCGCGTGCGGCACGATCGTGTTCTCGGAGCTGGAAAAGCTCCGCTGCGCGGGCGAGTCGGCCAAGATCGACCTGGTCGCGCGCAAGGTCGACAACGCGAAAAACACGGCCATGGCCGTGCTCAATCGCATGTTTTACGGCGACGGCACCGGCAACGGCGGCCTCGACTGTAACGGCCTCGCGCTGCTCGTGTCCTCGACGCCGACCGTCGGCATCGTCGGCGGGATCAACCGTGCGACGTTCGCGTTCTGGCGCAATCGGCAGACCTCCGGCGCCAATTCCGGCACCGCGTTTAACGAACTGCGCGGCGCGCTCCGGACGATTTACAACAACTGCTCGAAAGGCGCGGCGGCCGAGCACCCGACCGATCTCCTGTTCGATCAGGTGTCGTTCCAGGGCTACGAGGGCACGCTCACGCAGAATGAGCGGTTCACCTCGAAAGACAGCGGCGACGGCGGCTTTAAGAATGAAGTCCTCAAATTCAAGGGGGCCAAAGCCACCTTTGACGAGGATGCGCCCGCGGCCACCTGTTACGCGCTGAACGATCGCAACCTCTTTTTCCACTACCTGGCGTGGATGAAAGCGTTTGAGGCGGTCGACCCGGCCAATCAGCTGTCGGAGGTCGTGAAGATCATGACCGCCGGGCAGATGACCATTAACAACCCCCGACGCCTCGGCGTCGTCACCGCGATCAGCTAACGCGGGCGCGAAAGGAGCACGACATGAACGGAACGAGCGCGCCCAGCACCTACACCTCGGGCAACGTCCTCAATTTCAGCACCACGCGCCAGGCGGAACTCGGCGCGTTGCTCTACACGCGCGATAGCCGCACGTTTCGCTACGTCAAGGCGGGCGTGGCGGACCTCGTCGTCGGCAACGTGATCCAGGGCCCGGCGGAGGTTCCGCTCAATCAGCAGCTCACGGCCGTGATCACGTCGGTCGGCTCGCGGACGATCTCTGCCGTCAACGGCGCGACCGCGATCACCGCGAATCAGTACGCCGGCGGGTGGGCGATCGTGGACACGGCGCCGGGCCTCGGCTACGCCTATCCGATCGCCAGCCATCCGGCGGCGGCGGGTGCGGCCACGGTCGTGCTCACGCTCCCGTCCGACGCGCTCGTGCAGGTCGCGCTGACCGGCGTCTCGCGCGTGTCCCTCGTCGCCAACCCGTACAACGGCGTCATTCAGGCCCCGGCGGCCACGCTGACGGGGTCCGTCGTGGGCGTCGCCGTCGCGCCGATCCCGGCCGGGCAGTACGGCTGGGTCCAGATCAGCGGCCCCGGTGCGGTCCTCGTGACCGGCACGCCGATCGTCGGCGCGGCGGTCGTGACGCCAGGCTCGGTCGCGGGCGGCGTCGTGGTCGACGGCGCGGCGGCGGCCACCAAAGTGATCGGCTCGATGCTCGTCACCGGCGTGACCGGCAAAGTGCAGGGCGTGCTGCTCGACATTCAGTAACGACGTACAGCCGGACCCGGGCGGCTCAGGCGTCTAGTCCCGGCGGGGTTCGCCCCGTCGGGGCGTTATCGCTCGAGGATCTATGTCTATCGAAAAAGAACCCGTGCCCGTCCTGGTCGCGAAAGACGGGACGCGCACCGCGCCCGCCTCGACGCTGACGCGCGACGAATTGCTCGACATCGTCAAGCAGATCGTCGGCGCGCAGCAGACCGCTGAGGCGATCGCCTCCAAGGTCGCCGCGGAGGTCGCCGCGCAAGTGGCCTCGAGCGTGTTCGATCGCATGGAGGGCAAAAATCAGTTTGGCGATTGGAACATCAAGAACTACCACGCCCGCTCCGTGTTCAACCCAAAGGGCGATCACCCGGAGCTCGGCCTGCCGCGCCCGGAGCTGGACGGCCACGTGTTTTGGGTCGGCACGCTGATGGACTCGCGCGAAATGACGCACGAGGAAATCGAGCTGACAAACAAGCTGGTGCCGGGCCGGTTCCATGGCGGCGCGTGGCGCGTCGTCGACCTCGCGCCCGGGCAGACCGGCACGCGCGCGCTGCTCGTGATCTTCCCGTGCGCCGAACCGGACCAGCGCGCCGCGCTGCCCGACATGGTGACGATGCTCCGCGAAATGACCGCCACCGCGCCCGTCGCCGTCGCCTCGTAACCCCCGTCGAGGGCCCCGCGCGTGACGTTCCTCGAGCTCCAGAATCAGACGCTCCGGGCGTGCGGCCATACGACGGCCGTTAGCTCCGAACCGCGTACGCGCGTCAAGGCGGAGATCAATTCCTGGCAGCGGCGGATTCTGACGCGGCCGGGATTTTCGCGGCTGCTCCGCGATTCGGAGGCCACGTTTACCACCGTGCCGGGCCAGCGTACGTATGGTCTGGAAATCGTCGGTCGCCTGCTCGGCATCCAGGCCGTGACCGATCGCACGGTCCTGGCCTTGCGCGATCTCGCCTGGTTGCGGCGCGCCGGCCCCGTGTCGTCGCTCGGCACGGCCTCGGCCTATGTGCCGCGTGGCTGGTTCCCGGTACAGCAGCACCCGAACGGAACGCAGGTAGACGTGCGGTCCAACAGCCCGGCCGACACGACACAGATCCTCGACTGGACCGTGGTCACCACGAACCTCCGGCGGTTTTCCGGCTCGACGACGCTACTCGGCACGACGCCGATCACGGTCGTGACGGGCGCGCAGGAAATCGTCAGGGCCTCGCTACGGACGGCGCCGATCGGCGTCGTGTCGTTGCAGGATCCGGCCGTCACGAAAAGCTATCTCGTGTTGGCGTTTGGCGCGCAGTCGGCGCGGTTTTTCCATATCGAGCTGTTCCCGACGCCCTCGAGCGCGTTGCAGTACCGGATCGACTACACGCGCGAAATCACCGATCTGGTGCAGGACACCGATCAGCCGTTGCTCCCGCCCGACTATCACCACCTGTTGGCCCTCGGCGCGGAATACGACGAGTGGCGCAAGCTGTCCGACGATCGCATGGTCGTCGCGAAACAGGATCTTGAGCGCGAGATCCAATCGCTCAACGCCTGGTTGTGGGATCTCCCCGACGATTCGCAGTTGGGCCGGATCCCCACGTCGCGGCTCGGCGGGATGTTCCCGGCCGACGGCTGGCGGTGACGCGTGAGTCAGCCGACCCGCCCCGTCGCGGAATTGCTCGACTTCACCGGCGGTCTGAATAGCGCCGAGCCGCCCGATCAGTTAATGCCCGGGCAGCTGGCCGAGATCCGCAATCTGGAATACCGCCGCACGAAAGGGCTCAAGCGGCGCCGCGGCATGGCCGCGCGGCTGACGGGCACGATCGGGCTCGCGGGCGCGTCCAGCATCCTCAGCCTGTTTCGTCACACGCCCGGGCAGTCCGAAAGCACGATGGAATTGTGGGCCGCGCATAGCGATTCGGGCAATCTGAACGTGCTCGGTCGTGTCGCGGCGGGCTCCGTGTGGGCCTCCGTCGCGTTGGCCGATCCAATCGCGAGTGTGACGGCGGCGTGGTTCTGCCGCGGCGTCTCGTTCAACGGCAAGCTGTTTTTGCCGTACGACTCCGCCGTCGATCGCCTGCACGTGTGGGATGGCACGAGCGTGCGCCGGGTCGGCATTTCCGGGCCCGCCGCCGCGCCGACCGTGGCGAACACGGGCGCCGGCACCTACGCCGCCATTCCGCGCTTTTACAAAGTGCAATTCCTCGGCCTCGACGGCACGGGCAGAGTGACCTATTCGCCGCTGTCGGCCGCGTCGCTCGTGTTTACGCCCTCCGGCGCGGGCCTCGCGGCGCGCGTGACGCGGCCGGCGCTGCCCGGCGACTCCGAAATCGTGTGGACCCTGTTCGGCTCCCCGGATGGCGTGAACTATTACGCGATCAACAGTGCCGCCGTCGCGACGACGTTTGTCGACGACACGATCCTCCCGGCGAACTATCCCACGACCGATCCCGCGCAGGCGGGTCTACCGACGGGCGCGGACTATTACACCGCGCCGCCGTCGTGCAAATTCTTGCTTGTTGATGGCGCGCAGCTGTTGCTCGGCGGCTCGTGGGAAAACGTGGCCGCGTCCTCGACCGTGTTCTATACGCCGGCCCTGAATACGACGGGGTTTAACGCCGCCGACGACGAGCGCGTGCCGACGACGAACCGGGTGGAACTCGATCCGCAGTTGGGCGGCGGTATCACCGGCATGGGCGGCCCGATCGGCGGCACGCCCGTCGTGTTCAAACTCGAGCGGACGTACCTGCTCAATCCGACCAACGATCCGACCCGCCCGTACACGCGGCAACTCCTCTCCGACGCGGTCGGATGCGTGAGCTATCAGGGCATCGTCCTGGCGGAGGACGAACAGGGCTCGCCGTCGCTGTACTGGCCGTCGCGACGCGGCTATTACCGCTACGGATCGGGCGGGCTCGAATACTGCGGCGCCGACATTGAGGATCTGTGGGCGACGGTCAATCTGTCCGCGCAAGCCGGGATCACGGCCGCGTATCACCGGGACGCCGGCCAGGTGTACGTCTATCTGCCCGTGTCGGGCCAGAACACGCCTCAAGTGCTCGTCGTGTTCGACGTGGCGCGGGCGCGCCGCTCGACGGAGGGTGTCCGCGGCGGCTGGACGCGCGCCGATAGCAACCTCGCGCGTTGTAGCGCGATTGCGATGTTTTCCGACACGCCCGGTAATCCGATGGGCCTCCGCCTCAAGCCGTACGTGGGCCGCAACAATCTCGCGAGCCCGCCGGGCTTGGGCGTCTACCAAGCCGACGCCGACGGGATCAACCGCGACGATAACAACGTGACGCCGTACACGGCGTCGCTCGTGACGCGCGCGATCGACAAGGGCATCGGCTCGCAATTCGGGATCCAAAACGTCTACGTGCAGGGCATCGGGGAAACGGCCCTCACGCTCGACGTGTCGCTCCGCCGCAATTTTGATCCGACCGACACGATCCCGTCGGTCCCGATCGCGCTCGGCACGCAGCGCGGCGCGGTCACCGCGACCGGCCTCGAGCTGTCGGAGTGCGAATTTATCCAAGTGCGGATCGCGGACCAGGCGTCGATCGATCAGCACTGGTCGCTCGATCGCATTGGCCTCCGCGTGCGCGAAGAAGCGCCAAAGGAATAACTGATGTCCGTTGTGCAGCGCAATTCGACGGGCGGGTGGACGGATCCGGGGACGATCAACGGTCGCCCGCGCGGTCCGATCACGCAAGCGCAGCCGGACTACCAGCGCCAGGCCGTGATCGATCAGCTCGCTCCGCCAACGGCGGGCGCGCAGCCGCGTGGGGTCACGCCGGGCAGCGCGTCAACGACGGGCGGCGCGAGTCCGTTTGCGCGCGGCGGCAAGGTGACCGCCCTGCCAACCGGCGGGCGCAATGAGGCGATCGGGAACCTCGGCGCCGGCGTCGGCGCGCAAGTCGCCGGACAAGTGCTCAAGCAAGGGGTCAAGAGCGGCGCGCAGCAGGCGCTCCCCGGCATTGCCGCAAAAACCGCGGCCAGCAAATTGACCTCGTTCGGCGGCGGGGCGGCGGGCGCGGCGACGAGTGCCGGGATCGGCCTCGCCACCGGCTACCTAGCTGACAAGCTCAAGGTGAAAGAGGACATGCCGACGTTCGGCGGATCGAACGCCGAATATCTCGACGAGCTCGGCCGCCGGTTTGAGGGCACCGGCGGCGGCGTGGCGAGTAATGCGTTGCGCTATGCCGGCTACGGCGCGGCAGCCGGGCCGATCGGCATGGGCATCGGCGCGGCAGCTGGCGCGATCAAGGGCTTGGCGACCAAGAACGCCAAGAGCGCGTACACCGATTTCAAAGTCGAGGACGCCGCCAACGCGATCAAGGCCGAATACGAGAAGGAGCTCGGCCGCCCGGCCTCCGATGAGGAGGTCATGGCCCAGTTGAAGGGGCAGGGATTCGATCCGACGGGCGGCGATCGGTGGGTCGGAGAAAAGGGCATCAATTCGGTCATGGATCAGATCCGGGCGAGCCCGGAGGCGCAGGCGTTCAAACAGACCGGCCAGCCCGCGACGGCGCGCGCCGCCGTGATCGATCAGTTGGGCGGCGAGGCCGCCAAGCAAGGCGCGCAGGGCGCGAACGTCCCGGGCTCCGCCCCGGCCGGGCCGCTCGCGAGCAACGCCCTCGAGAGTCGCGGCGGCGTGCCCGGCTCCGCGCCCGCGCCGCCGCTGGGGGCGGAGCCGCTGGGGGCGGAGCCGCCCGCTCCGCCCGACGGTGCCGCTGGCGCGGGCGTGGGCGACACGTCCGCATGGAACACCGACGGCTATAGCGCGCCCGCCTACACGCCGCCGAGCGCGGGTGCGGCGCCGCCTGGTTGGGATGCGGACAAATGGAACGATCCGAACCATCAGACGCCGAAATACGGCGTCGGCCGCATCCTCTCGAATTTCCCGCCGACGCTGGACGGGCTCAAGTCGGCCATGGGCGATATTGAAAAGGCGTACCCGGGCACGACGTACGACGGGAAAGACAAGCTCACGATCCCCGGCGTCGGCACGATCGATGTGTTGGAGGCCGCGGGCGAGGGCGGCAAGGCATGGCGGTGGGATGACGGCAGCGGCGGCGGCGACGCCGGGCCTGCCGCCAAGGGCACGCCCTCGAGCGGCGTCACCGGCGACCTCGGCGGCGACGGCGACATGCTCGCCCGCCTACAGGCGGAAATTGATCGCATTCAAAAGGGCGAACCGAATCGTCAAGCCCTGATGTCGCAAATGGGGGCCGCGTAATGGCTGACCTCACCACGTCTGACGCGGGCTTTTGGGTCAAAAGCAAAGCGGGCGGGATGGTTCCGTACAACCATCCCGACGCGGCGCCAGGCACGACCGCCGATCCGACGCAGCCTGGCGGCGGCGGCGCCGCGCCGGCTCCGTCGCCTACTGCCGCGGGATCAGGCACGCCGGGCCTGCCGGGCGCCGTCGATCCGGCGCTAAAGAATCCGGCTCCGGCGACGGCGAAACCGCTCGCCCCGTCGCCCACACCATCGATCGGCCTCGGCAATACGACCGACAACGCGCAGCAAACGGCGGGCGGCACGCGGGCGCAGGCGCCGGGCCTGCTCGCCGCTGGCGCGACGCCGCCGCCCAACCCGCAGGCGCAAATGCAGGACGCGCTCCGCGGCCAGATCATGAACATGCTCGGCACCAACGTGACGAGTGCGAGCGTGACGGATGCCGACATTGCGCCGGAGTCGCGCGCCTATGCGGGCGCCGCCGAACGCTACGGCGCGGCGCGACGCGCCGAAGTCGCGCAGCAAGCGAGCCACGAGGGCGGCGGGGGATGGGTCGATCAGCGGCTCGACAAATTGAACCAGGACACCGCGCAGTCGGTCGGCGCGAACGACGCCGCGCTCGTGTCGAAAAAGCTCGAGGGCCGACGCGCGCAGCTGAATACGGCGATGCAGGCCGCGCAATCCATGGGGATGGAAGAAGAAGCGAACAACCTCAAGCGGCAGCTGGCCAACCTCGACGCCTCGATCCAGACGCGCGGCCAGGACATCACGCGCGAACAGACCGGCGTGCAGCGCGATCTCGGCAACCTCGACGCCTCGACGCGGATCTACTTGGGCGACCTCAACGCGAAGATGCAGGCCGACGGGCTCAGCTCGCAGGAACGTCTCGCGAAGATGGAAAACGAAATGAAAAAGTACGGGATCGACGTGCAGGGCAAGCTCGGGGAGCTCGACGCCGCGCTGCGCGGGCAGTTGGGCAACCGTCAGCTCGATCTCGGATACGACCAGCTCGGCGTCAACGTCGCCAAAACGCAAGCGGACTACAACCGCGACGCGGTCATGGCGGGGATGGGGTAAGCCATGGCGATCGATTACGCCGCGCTCGTGCCGCTCGTCACCGCTGGCGTTAGTGCCGCGGGCCAGGTCGCCGCGTCGCGCCAGAAAGGCCGCGAGGCGCAGGCCGCCGCGCAAGTGCCGGTCGACCAGATCAACCAGGCCGCGCACCGCACGGACGTGGACGCGAAACAGGAAGGGCTGAAGGCGCAGGACGCCGCCCTGCTCGCGCGTGCGGCGGGGATGTTGTCGGAACAGGCGGCGGCCCGCAAAGCCCCCGGCGAGCGCGCGAACACGAGCGTGCGCGGCGACATTCTCGCGAATGCCGTCGACTCGACGTTTCACGGCTCCTCGCGGATCCCGAAATTCTCATTCGAGGGCGGGCTCCATCCGGGGATGTTTTCCGGCAACACGCGCAAGCTCGGCGGCGAAATGAGCCGGGCGGCGCTGCTCGATCAACTGAGCGGCGAGAAAACGCCGTTTGCTGATCTCCCGGCGGCCGACTTCTCGAGTGTGATCAATTCCAAGTCGCCCAACGCGACGGCGCTGCCGGAGGGCTCGAAACTCGACGCGATCCTCGGCGCGATTGGGCAGTACGGCGGTATCGGCGCGCAGATTGCCAACGCGGGCAAAGCCCCGGGCACCGGCTCGGAGGCCGCGCCGATCCCGCCGCCGCAGATCGCGCAAATGCCGGGCATGGTGGCGCAGCCCGCGCCGCCGCCGGTGCCCGGTACGTTCCTCCCGCCGACGCCGCCGCCGCGTCCGGGCACGGGCGGGCTCGGCACGTCGCGGTTCTATTGAGGTCGCGCCATGGCTGATTGGGCCGGAGCATACGGAGCGGGCGGGGCGTCAGACGCCCTCCGGCAATTCCTCGTCGACAAGCTGACGCAACAGAAATTTGTTGAGGAACAGCGGCAAGCCAAGGCACGCGAAGCGGCCGACGTGGCGCAGCGCAACCAGGCCGCGAACCTCGCGCACGAGGGGCTTGTGCAGCGGCAATCGGAAATGGTGACCGACCGCGACAACGCGTATCAGACGCGCCTCGAGGGCGTGCGGACGCGCGATCAGAACGTCCTCGAGCACAAGGCCGACCGCGAGGCCGACGCGCACCTCCGCGAGATTGACGCGGCAGCGCGCGCGCAGGCTCGCGTGGACGATCAGAAATTCACGGAGGCCGAGCACCAGAAGCAACGCGATTTCACGGCGGGCCAGAACGCGCTGGAACGATCGTCCCTCGCGGCGCGCGCGGCGGCGTCGCATAGCGGCGGGCTCGACTCGGGCGAAAAGGCGCGGCTGACGATGCAAATGGGCAAAACGTACATGTTCAACACGAAAGCCCAACGGGAGATTGAGCGGCAGTACGGCCTCATGACGCCCGCCGTCGACATCATCCAGAAACGCGGGCCCGGCTACGGCAACGCCGAGCAAGTCGTCGTCAATGCGTTCAACAAAATCATTGACCCGAATTCCGTCGTGCGCGAGGGCGAGTACGACCGCACGGCCAAGGGGCAGGCGTTGCTCGCCAAGATGGAGGTATTCGGCCAGCGGATCAAACAGGGCGGCACGATCGCGCCGGAGACGCTGACCGAAATGGCGAACCTCGCGCGCACGTACGCGGAACAGGCCCATTCCTACAATCAGCGCGTGAAGGATCTCACGACGAAACAGGCCACGGCGTTCGGCCTCGACCCGACGATCCTGTTCATGGATGAGGGCGACGACGCGCCCGGCGGCGCGCCGCCCGGTCCGCACGCGCCTGCGGCGGCGGCTCCGGCGGCCGGCGGTGCCGTGCAGACCCGCGTGCAAGTCAACAAACGCACCGGCGAGAAGCGCACGCAGACCTCGACGGACGGCGTCACCTGGCACTAACCCATGGCCGATCAGAAAAAGCGCCCGGCGGCCGACGACGAGTGGGAGACGATCGCCACCTCCGCGCCGAGCTCCGCCCCGGCGGCCGACGAGTGGGAGACGGTCGCCGCCGAGCCCGCCGCCAAACCGAAGTCGGTCCTCGGCTTTTTGGAAAACCTCGGCCCGTCGGCGTACAACCTCGCGGCGAACACGGTCAAGGGCACGGCGGGGATGCTCAGCACGGCCGCGCAGTTTCAGCAGAACCCGACGGCGTACCTCGGCAAGCTCGCCGCCGACCCGACCGTGCAGGCCATGGTGCAGAACCCCGGCAAGGTCGCCGGAGCGGCGAAAGACTACCTCGGCTCGCGGTACGGCGGCGTGTCGGAGCTGGCGAATACCGCGTACGAAGATCCGTTCGGCCTGGCCGCCGACGCGGCGACGGTCGCCAGCCTCGGCGGCGGCGCGGCCGGGCGTGTGCCGGGCGTCGTCGGCCGCGTCGGGCGTGGCGTCGAGGCGTTCGGGGCGGCGATTGATCCGATCGCCAACGTGGGCCGGGCCGCCATCGTCGCCGCCGCGCCCGCCCGTCGCGCGGCGGAGGGCGCGGGCGAATTCCTGAATCGAAGCGCCCTGAACGTGCCCGCTGCGCTCCGGAAAGCAAACCCCGGCGTGAATTTTCCGCGCGAGCTGGCGGAAACCGGCCTGACGATCTCCCCCGGCGGCGCGGCGAAATCGGGCATGGCGATCGCTGATCGGGAAAATCAAGTCGGCCGGCTCATGGCGGGCAGCACGGCGACCACCAACGCGGGCGAGTGGACGGCCCCGCTCCGCGAATTGCTGGAACAGCGGCGCGGCAATCTGCCGGGCACGACCCTCAACGCGGAGGCGCCAGCGGTCGACGCGCACGTACAGCGCATTTTTGAGGCGAATACGGCGCCGCCGCTCAATTGGCAACCGAACACGCCGCCCGCGCGTGCCGTCATGGCGGCCCCGCCTGGTCGCAGTGCCGCGGCGAGCCCGCAGCTGACCAGCCTCCGCCCGCCGCCGGAGCCGCCGATGCCGGTGCATGACCCGTCGCTGATCGAGAACCCGATCCAGCAAGCGCATAGCAACAAAGTCGACCTCGGCAAGCGGATCAAGTGGGGCTCAACGGAAACGCCGATCAACGTGGAGCTCATGCGAAACGAGCGCAAGGGCATGATGCAGGCCGAAGGGCGCAAGGTGCCGGAGGTCGTCCCGATCAATCAGGAACTCAGCACGCGATACGCAGTCGACGACGCGCTTGCCGCGGCCCTCGAGCGGCAAAGCACCATGCCGAAAACCCTGCGCGGGGCGATCGACTCGCCGTTTCTCAAGTCGCTGGCGGCGCGCGAGCTGTTCCGCATGGGCCGCTCCGCGACGCCGCTCGCCGCGGGCCTCGAGCAAGCCGGGCCGACGCTGACGCGGCTCGCCGTGCTCCAACAACTGATGGGGGGAGATCCCAATGCTCGTTGAATTGCTGATCCTCGTGCTCGTGCTCGGCCTGATTACCTACGTCGCGGAGTCGCTCCTCGGGCCGCCGTTTTCCCTCTATGCCCGGATCGTGTGCGTGATCATTTTGATCGTGTGGCTGATCCGCCTGCTCAAACCGATGGCATTGTCCTGGTAACAGCTCCGTGCGGATCTCGTTGATCAATCAGCCGCAGATCGAGGCGCTATCGTCGGCGTTGAAGCAGGCCCTTGCCACGTTGGTCGCGGCGATCCAAGTCGGGTGGGGCCAAGAGCACGACGGCGACGGCAAGCATACGAACATCACCGCGACCTCGGCCACAGTGACGGGCGCGACGACGGTCGGCAAGCTGATCCTGAACACGATCACGCTGCCGCAGCGGACGCTGGTCGGCACGGAAAACGACTTTGACGGGCCCGGCCTGGTCGGCGCGTCACACTTGCGGATCACGCGCCATAGCAACCCGTTGTTGCTGAACGGCATCAACGCGACCGGGCGCGTGCCCGGGGATCTGTTGTTGCTCACCAATGGCGATGACTCCGTATCCGTGTCGGCCGATATTCACCTCCAATTTGAAAACGCCGGATCGCTCCCGGCGAATCGGTTTTGTGCGAACCCGGCGAGCCCCGGCGGCGGCGCGAATTTCGTCCTGAACGGTGGCCGCTCCGTGTGGCTCGTCTACAGCTTCACGCAAACGGGTACGTCGCTCAATTCCAACCCGATCCCGCGCTGGTACGTGGTCGATCAGGCGTAAAGAAAGGCTGTTGCTATATGGGCCCCCTTGCTCGGGCGTGTTGGCTGTTCGATCGCGCGTGGCTCGTCGCCGTCGTGTGGGCCGCCAGCGCGCCGCGCGCGCACGCGCAGCCGGCCACGCAGCTGAAAACCATGGCGGCGGCCGGGGACATCACGACCAACGGCGGCGCGGTGACCATGACCGGGACGGCGGGCATGGCGTCGCTGTTGATCCAGACGGCGGGCACCTTTAGCGCCACGTGGGAATTGCAGTGTTCGGGCGACGGCACGACGTACGACACCGACGACGAGGTACCCGTCACGCTGCTGTCCTCGACGCCGGTCCCGGCCGACACCGTCGCGACCAACGCCGCCGCGCTCTACACCGCGACGATCGCCGGGTGCCGCGCCGTGCGCGTGATCACGACGGCCATGGCCTCCGGCACGCTCACCGTCACGCTCACGGCGATCCCGACCGGCGGCGGATCCTCGTCGGGGGGGGGCGGGGGCGGCGGCGGAGTGGTGACCAACGCCGGCACGTTCCCCGTCCAGATCACCCAAGGCGGCAACACCGCGGCCGTTAACGCGTCGTCGCAGCTCAGCGTGACGTGCGCCAACTGTTCCGGCACGGGCGTGTCGGTCAATGAGGACGTGGCGAGCGCGGACGGCCAGGCTGGCACGCCGGCGTACGCGATCCGGAGTGACACGCTCACGAGCACCACGAGCGCGAACGGCGATTATCAGCCGCTCAAAACAACGGCCCTCGGCGCGCAGTGGGTCACCCTCGCCTCGAGCGCGGGGACGGAGCTCACGCCGTCGACCGACAAAGCGGAGGACGCCGCGCATACGAGCGGCGATACCGGCCCCGTGCTGTTGTCGCGCCGCATTGACACGCCCGCCACGAGTGCCGACACGTCCGGCGATTACGCGACGGTGAACACGGGCCCGGAGGGTGCCGTCTACGTGGCGCCCATGGCGACGGCGGGGATCAGCGCGGGCGCCCTGACGCACGCCCTGCAATCGGCCGCCTCGACCAACGCCACCAACATCAAGGCGACGCCGGGCAACGTCTACGGCATCCACGCGATCAACACGACGGCGACGCTCTATTACCTCCGCCTCTACAACCTGACGACGGCGCCGACGTGCTCGAGTGCCACCGGCTTTGTCGAAACGATCCCGATCCCGGCCAGCGCGACCGGCGCGGGCGTCGTGTTGCCGTTCCCCGTCGGCAAGGCGTTCGCCACCGGGATCGCCTACTGCCTGACCGGCGGCGGCACGAGCACGGACAACACGAACGCCGCGGTCGGCGTGTTCGTGGGGATTGAGTACAAGTGACCCTCCGCGCTAGGGCGGCCCTCGTCGCGGCGTGCGTGGCCCTCAGCATGGGGCAGAGTCGCCTGCGGTTTGTCGGCCCCGTCACGGGCGGCGGGGGCGGCGGCAGCGGGATCACGTTCGACGGCGGCTTTGACGGCACCGGCACGTTTGCCGACGGCCAGGTCGTGACGATCACGCGCGCGGCGGGCAGCTGGGGCAGCAAGCCGAACGGCTCCAAGGCCCTCTATTACTGGCCGCTCGAGGCCAATCTCAATCCGGACGCGACCTATTCGCGCACGACGACGAACCCCTCGGCCTGGTCGGCGGAGTCGGCGTTTAGTACCGCCGTCCTCGCGCCGAACGCCGCCGGCAGCGCCCGCATGGATGTGACGTGCCCGATCACCGGCGGGGGCAATTGCGTCATGGGCCCGGAGGGCGGCGTGCCCTTCTCGGGCGCGCAAACCTACGTCTACACGCGGCGGTACTTCCCCTCCGCGCTCGACCCGGCCAGCTTCAATCTGAAGTTTCCCCGGTTCTGGCCGGTCAGCGGCATCAATAACTTTTACGAGGGCCACGACGGCGTCGGCGGCGTCACCGGCGATCCGCGCTACAGCACGGAAAATTGCCCGTCGCCGCCCGGCGGCGAGTCGGTATTCGGCGGCCACGGCTTTCGCCAAGGGCAGTGGATGGTCGACGAGTACGAGGCGCAGCAATCCTCGAGCCCGAACACGCGCGACGCGGAATTTCACCATATCCGCAACGCCACGTACGCGTTTCCGCGCGCGACGCAGCGGTGGGTCACACAATGCACCGGCCTGACCAACGCGCAGGCCGTCGTCTACGGCGAGCAACACTCCAACAACGTCACCGCGAGCCCGTGGTACGTCTATTGGGATCTGCACGTGGTCGACGATTCCTGGTGCCGCGTCATGATCTCGGCGGAGTCGACCTGGAACGTATCGGGTGCCGTGTCGACCGGCAACGCGGGCACGGAGCGCACGCGCGAGTGGCAACCCGTGTCGTCGTGGGCGGCGGCCTCGATCACGCTATTGATCCAGCGGCGCACGCTGGCGCTGTCGGGCATGTATCTATGGGTCATTGGCGGCACCGGCTGCACGACCGCGACCCGGATCGGACAATTCCTATGAGGACGATCCTCGCCGCCGCGCTGCTCGTGTGCGCGCTCCCGGCGGGCGTGTCGGCGCAAGTCCTGCTCGCCGGGGACAATAACGCCACGTACGCCAACGCGAAGGGCCTCACGAACGGCGTGGCGCGCTACATCACGGCGGGCTATGTCGCCGTGGCGTCGGGCACGGCCACGCAGGGGTGCGTGCGCCTGCTCGATTGGGCGGGCAGCGGTAGCAGCTTCAAGATCATTGTGTTCAACAGCGGCGGCACGCAGCTCGCGATCAGCAATGCGACGGCGTCCCCGACCGTGCTCGGCTTTGCGTGCGCGACGTTCGCCTCCCCGCCGACGATCACGAGCGGGCTGACGTACTTCCTCGCCGTCGTCGTGAGCACCGGCCAGGTCGATTGGTACGCCAGCGCGGCGACGTTTCAGGGCACCGACTGCGGCGGCACGTACTCGTTCGCGTCGCCCGGGGGCGCCACGCTCGCGGGCGCGACGGCCAACATTGGCGCGAGCGGGATCTACGTGCAGGGCGCCGGCGGCGGCGGCGGCGGGGGCGCGACGCCCGGCCTGCTCACGTTGGGCGTGGGCGACGGCCAGTAAACGGCCGCCGCCCCTCAATCCTGTTAGCTGGCCGCCTGCTGTCGCTCGGGCATCCCGCCGGGGCGCGGGTGCCGGGCCCGGATCTGCTCTTTCGCGGTGCGTGGCAGTTTGGGCTTAGGCGGCTTGATCGTGTCGGGCTTTGTTTCGTCGGAGTGGAGCCACGCCTCGGCCCCTTTCCCGGGGAGGTTGGCGTCGAGGACGCACAACGCGACGAACACGGTGCGCTCCCCGACGCCCTCAAGTCGCAACAGATCAGCGGGTGTCGTGCGCGCCAGCGCCTTGGTTGAGTCGACGCCGATCGACTGCAACGCGTGCGAAAGGTTCTGCGCGGCCTTGAAATTTGGACAGCCCAATTCCGTCACGCACAACTGTCGCGTGTAGGTTTTCGGGCCGACCTTGAGGATCGGTTCCTCACGCCACCAGCGATCGTAGCTTCGAGAGAAATGCATAGGTTACTCCGCGGCTGACGCCTCCGCGCTCGCGGGCGCGGTGGCCGCCGTGTGATTGTTGTTGGTTTTGGCCTTGGCCTTTTTCGCGGCCTCGATCTCGGCGCGTGAGGGCGCGCCCTGCTCTTTTCGATCGACGCCGGCCCGCTTCGCCTCGGCCCAATAGGCTTTCATGCGCTTGCGGATCGCCTCGCGCTGCGCGGCCGTCCACGGCGTACGCACCGGCGACTTGCGGCGACCGCTGCCATTGGCTTTCGTGCGGAGCTTGCGGGACGCCGCTAAGTCTGTTGCGAGCCGCGCGCGTGCCGTCCCGTTCACGTGTGCCGCCGCGCCCGTGGCTTTATAGCCGAGTGATTCGCGCACCAGGTCGCGCGCGAACCGTTCCAAGTCGGGCACGGCTTTGACTACCTCCCCGATCTGTTTGCAAAGGTCAACGAGTAGGGATCGCGCACCGCGTTTGACCAAGTCGGACGTATCCACGAATCCTCCGATCTGAATCGGCGCTAAGGGCGTATCCTTAGCGCACCTGTTTACATGTACCGTGGCACGAAAGTCAAAAAGAATTTTCGCTAGGCCCTTTCTACCACGGACTTGAGGCGGCGCTATGCGCTTTGACCCAACCGGGCACCGTATCGCTTACACGCTCGGCTATGGCGAACCTGCCGCGACACGCCGCCTCCGCGTTGTCGTGGCCGACCGGAGCGGCACGTTCCTGGCCGAGCTGGCCGGCGGTCATGAGCCGGAATGGTTCACAACGGACACGCTCTATGCTCGTTCTCTCGACGGGAGCGCGGGCGAGTCATTCGCGGGCGGCTACACGCTGCACCTCCGGGGGGCCAACGAGGGCGACCTCAGTGCCTCGGCCTCCGTCGTCGCCTACGCCCCCGACCGCGCGCACGGCGTCACGGTCACCGGGCCCTCATACGGGCAGACCTATCCCGGCACCTTTGAGCCGAGCCTGAGTGAAGGGCACACGCTCGTCGTGCGTGACCTAGCCTCCGGGGCCCTCCGCCTCGAGCGGTTGCCCGGCTGTCGCGACGCCGTCGCCACGGTGCCCAACCTTGGCCCCGGCACGCGCGCCCGGTGGGGCTCGCAGACTGTCGTATTCGACACGGTGCCCTTCGGGCGCGTCTCCGGGCGCGTGACGCCCGACGCGCCGACGGTCGACCTTTCCATCCCCGGCCGCACGTGTACGCAGCCGGTGGCCTTGTGGACGGGCTCCGCGCTGTATGTGGGCCTCGTGCTCGACGAGGGCGAGCTCGTGCTCGCGGAGTGGGGCTCCCTCGAGCGGCACGAGGCGCGCGGCTGGCGCATTGGCGTCAGCACCGGCTCGGCCTTTGCGTGGGATCTCGCCAATAGCGCCGACGGCCCGCTCGTCGCCTGGCTGACGCCGGAGGGCACGCTCGCGACGGCCCTCGTCAACGTCGCCGCGCCGCCCGTGTCGCTCGCGCCGGGTGCGCCCATTGACCCGCCGATCGAGCCGCCCATTGAGCCGCCCGATCCTCCGATTGACCCGCCTACGACGGAGCCCGATATGACCGCTGCCGACATTCGGCGCTATGTGGCCGAGCTAGGAAATGATCTGTTGTTCGGTGCCGTGCAGCGGTACCACGGCGACGTGCTGCCACGCGACCGCCCCATGGACGGGGCGATCAAGTCGGCCGCATGGACGGAGGGCGACCCCGACTTTTGGACGGGCGACGTTACGACCGGCGGCGCGAATGGGTTTTTCTGTCGGTCCTATGTCAGTGAGTACCTGATCGCGCGCGACGCCGGCCGGAGCGCGGCGCAAGCCTCCGGCGACGGCTACGACGCGGCGATCAAGGCGTACAACCACGCCGTGAACCCGCCGCCGCCCCCGACGCCGGGCGCGGTGAAGGGCCCGATCGGCGTCGCCGCGCGCGACTTCACGGTGAGCTAAATGGGCGCCCTCCACGCGATCCGCGGCGCGTCCGTCCTCTCGGCCCTCCGGCCTGGTCACAACTACCGGCCCGCGCTCGACGAGGTCTTTAGCCTCGGCTTTGACTTGGTGCGCGTGTTCTGCGGTGCGCTGCCGTGGGCCGGGCAGTCGCTTGAGGACGTGTACGCCAACCTGCCGACGTTCCTCGCGGAGTGCGAGGCGCGCGGGCTCAACGTCTATCTGTCGTTCAACACGGAGGCGGGCACCGGCTACGACCTCGAGGCCCACGTCGACCGCGTCGAGGGTATCGCCCGCAATTTCCCCGTCGTCGTGCTGCGCGAGGTTGCCAACGAACCGTGGCACGACACGCAAGGCGGGCGGCTTGAGCCGGGGCGGTGCGCCGAGCTCGCGCAGCATATGGCCTGGCCGGTCGGCCTCGGCGCAGCGCCCGACGACGAGTCACACGAGTACGCCGGCGGGGCGTTCGCGCCGGTGCATCTCGATCGCGGCCGGGACAAATGGAACATGGTGCGCCGCGTGCGCGAAATGTTGCAGCTGTCGCTCGACACCGGCAAACCGGCGTTCAATCAGGAACCGATCGGCGCGGCGGAGGTTAGCGACCCGGGCCGCCGCGAGGCCGACCCCGCGATCTGGTACACGATGGGCGCCCTCAATCGCCTGTTCGTCCACGGCTCCGGCGTGTTTCATTCGCAGTCGGGCCTCGACGCCGTGCCGCTCGGCCCCAATCAGCGCACGTGCGCCGTCGAGTACCTGACCGGCGTCAACGTGTGGCCTGGCGCGCACCACGTGCAGTACCTCAACACGGGGCACGCCGGATCGCCGGTGCTGTCGGCCGACTTCGATTACGTGTGCCGCGTCTACTCCGGCATCGACGGCAACGAGGGCTTTACGATCGCCCTCGGCATCGTCAACACGCTCGCGGATTGCAAGATCGAATGGGGCAACGGGTACAGCCCGGTCAGCGTGATCCGCGAGCTGCCGGGCGTCACCGTGTGGCACGTGCGCTGGAACGGCTCGACGACGCGCGATCACAAGGGCCCGCGCGAGGGGCCGCGCTAGACCTTTTCGAGCACGACGTGAATGTTCGCCGTGTAGGCGAGCCGTTCCCACACGTGCGGGATCCGGTTCGCCAGCCAATTGAGCGGGGCCAGCGCCCGCCATACGACGATCTCATTGACGACGACGCGCAGATCCTTGGTCGCGTCGTGCGGCTCCGGGTAGGCGGCCCAATAGCCGTACGAAAACCAGTGCGTGTGGGTCATGCGGTACGCGCCCGGGTTGCGATAGTGCGGTACCCAGATTTCGAGCCGCCCGCCGGGCTTGAGCATGCGCGACGCCTCGGCCATGAAAAACGGCACGGACGCCTGATGCTCAAGCCCGTCCTTGCAGTAGATCAGATCGACGGTGCCCGGGGCGACGAACGTCCACGGCTCGCCAAGGTCCGCGATTACGTCCTGGCCGAGCGGGACGGCGTCGACATTGATCCAGCCGGGCTCGCGGAAATGCAGTCGGCCGCAACACAAGTGAACCCGAACCGGAGCGGCAGGCGAGGCAGAATTTATCATCGGATCGAGAGTAGCACGGCCGGGCTAGGCGGCCTCCGGGCCGTCGTCGGCCCGCTCGTGGGCCAGAAAGGCGCGGGCCACGGCGACGGCTTGCGCGTGCCCGGCGAGGGCCTCGGCGCGCGTGGCGTACCGCTCCTCGAGCTCGAGGCCGTCGACCTCGCAGATCATCGTCTCGAATAGCAGGGGCGGCCCCGGGCGCGGGGAGCGCCAGCCGAGAAAAATGGTGCTCACGTAGCCGGGCCCGACCTCCGTCCGCGCGAGGCGGAAATCGGAGGTTGCCCACGCGACCCAATCCGCGCACCGGACCGGGTTGCCCGCCGCGTCGAGGGTGTAGAGATCCAGCATTTGCCCGCCCTCCCTGCCGGTCCTGATACAACGGCTGATACAACGGACCCCCCTTTTCGGTGGTTTGGCGTGGAATACCGTGTTTCAGGATGGGCTGATTTTATTGACGTGTTTTGAAAAGGCAGGCAGGGAAAGCTCCGCCAATCGGCTTAAAAGGCGTCTCGTTCCCTGCCCATAATCCCTTCCACTACTGCGCTTTAGCGGCCGTCTTGGCCTTGCTGATACAACCGCCTGATCCAACCGATGCGGCCTGCGCGGCCTTGGCCGCCGCCCGGCCCGCCTCGACCGCCGCGTCAAAGGCGTCGACCGCCCGCCGGTTCGCCCGCGCATTCGCCGCGGCCGTATAGATCCGCGTCGTGGCTTTCGATCCCGGCGCGTGGAGCATGAGCCGGTTCACGGCGTCGAGGTCGTCGGAGGCGTCGAGGGTGACCGTCCCGAACAGGTGCCGCAAGCTGTACGGATTGAGCCCGGAGCCCGGGGCCACCTTGGCGACGGCGCGGGTAAAACTCTGCCACATGGAGGACACCGAGAATTCCTGCCCGCACGCGCCCGCGTCGACCAGCTCCCGCAGGGCGGCCATGCCGTACGTGCTGACCTCGACGACGCGCCGCTTGATCCGCTTGCCCTTGCCCCGGCCGACGATCACAACCCGGCCCCGTTCCCAATCGATCTTGTCGGGCTGCAAGGTCATGATCTGCTTTTGCGGCAACCCGGCAAACGCGATCACCTTGAGCCGGATTTTCGTCAGACTGATCTCGCTCCGCCGCTGACCCGGCTCGATCGCGCCAAGGTCGGGCATGGCGTCGAGGATGCGATCGAACAGCTCGATCGAAATATTCGGCGGCGGCGCGACCTCGTCGGACTGATCGAACCGCTCCACATCCTTCACGGGATTGTGGCCCCGCTTGCCGCCGAGCACGGTAAAGAAACTCATGATCGCGTTGCGGTAGATGTCGACCGTGCGATCGCTCAGCTCTTTCACAACGCGCCCGCCCGCCTTGACCGTGCGCCCGTCTTTCGTCGTGCGCGTGGCCCGGGGCCGGCCTCCCGCCTTGAGCCGCGCCAGCATCCCCAAGATGTGAACGGGTTCGATCTGATCGCGTCGCCTGGTCGGGCCGAGCATGCCGATCATGACTCGCAGATCCCGCTCGCGGGCGTCGTACGTCGGCATCCCGATCTGTTTTTTGATCGGGAGGTAGTGGGTTTCCAAGTCGTCAAGCAGGGAGCCCTTGGCCCGATCCGGGCGGGCCTTGCGAAGCTCGGTCTTGGTATCCCCGATCCAGTCGGCCATGACCTTGTACGGCGTGTCGGCCGGGAAGCGTTTCGTGCGGCATTGCGTGCGGCCGATCGACGCCTTGGCGATAAAGCCGGTCGGCGTGCGGCGCACGTTTTTGGGGAGCGGCGGCGGCGTCGTGGTGCGGGCCATGGTGTTCGTTGTCTCTCAGGGGCGGCTAGGCCGCGTCTACGGGCTTGTGCGTGCGCGACGCCGGGGGCAGGACGCGAAGCATACGCTCCGCTCGGCCGCCCGCCGGGATCTCCGATCGGGCTGCGACCGTCAGCCCTGCGCTTTTCCCCGTGCGTGCCGTTCGGGGACCGCCGGAGTCGAGAGGGTCCACGCCTCATGCACGAGGCGGGTACGGGCGGCGGGCTCCATGGCGCGCCAGAACCCGCAGAGTTTTTCAAACTGATCCGCGTCGGGGATGTTTTGCAAAGTTTCGCCTCCAGTCCGTGCTAGGGGGTCCGACGTTACGCCCGGATCGGCATCAGGATCAACGACAACATTCTTAGGGGAAACCCCTGACACGTGACCTAGCTCGCGGAGCGTGTCCAGATAGGCCGCTTCCTCGCGCTGGCGACGCCGGTACTGCGGGCGCGCACCGTTGGGGTTCCACGGCGGGCCGAGCACGTCCGGATCGACGCCGAGCAATTTCGCGACTTGCGCCCGGCTTTTCAAGCTCATCGCGCGGCCGTACTCCCATGCGGCGACGGCCGTACGCGACTTGCCGAGCTTGTCGGCAAAGGCTTGCTGAGTCAGTCCCTTCGCTTCGCGTAATCGCTTGAGGGTGGCTCCGGGGGCTGATGTGGGGGGCATCTGAGTCATGCACTGAGGATAAATTTTTTCGCGTGGCAAGTCAACACGTCACGTGAAAAAAGGTATTGCCACGTGTCATGTCGAGGCGTATGCTCCGCGCCATGCGAAATACGCTCTACATCCGGCGCCACGAGCGGCGGATCTCCCAAATGGCGCTGGCCCGCGCCACCGGGATCCCCTTCTACCGCTACTGGAAACTCGAGAACGAATACGTCGACCCGCGGCCGTCTGACCGCGAGGCCCTGGCCGCCTACTTCGGCGTCTCCGACGCCGTGATCTTTCCCGACCCGCCCGACGCCGCCGCGCCCGACGACGCCGCCGCCCCCGTCTAACCGCGTTCCGTCTCCGGCCGGAGGTCGCCATGCGTAAGCCCGTCCACGAGTCCACGCTGCCGCCCATCCTCGACGTAGAGGACATGGCCGCCCTGCTCGGTATGTCCGTCAGCGGCCTCTACAACGCCATGAAGCGGCCCGGGTGGCTGTACCCGCCGCTGCCCAAGCTCGATCGCGCGCCGCGCTGGTCCCGCGACCAGGTCGTCGCCACGATCGCCACCGTCACCGCATTCGCTGCGCGCCGCCGCGCCTAATCGGCCCGGCCATGGTCACCGACGGTCGCCCGGCGATCGGGTGCCTCTCCGTGATCGCGCTCGCGCTGCTCGTGTGGGGGCTGCTCGGCTACATCGCGTGCGGCTGCTTGAGGGCGTCGTGATCCCTTGGCGCTGCCATCTTCGGGCACG
>Ga0207641_10000543_pt1 | contig 42311 bp, 67 predicted proteins | sample KBSSwiS62_FD_184306 | JGI IMG/M metagenome (GOLD analysis project Ga0207641, IMG submission 184306) | Switchgrass rhizosphere microbial communities from Kellogg Biological Station, Michigan, USA - KBS Switchgrass S6-2 (SPAdes) (version 2) | ecosystem: Host-associated > Plants > Roots >... | reverse complement strand
TCCGATGACCAGTTCCTTCTTGCCGCTCGGGTAATATGCCGTCGTGCATCCGCTCGCGAGGACGGCCAATAGGAGGAGTGCGCGCATCACTGGAGAGGCACGCGGAAGAGCCGAAGGCCGATGATGACGAAGAGCACGGCCTGCGCTCCTCCGCCGACATACCGACCATACGGCCACGTCGCCGGGGCGAACCAACCGAGGAGAGCGAGCACGAGAATTATCCAGTATAGAATTGCGAGCATCTTTCCCATCTACGCCTTTCGCTTCAAAGGTGCAACGGCAGAAACTTCATCGCGATGCCGAGGATGATCGCTCCGAGCGCGGTAAGAACCGCCCATTTCGTTTTCCATTCAAGCTGCGCATCGCGAAGCGTTCGGAAAGCCTTGTCCAGCTCCTCCGCCTTGTCGGTGAGTTTTTCAACCGCATCCGTCAAAGCCCGGATCGCGTACTCGTGCTCATACGGGTCTGGCGGGTTGTGTTGGTTCCGGGTGGGCATATCCTTTTTCCTTGAGCCCTGCGATAATCTCGCGGAGTTCGGCGATGGTGTCCGCCTTGTCGCCGGGAACACGGGTGGTGAGAGCATTGCACATTGCAGACAAAAGGCGAGACGGCCAGTCCGTGTCGTGCTTTTCGATGACCGCGATTTGTTCGGTGTCGGATTGAAGTTCGCGGATAACTACGGATCGGTCTTGGCCGGTGAAGATCACGGATGGAGAAAAAGGGTGAATGGTTCGGACTGCGGCTACGGTCATCGGAAGAGTGGAGTCAGGAAGCAGCAAGTCCCACACGATTACGGCTGGGAGAGGTATCGTCCGCAAATGCTTTCGCGCGCCTTCCATCGTCTTTTCCCACGCGACGACCGCTCCGGGATACCGCTCCCGAATCGGCCCTAGAAGCTTGTTCAGGACGACCCCGATTCCGTCTTCGTCTTCTACCAGTAGAATCTTCATGGCTCGATCAACATGAACGCGATCACGCTGGTATCAGTGGCATCGGAGCTGGTCAGAGTGAATGACGCGCCGACCGCTCGAGCAGTCACGGCGATGGGCTTTGGAGCGGCCACTGTGCCGAGGGTCTGGACCGTCGCGAGAATGCGCGTGTTCGCCGTCACGGTGGCAGCGCCGACCGTCACGGTTCCTGCCACGAGCGTCGTCACCCCGAACTGAATCTGGCTCATGATCGTGCCGCTCCCGCCGATCTTGGCGTTCGTGTTGACGCGAAACGTCGTTGCCGTGACTGCCGCGGCGGTCGTCTGTCCGACGCTCATATTGTTGATCGTTCCCGCCGCGGTCGGATTGATCGTGATGACGCCGCTAGCCGGAGACAGCGTGACGGTGGAATTCGCGACAAGCGAGCCGTTCGCCGTGAGTGTGCCGGTCACGGTAGCGGCGGCGCTCGCCGTGAATGCTCCAGTGCTCGTGAGAGTGCTACTCGCGGTCACGGCTCCGGTTGCGGTCAATGCCGTGGCGACGGTCACGAGCGCATCGTCAAACGTGACCAGTTCGACCTGCGAGGTTCCCCAAGGAATGAGCTTCCAGAGTTTTACGACGCCGGTCGCTTCGATGCTGAGCCGCTGATAGAAGCGGAACCCCGAGCCCGTCGCGCCGTAGTCGCCATCGGCGCAGATTCGTAAAACCTTTGGCGCGCCCGCCCCCGAGATACCGCTCCACGTTTCGATATAATTGACCCCCGCGAAAATCGCAGCCGCTCCCGAATTGCCGTGCCCAACGGCCATGAGCTCCACGTCACTGTCATCGCGAAATGAGATCGCGGAATACCCGCCGGCATCCAAGTTTTGGAGGGCGAACACGTTCACGTCGGCTTGATCGCTTTGCAGCAACAGCTCCTTGTCTCCGTTGGCCGGAAATCCTCCCGCGATGGCGAGGTTGAAAAATAGATGACCGGCCGCGCCCGCTTCTATGCCGTCGCCGATGAGGCGAGGCGCATGAAAGAACGTGTCGGAGACCCATCGCCATGTTGAGTCGACGAATTCACGGCCAAGGGCGTTCGTGCCGAAAAGCGAGAAGCCGGCCGCATCGATGTTTCCGTTTCCGAAAATGTCCCCGCTGATGCCCACGCCCCCGTCAACGATGAGCGTGCCGGTCGTGAAGCTCGTACTCGGGATACCGCCCGTGAGCGTCTGCGTGGCGGCAGTCCCTGCGGCAGCGAGAATAGAGGCGTCAATCGCGGCCTGTGTTTCGATGGCATCCCAATAAAGGATGATCGGCCCCGGCAGAGTTGCGCCGGGAGCGATGAGCGGCTGAACGAGCGTGATGTTGCTGCGAAAAACCTCGAATGGAGCGCCGCCGGCGGGAGTGAAGGTGATGGAGAAAACGACGGCAACGGTCGCCGCGGTGCCGAAGAGAAGCTGGATCGGCGCAGTGGTCAACGGGAGGACGCCGATCATGAACGGGACCACGAGCAGCGCGTCGGCGTTAATCGTCATTGCGCCGAGATTCGTGTTCGCAAGTTCGCCCTGGAATCCGATGACGTAGACGCCTGGAGCTGGATTCGAGACGGTGACATTCGGCACAACGGGCGAACCGATTCCCGGCCCGATGTTGGACATCGCCGAGAGAGCGGTCACAACGTCAGCAGCCGAAGCGTCGAACGCGATGAGTCCCGATGTCACGCCGCCGAGACCGAGCGAGAATTGCCCGTCGTAAGGCGCATTCAGGATTGAGCCATCCATGCCGACCGTATAGAGGAGGATTTGATAGACGGCGTTCGCGCCGCCGCCGCCAGTCACAACGGTGGTCGAGGTTCCCGCCGCCGCCGGCGCCGCGTCCGTCAGGTCCGCAGAAGCGGCCGGCGATTGGACGAATCGGAGGGACTGGACTTCGTTGATGCCGGTATCCCCCTGGAGGTCCGTCCCGATTTCCGCGATGGTGCCAGTTGGGGCGAGATTCGTCGCGTAAGCGGTCAACTGAGGCTGTCCCCCGGTCGCGTTGAAGGTGACCAGATAAAAGCCCGCCACAGCCGTCACTACCACTCCAGCGGGGGACAGGACGGAAATCGAGTGAAGGGCATTCAGCGCGGTTTGTAGATCGCTGGTCGAGGCGTTGTACGCGAGAGCCGTCGTGATTTCGATGAGCACGCTGGAGTGCGTCCAAGTGGTCGGCGTTGTGCCCGTCGCGGTGAATGTCACCCCCGTTGCATTCGAGCCCGCGCCCACGTTCGTGAAATCGTCCCCGCTGACGAAAAGGGAAATCAGGTAGTGTTTCCCAGAGACGAGCACGCCGGATGTCTGCGAGCCGAAGCCGACCGTGAACGTCCCGGCAATCGGAGCCTGTGTCACCTTGCCGATCGCAGCTCGGAACGTCCCTCCTGCAGGCGCGCGTGGATTCCAGATTCTTTGCGAGGTCGGACTCGATATCGCGTCAACGATGCACGCCGAGATGGGGATCGTGTCTCCGCTGGAAGGGCTCGCCATCCGTTGCCCGGAATTGGAGAGGAGGCTCTCCACCGCGATCTTCGTCTCGGGGACACAGAGGAAATTCATTCGCTTCCCTTATCCGAATTCCGCGCGAAGGCAAGAAAGGGTGTCCTCACATTTAGACGACGGGGACGAATCCCCGGCCCGACTCGCACGGGCATTTCCCTCAGCGCATTGGAAACCTCGCACGGGACTCCCTCTCCAGTCAAAAGAAAAGGCGCGCCTGAGTCAGTTATTCGTGCCGTTCGCGATTGCGAACCGAGGTGTAGATCGGCAATAGCCCATTCGAGATGACGATCAACGAAATCCACGCGATGCACCACGCAGGATTGCCGGTGAAAAGCTGAACGGCGATCAATGCGAGGGCGATAGGGTTTAGCGAGACGCCTACGATGAAGATTTTGCGCGAGAGCTTCATGCTGTTTTTGGTTTGTTTTCTTAAAAGGACCGCGCCCTTTCGAGCGCGGTCCAGTCGCATTTCTTTGGTTTTGGCTGCGGGCCGCACTCCTTTACATGCGAGGAGTTTCGCGAATTGGCGCTTCTGGCAATGTTTCGGGAACCGTAATTCGCAGGATTGTCGGCGACTGATCCAGAGCGCCAATGCCGATCAGAATGAGGACAAGTCCTCCCCCGAACGTTGCCACAACGAGAAGTGCCGCGAAACAGAACACGTAGAGTTTTCGAGCCGCGGCCGTCCATGAGTCCGCAATCTCAGAGTCCACGATTCGACGGATCCATACGCACGGCAAAGGCGACACGAGCATGCATGCCGCGCCGAGGGCGATTTCCTGAGCGTTCATTTGGACGCGCGGTAGTTCGCGAGCTGCATGATCGCCGATTGGAGCGCGCTCTCGTACGTCGGATGGGTCGGCTCCCACGCGATGTTGCGGTTGCCCTGCGGAAGGGGCGTCCTGCGTCCCTGCGTCTCGCTGTAGGCCCTTTCGTCAACCGCGAGGGTGAATGTCCCGTCCGTCGTGTGCGTGGTCGTTGTCTCGTCGAAGGAGCAGGTCGTGGCGCCGATGGAGAAGTTCAGCTCGCGGACGATCCGAGGAAATTCCATAGGATCGATTTGCTCGCCGTTCTCGCCGATCCACAATGGGGGATGCGCTGGCAAGGACGGGCGAGGCGCGATGATTTCGCCAACCTTCCCGATGGGCGTGCGCGCGATCTCCTCCCGTTGCTTCGCCTCGTGCCCCATGCATTCGCGCATCAGGGTTTCCGCGTCGTTGGCGTGCGCAAGACGGGTGAGGTTTGCCAGCGCCTCTGCGCCAGTGACGCCCGCTCGTCCGGGCAGGCGAAGGGTCGTTTTTTCGGTCGGTTGTTCGGTCGTGCTCATGTTGTTTTTTGGTTTGGGTTGTCGCTTAAATTTGTCGTCAGCCTGCGATCACGAGCGGCTGTCCGGTCGTCACTTCGTACTCGCTTCCGTTCGCCCATCCGAACATGCCGCCGGCTGTCACGATGAGGACTTTTCGCGGCTCAATCACTCCAGCCGAGTGGCCGTAATGCCCAAGGCTCGCCAGCTCGTGCATGCTCTGCCACAGGTCCGCGACATGCGCCGCGGGGATGATCGTTTGCGCGGTCATTTCTTCGCTCCTTTGAGGAGTTCCCAGCGCGCTTTCGCCATCGCTCGCGCAGCCTTTTTCGTGAGCTTGCGACGGGACTTCGCGCCGCCTTTCGCGCCGATTCGCGCGAGGTATTCTTTTGGGGTTTCGCTCATGAAAGGCGGCGCGCCTTTCCCGCGTTAACGAGTTCCTTGGCCTCCGTAAGCGTCCGCGCCATCACGTAAAACCAGTGGTCGAGACGAATCCCTCGCGGGCTCCATCCATCGGCCTTCACCCTGCAAAATTTCTGCTTCCCGTAATCGCGGGAATGCGCGTCGGTCTCCGTGTATTTGGCGATGTAGAACAGCTTCATGCGCTTCTTTTCCGATGCGTAAGCGGCTAACGCAAGAACTATTTTCAGAAATTATTGCGGCAACTCCATCACGAACGCGGGCGACGTGACCACGAGCGGATTTTCGACCGCGTGAATATCGGTGAGCCAGATTTCCGCATTGTCGCCCGATGGCAGGAGGAATACGCCTCCTGTCGCGCTAGTGAATGCTCGCCCGTCGGCTCCTCCGACCTCGGGATCATGCACCGTCACGGTGACGATTTGCTGAGCGGTGGAAGGCGTTTGCAGACCGCTGAAAAGGTCCACGGTCAGAAGCTTGTAGGCGACGGCAATTTGGATTGTGTCGAGATCGCCAGCGAACGCTTGTCCGTCTCCGATGGTGAATTGCATTTGGCTCTCCACCCGCCAGAGCGTTCGCTCGTCCGCGCTCTGAAAATGTTTCGAGACTACGCCTTCATTCAGCGGGCCGGCGTCCGGTTGCGCGGCGAGCTGAACGTCGAGCGAGTCTTGCACGGCGCCAGCGAGATCGGCTGTCGTGTACTCGCGCGAGAGGAGAATCGCGAGGGTGTGTTCTCCATCGGTCATTGTGCGGATTTCGGTCGTATCGGTCACCTGGCCGTAGGTGCGCTCGACCCCGATGTATCCCACCGGAGGCCGCGCGAATCGCCCGTCGTTTACCCCGTCCGTTTTGGTGAATGTTCCCGTGGGATCGGTGATCCCCTGGTCATTCGTGAGCGCGGTGAATTCGCAGTTGCCAGAGACGGTCGCGAATCCCGGAGCATCGCCCGTCACTTCCTCCTTCTTGTAGAGCTTCGCCACTTCTCCAGTCGCATCGAAGGCCGCGATCCCCTGCTTCGTGAACTGTTGTTCCTGCTGCTTGCCGACGAAAAACACGTTGGCCTTTCCGGGTGGTCCAACGAGAAGCGCGATGTCGTTTTCAACGGTCGTCTTGGGGATCTCGTAATAGGTCGTCCCGTTGACGAGCAAAGTCCCGCTCGGCGTATCTGGCGTCTGATCGAACCGCACATTATCGCCGATCTCGTACCCGTTGACGCCCGCCGGTACGCTGTGAATCGTGAGCACTCGCCCGCGCACGAAGTACCCATTGAGCGCCGCCCCGGTGTACGTCATCATGATCCGCACGCCGCCTTCATTGTCGGCAATCGGAGACTCCTCGGGAAAGAAAGGCCCCCATTCTCCGTTCACATCTTGGCTCGAATACAGGACCGTCAGGACGGGCGATTCCGGGCAGAAGCACGCGCATTTTCCAGCGTCTCCCGTGTCAACGGTCCAAGTGGGAGGGGCGTCAGGCATCTGTCCCTCCTATCCCATGTTGTCCCTCGCTCGAAAACCATTTCGGTGACATCACGGAAATGCCTCGCACGGGCCGAGCCCGCCGCGACTCGCCAGTTTCTGTAAATCTTGGCCGCAGTGATTTATTAACGCCTGTGCTTCGTGCGGAGCGATGATGTTCCACGGAATTTTGCTCGCCGGAATGGCCTTCCATTGCGAGTCGCTCCACCCTCCGAAAATAGGAAAGCCATCCATGCTAAAAAAACGGTGCAAGCGGATCGTTGATCTGATCGCCGCAAAAGAATTGGAGCGTGTTACCGCTGCAGGTCACGAGCTTGACCACGGGCGAAACGTCGAGAGAAGAGCGATGGCACGGCGTGATGTCCGAGTCTTCAAAATTGCCGTCCGCGTCCAGTTGGATGAAAGCGAGAGGCCGCGTAAAAAAGGCCGGCGCGTGCCCTTCTGAGCCCGATGGGTCTGCCGGTGTCTCGTCGCCCGTCACGGCCTGCACGAGCAGCGTAGCGGACACGAGAGCGCCCGTCGCATCGGTCATCGTGTTGCCTTTGATCGAGAGCGCATAGGCACCATTTGGAACGGTCGGAATCGTGAACGTGTTGAAGTTGTTTCCCGGCATTTTGTTCAACAGAAAACCGGGAAGCACTTTCACCGAATGGTCGCCGCTCTTGAAGACCTTGAACGAATACCGACCGCTCCCCGATGCGTTCAAGACGCCTTGCTGAATCCAGTTCGCCACCGATAACGCGCGCCCGGTCGGCGTCTCCGTGATCCCCACGGACCCGTCGCCGATGATCGGCTGGAGCGCGTCGATCTGGTCATACTTCTGATTCATCTCCGCGCGGAAGATCGCAGGTCCCCACCGTTGCCTGATGAGTTTGTCTTGGAGTTGCATCAGTCGGGCGTGGATGCGTATTCGTAAGTCACCATTTCCACGGTCTTCCCCGCGAGCGCGTGCGTGCAGTCGCCAAGGAATTGAATCTGTCCAGCCGTCACGAAGGAGTGACACCTATATTGCCCGGTGACGAGGATGCTCGCTCGAATGGTCGGGCTCTCAATGTTGCCGTCGAAAGTCCACACGTCACCCTTGTGCTCGCCGTGGTCGTAAATGCCGCGATCGGTTGCTGTCTGGATGCAATGCCCATACCCGCATCCGGGGCAATGGAACTGCCATCCGATCGTCTTGGCGTCTCTCGTGACAGGGTATAGCTTTTGCATCAGGTAATCGGGATGAAGTTCAGGTCAACCGTGCATGAGCATTGCCAGATGGCTCCGGGCACCGTTGGCGAATACTGGTAATCGGAAATGATGGTCTGCGTGGGGACCGTTTTCGCGACGGCAAAAGCGGCAGCAAAAGAAAGCGGCGAGCCGTTCGCCAGCCGGATATTGTACATCGCCGCCGCTGGAGAAATCCCGCCGACCGTCGTTGCGTACGTCGGCGTCGTAGGATTCGGCACGCCCGCTTGGAACCATGTCCACTTGGTTCTCGGCGCGTAGTACTGGAACGAAAAGTTCGTACTCCCGATCGGCAAAGTTCCGCTCGCGGTTACGAGCGACGATTCAGCTTTTGGGGGAGGTGCAACGGTTCGGAAGCCAATGTAATTCAGCGTCTCGGTCGTGACGTTGTTCCCGCCATCGTCCGAAGTCGAATTCAGGAACATCCTCGGGAAGGTCGTGCCCATCGGCTGAAACTTCGCCAGACCGTCCTCGAAAGCTTTCTTCAGCGGAGTAGCTCCCTGCCACGGCCAAGCCGCCGAATCGAGCTCATACCCGTTCGTCGAAAAAACCGGATCGCTCCTCTCCTGAAAGGTGGAGTCTCCAACGTAGATGACGAGTGAATCGGACATGTCAGTTGCGGCCGGCATCCCACTTATCGAGATGGTCGGCGGTGCGCTTTGCCTGCTTAACGCTCTCTTCCAAAATCTCGTTCGTTCGGTCGAGTCCAAGCTTTTTGATTTCCTCGCCCTTCAGGAAGGCGCGGCGGCGCTTCGCGTCTCCGCGTCTGACGGCATGGTAGCCATGCTCGGAGGTAGCATCGCGCGCGACTCCAGACGCGACCGCCGCGTCCTCAAATTGACGGCGCTCTTTCGCGCTGAGGTATTGCGTCGGCCCGATCATCGCGGCGCCACGCTCGGCGGCATTGAGAGCGTTGAGTCCCGATTCCCGGCTGAAGTTTTTGAAGTGCCGGAAGTTCTCCCACGGGTCGTGCTCGAAAAGTTTGAACAAGCCATCAGGCCCCTTGCTCATATCCCGATGCGCCTCCTGCTGAGCAGCCTTCAGCTTGGCGAGCGCATCGGCCACTTTCTGCCGGTACAGGCCAGCCCCGAACATGTCTGGCGTTCCCTCGCGGTCAATGATCGCGCTGGTCTGGTCAACGAACGCCGTCCACGCCTTTTCGAAACTCGCCCCGCCGATCTTCAGCAAGTTGTCACCCTCAATTCCCATTTGCTTCCCGCCTTTCGAGAACGGGGTTTCCGCGAGCTGAGCCTTGAGGATGTCCGCGAACGAACGCGCCTTGTATGGTGCGGCAGGTGCCGCCGGCGGTCCCTTCGGTCCTGCTACTTCCTCCTTCTTGTCGAAGGCGTGCATGAGGTAATCCGCCGCGTCTGCGGTGAGTCCCGGAATCTTTGCGATGGCGTCGAGCAACCCTTTCCAGAATGACCTCGCGCCGTCCCATATCGCTTGAAATCCCTTCTTCAGCAGCGCGACGGTGTCGGTGAAAATCTCGCTTAGCAGCGTTCCTGCGCTCTTCAAAACGTCCCTCCATCCGCCGTCGAAAAACTCCAGTGACTTCTCCCAGGCGAAGATAAGGCCCGCCTCGAAATAGCCGACGCCTTCGTGGATTCCCTCCACGAGCTTACTCCCAAACTTCAGCGCCGCGCCGGTGAGAATATCGCCGACCCCAAGGAACACGCTACCGACCAACTTCATTCCTTCGTAGATCAAATCTCCCGCGCGCGAAGCCCCTTCCACGATGGCATTCGCGGCATCGGAAAAAGCGGCCTCCAAATAGTTCTCAAACACGTCGAACACCGCACCCGGATTTTTGAAGATCGCAATGAACCAACTTGCCGCCGTCTTGATGCCTTCGCCGAACTTCACGCCTTGGTCGGCAAAGTCCATGCCGTCAATCGATGCGGTGAGTTTATCGATCGCGGGTGCGAGCACGGACGTAACGCCGACGAAAAATCCCTGCATCTTCAATCCCGACCTGCCAAGACGATCAGAGATGCGGTCAAAGATCGCGGAGTTTTGGTCCAAGAGTTGCGCCTGTTTCCCGAGCGCCGCAGCGGCGGTGCCGAATCCTTCCTTGTCGCCGAGCGCTCCGAGAAGCGAGCCGCCGGATTTGCCGAAGATTTCTCTGGCGGCCTTGATGCGCTGGAGCGGTGAATCGAGCGCCGTGATTGACGCCCCGATTTTCTGGAACTGTTCCGCCGGGGAAAGGTTGATGAGGTCTTGAAACGACAGGCCGGCGGCGTCGAGCGCGCTCGTCATCTTCGGCACGCCGCCCGCCGCGCCGGCAATGGTGGTCTGCATCTTGTTCAGGATGTCCCCGGTCATTCCCGCGTCTACGCCGTTGTCCTTGAGCACGGACTGCAAATAGAGCAGCTTGTCGGCACTCTCGCCCGTTCGGTTTTTCAGGTCTTCCAACGATCCGCCGAGATCCAACGCGCCTTTGATTCCTTCCGCGAACTTGCCCGCTGTGAAAGCGCCAGCCACGAGTCCGCCAATGGCAGCGATGGGCGAACTGATCGCGCTTTTGATCCCGCCTCCGACCGCTGAGGCGAATGAGTGCGCGGCGTTCTTCGCGGACTTCAGACCGGCGTGAAACTGCGCCCCATTGAGGCTGAGCCTTGCTTTTATTTCGGCCTGTTTCGCCATCGGTTATTGGTAGAGTTTCGCGAGCTTCTCTTGCGCGTGCTTTATCATGTCGTCGGCAACGAAGTCGATTCCCTTCTGGAGCGCGCGGAAGGCAATCGCCTCCGCGCTCTTGGCCTTCGCTTCGGTCGGCTGGTCTGTGATCCAGATGAGTAATGCCGCGAGCCGCATCCGTGTTGCCCGCCGGCCGCTGGAATGGATGCCGCTCTTTCGCCCACTCCTTTTCGCGTAGGCGTCCTCCGCCTTTTGGTTCACCCCGCCTCGGAAGTTGCCGCCCATCGCGCGGATGCACGGCGCCCATCCACTGCGCAGATATTTCTTCGTGCCGAACTTCGCTCGCATATACGCCTGCATCGCTGCCTTGAATTGCGGCGCCGGAAGCCTGCCTTGGCCCGTTGCGGCGAGGTATCGGGATGTCAGGGCCGCGAGCAGGTGCGGGTTGCTGGTGAGGCTCTGGCGAATCGTGGCGTCCGTCGCGACCGGCGTGAATTGAGCGGCCCGATAAGCGGAATTCCGAGCCGCCGTGTTGATGATTTCCGGCAGAGCTTTGTCCGTCGTCTCCAGCCGATAGAAAATCGCCTCGTCGAACTGGCGCAGGTCGAATTTGAAATCGTCGCTCATTCCTTGCGGCTGATCGCGAACATTTCCTCCGACTCGATAACGATGGTGCGCGATCCGTAGACGCGAAGCGTTTTGTGGATACCGAGCCATCCGGTCGGCTCTTTGTCCTCGGGCTCTCCGACCGCCCGAAGCCACGCGCGCCACATCGGGCGAGTGATGCGCGTGACTACCGTGGTTTCGGTGTCTTTGTCAGCGGCGGCGGCAACTTGGCCGATGAGCGCGCACATCAATTCTTGATCGGTCATATTACGGTGGAACTGGCGGAACCTTCGCCCGATGGAGCGCGACACGCAACGCCAGCGTTCATGCCCTTCGGCATCGCGTGAAATTCGATGATCCACTGATTCACGTGCGCGAGCGGTAGGCGGTCGAGAATGTAGTGCGCTCCCGTGCGGAGACCCATGCCGCGCTCGTGGTACCGCAGACCGTTGAAAATGCCACCGCTTCCAATCGCGACCATCGTGACAATGGAAGCGTCGGACGATGGCAGAATCAGTTTGGGTCGTCTTCCTCCGACGATGGACCGCCCGTGTCGTACTCCGGCTTTCCGTCCGTCGCCATGATCTGCGATGCGACGGTGAAGAATATCGCCTTGGCCTCAGGGAGCGCGTATCCGCCCGGTCCTAGCCCGTTTCGTTCGCTCCACGTATCGAACCTCCCCACGCACACTTCAGGGCTCTGGCGGCGAATCTCGTGGCACTTGGAATCGGCGAGCGTCATCACGTACACGACAATCGCCGCGTCCTCGTCCAGGCCGTCGTAATCCGGCATGCTCTCGGGTGCGTCCGCGCGTTCGGCGATGATTGCCGCCAGCTCTTCCGCGCGCGCGCGATCCTTCGCCTTTGGCCGCCCGTTGCGCTTCGCGATCTTCTCCAATTCCTCGCGCGCCTCTTCGCGCAGACGAAATTGCGGATTCGGGATGTGGCGCAGTTCGTCACCCGAAAGCTTCCCCGTCCTCCAGCGCATCCCCAACTTGATCGCAGCCCGTTGACGAGTGACCGAAAAGTTATTTAAGCGTTTGCCGTCGAACTCCAGATTTTCCGCGTCTCGAAACGCGCGGTCGGCTTCGGTTTCTTCGCTCATGGGGTCTCTCCTTTCTCGGTGCGAAGCACGGCAACGAGGTCGCGCAGTTGAGCGCATTCATTCCACAATTCCTCGCCGTACTTTTTCAGTCCGTCGATCTGCGTTCGGAGCGCGTTGTTGTCCCGCTGGAGTTTTGAGTCCCGCTGGCGATGCGAGGGATATGCCACGTCGTAATCCAACGACCATGTTTCGCCGTTGTCTCGAATTGCGGCCCATCGACAATGACCGTCCAGCCCGCGAACGACAGCAAAAGCAAAGTATTCACCCCGAAAGCGCCACTTCACCTTTCCCTCTGGAACGGGGTCGAGCGGCTTGATTTCTGGGGGGATTCCCCAAATTACATTCGGACAATTCACCAGCATCATACTTTGATCTTCCTCCGGTTTTCGTCGCTCAGATTCAGGCTGTAAATCTTCCCGCTGCCCGTCGTGATGGTCGTTCCATCGCTCTCCTTGCCGAGCTTGTGCCGGCCCGACACGGCGACGAAAGGAACGGTCTTCCGCCATTGGTCCGCGAGCCATTTACGATTCGCGAAAAGCTGACTGGCGATCCGCGCAACGTCCTTTTCGTCGGCGGAAATCTCGCCCGCCGGAACGCCGAGATCATCGCCGAATGGCTGAGTCAGCGCGCGCTTGGAGTCGGCGCTCTGCTGATTGTACGCCTTCACGATTCCCTCGAGCGCGGGCGTGCGGTCGAAGCAGTATTGCACGTTGCCCTTCCTGCCCGATTTCCACGCCGCATTCGCCGCCTCATCGATCGACATTCCCTCCCACAGTTTGCGGCCGCGGGTGTCCAACATCGCCGCCAGATTCTCCAGCGTGTAGAGGTTGAACAGGACGAGCTTCCGGTCGCCAACCGAATAAAAAGGAACGCCGCAGGTGAAGAGCGTTACCGCGAGCGCGAGGTTGTTGGTTTGCCACATATCAGGCGGCGGTGAGTGCGGCGATTCCCCGGCTTTCCACTTCGCCGCGAAAGCGTTCATCGGCTTCCTCGCGCGTCGTGTACGTCCACCCCTTTTGCCCCCATTGCTCCGACGATGGATAGGACTCGCCCGCCGGGAACTTCACGCCCACGAGCTCGTACGGACCATGCGCCGTGATGATGGCGACCTCGAAATGGGTGCGCCCGTTTTTGGACCGATCGAAAAGAGCAACCGCGCCCTCTCGCTTGATTTGGCGGAATGAGAATCCGCCTTTCTGGAACTCTGTTTTCATAATTTTCTCAGGCGGTTTCTGGGATTTCCGCTCCCCGTGCAGTGGCTCGTTTTTCCGTTTTTCAGCCTACGAAAACGAGCCGAAAATCTCGGCGTTTTATGGTGGAATTTTTTAAGCGACAGCGCCGCCGGTGACGATCTTGAGCTTCATCGTGGTCGTGGTCTTCATCACGCCGAGCACGCTGACCGTGCATCCGGCGACAAGATCGCCAATCGTTTTCGTCATCCCGCCGGCGGTCGGAGAAAGCCAGATCGTGTCGCCCGCAAGCACCGTAAATCCCGGCGTGAAGGTCGGGTCTTCCGTCGCGTAGCTGATCGGCTGATTCGTCGAGCCGCCGTTCAGCGCAACGCACGTCGGCACGTTCAACGGCGGCGTTCCGTTCGCGTCCGCGAGCTGGAAAATGTTGCCGTCCGCGATGTAGCCGACTTGGCCCGCGGTGATGGCCGCGCCGGCTTTGGCAACGCCTCCCGTTTTTCCGGTGGAAGCGAGAACGAGAGTGGCGTCGATCGATAAAGCAGCCAATTTAGTGGAGGAGTTTGAGGGTTCGTGCGCTGATGCCGCTCGGCATTCTGTCGTTCTTGGAAAGATTTTCCTCGGCCCAAAGAGGCTGAAGATTCGAGTAGTGAAAGCACTCCTTCTGCGCCTCTGGATTTCGCAGGTCGAACCCCGCGCAAGGAATGATATGATCGACGTGCCACTCGCCGTAATTCTCCCAAGTCATTCCGATTTCGAACTTCGCCTCGATGTATCCGCGAAGAAATGAGGGTGAGCAACCGAGCAGTTGCTTGGTTCGCTCACTGCGGATGGAGCAAACGCGCAGCATGGCGAAACGAATTCGCTCACGCATGTTCACGATGAGCTTGAACTCGGGGCACTCTGCCTTTTTCTTGGCCTTCCATGCGCCCTTTGCGCGGTTGTGTTTCTCTCGCGTTGATCCATCCATCGTCGCGTTTCTCTCGCGCATTTTCGCGGTGAGAACCTCTTTGTTTTCGCGGTAGTAGCGCGCCTTGTTGGCCTTGATTTTTTCGGGGTTCTTCTCAGCCCACTCCTTTCGCACTCGCGCAGACCGCTCCCGATGCAGAGCGTAATGCGCCCTGCCTCTTTCGAGGCTGCGCGCCCTCTGGTCAGCCGTCATTTTATCCCAACGTGTCGCCATTTTGAAAGCGGTTAGACGTTCTGTCCCTGATACCCCTCGAAGGTCGTGGAGAACTTCTGCCACGCGGAACGGTTCGCAGTGACATCGCCTTGCGTCTGGAGCAGGTCGGGCGAATTCGAGCCGAAGAAAGCGTAAGAGTTGACCGGCGTAAAAGCGGTCGTGGTGAGGCCCGCCGCCAGCGCGCCCGTCGAGCCGAGCGTCTCCCCGCTCATGTCCACGGTCACCATCTGCGGCGCGACGGCCGCGCCCCTCCGCGTGTTGTCCTTGTTCATCAGCGGCTCAATGAACTCCGGTTTCACCGACACCTTGAACTCCTCGATATTGACGGAGGTCTCATCGTTGGCCACACCCCAAGCTGCTCCGGTTGCGTTTACGAGGGTCATTTGAGATTCCTTCTTACGATTTTTCTAGCGGTTGGCAAGCGGATTACGCGGTGACGACAGGACCAATTTGCATCGCGAGGAAGGAAAAGGAGCACGTCCGCACGCGCGTATTGTGGCGCGGGTCTTTTTCTTCGGACCCTTCGGGCAGAGGAATCCGGACATTGAAGAGCGCATCTTCCGGAAGGTCGGGATAAGGCCGCGCGCGGAAAGCTCTCTGGATCTTCGCGAAATAGGTCTCGATTTTCGAGGCGTCAACTTCCGTCATCCGAAGCTCGACCGTCAGTTGGACCGTCGAGAGAGGCGTCTCCATATTGCCCGGTCCCTCCCACGATTCGGCAGTCTCAATGCCGCTGAGGATGACGCGATTCGAGTCGCCGCGGGCAACGTCCATCTCGTGAAGTACCTCGAAATCTGTCGGCACCGCGACGACGGACCGCAGGAGCGCGATGCCCCACGTTTCAACGTCGTATCCGATGGAGGTTGGGTCGCTCATGCGAAAAAGAGGAGAGCCGCTAAAAATATCGCTACCGCCAAAACGGCGAGGGGCGCTTTCATGTCGGCGAGTCCGTACATCAGTCGGTTGCGGCGAGATCGCCGATGGTGAAGGTGTAGACGCCGTGACTCTGCGCGGCGTCGGAAGTGAGCATCAGCGCTTCATTCGGATAGCACGAAAGAGTGACCGCGCTTCCCTTTGTCGGCTCGCTCGGGAAGTAGGATTTCAGCACCTGTACCGAATACCCGCCATCCATCGCGGACGCACCGTCAATCGCGATCAGGTCCGTATTGAGGCTCCCCGGAATGACCGGCGCAGTCACGCCCGCGACCGTGATCGTGGTGGAGAATCCATCCGCGTCCTCTTGCGCTTCCGTCAGCTCCGCAAATGCTTCGGTGAATTCGCTCATCGTCAGGGCGTGACACAGGGCACGCGATAGGCCGTTCCGGTGGCGTCGTAAATGACGATGGTCGCGGTAGTGAGAGCAGCGATCGCGCCCGCTACGAGGCCCGTGGTGGCTGCGGTGTCCGTGGTGATTTTGCCTTGGCTTGGAGCGAAGTCGGAATCGTCCGCGAGGCGGAATTGCAGCGTTGTCGAGCTCCGCTTGAGCGCGGGGAAGCTGGCGGTTGCGCCGCCCCAGCAAAGCCGGTTCACGTCAACGAAGGACGAGCCGTTTGTGAAAATGATAACCCCGTCCGTTGGCGCCAGTATGTTCGCGCCATTCGGCATGTAGAATCCGAGCCCTGCGCCCGCGATAACGTTGCCGTTTCTGGCGTCCAAACTGCCTCCGCAAGTTACGGTTCCATCCAGCGCGCTCGCGCCTGTCGCGTGTAGCGTCGTGAACGTTCCCGCTCCCGGTGTAGTGCCTCCAATCGGCCCTGGAGAGGCGAGGTTCACCGACGCTCCAAACGCCGAAAAGTTGATCGCCGTGACGCCGATCGTTCCGCCGGAATCGCTCGTGCAAATCCACGCGGTGTCAGCGTTCGTTGTGCCGACCAGCACGCCGACGACCGCGCCGGGAATTTCGGACCAAGAATCGAAGTCAGTCGCCCGGGTTGGCGCGCCCGAGGCCGCGACAACGTAGATTCCGTTTGCCGCTGGAGCAGCCTGATTTTTGATGAGGATTCGGTCACCCGTTGCGAGGACAATTCCGTCGACCGTCTGGCCGTTCGCGAAGCTCGTCGCCAGCGTGCCGGCGCCCGTTGTCGCCACGCGCACGGGCGACTTGTAGCTCTGGTTATAGGCGACGGTGCCGAGGGAGTAAGTCCCGTCCCCGTTGTCGACCGCGAGGATGGGAACGGTCTGCCCTCCTGAGAAGCCGTATTGAGGAAATGCGATGACGGTGTTTGCCATAAAATCAGGTCTGAGTTTGCAGCGCGTAGATGCCGGTGGAAACAATGACCGCGCCGAAAGGGACCGATGCGCCCGCGCTGCCGACCGCAGGAAAAGCCACGCTCGCACCTGACGGCCCGTTGCTCACCGCCAGCGCGAACGTCCCGTCCCCGAGGTCCACAGCCGCGATAGGGATAGCCTCCCCGCTGCTCACGCCGTAGCGAGGAAGGGCAATCAGGGTATCGGCCATGGGGCTTCTCTACGCGAGTTCTTTGGCCGGCGCGAGTCCCAATTTCTCCCGAAGCTCTTGCGCCTGCTTTTCCTTCTTTTCATCGATCCATGATCTCCGCACCCACCAACAGCGCCCCATTCGGCTGATCGGTCCCATCTCCAGCGCGCCGGCCGATTTCCAGACTGCCGCCGCAACACCCGGCTCGTCAAAGTCGTGCCCCGCCAGAATCCCGCCCGGCTTCACCTTCGGCCACCATGCCGCGATGTCGCGCGAGACAGCTTCCTCCGAATGGTCCGCGTCGATGAAAACGGCGTCGAGTGTTGAGTCGAAAAACAAGGCGCTGTCCGAACTCTGCCGGCGATTCGCGGATACCGGCACCCCAAGCACTGCCATGTTCGCGGAGAACGCCTTTTCCACATCGCCACCGTGCGCCTCCAATATGGCGGCATGCTCATCGTTTTCAGCGCGACCATTGAACGTGTCGATCGCGCAAAGTTCGATTGCCTTCCCAGCCTCCCGACGAAACGAATCAAAGGCAGCGATGGACCGACCAAGCCAGCAACCGACCTCCACGAACGATCCGCCGTGCGGAATTTCCGACACAAGAAAGCGGTAGAAATCCTCGTAGTCAAACCATCCATGGATGTCCCGCCAGCTCGTAATGTTGCTGTCCACGCGGACGATCTGACCCGGTCCGAATCTGTAGACCTTGCTCCCCTCGTGCATGAGCGCGATCCGTGTGTCCACCATGCACGGGAACCCGAGGGCTTTCGCGCGCACGCAAAAAAGGATGTCCTCGCTCACCCATTCCCGCTGGCCGGCGGCAACGAACGTGACCTCGCCTTCAATCGGCCCGCTGGAGAAAAACTCGTGCTCGGTCTCCCCGTTGTTGTGGTATTCGAGCGCCGGCCCCCCGTTCGCTTCCTTCATTGCCTCGAAAACTTCGCGGCGGATGCGCATGAATCCGCGGCCCGCCCATCGCACTTCCACCAATCCGTTTGCGTCGGCTGGCGGAACTCCGGTGAGGAGGGGTCCCAAACACGGCGGCGCATCGTCGGATTTTTTGGGGTAAATTCCGCAGACCAGCGGCTTGTCGTGCGAGAGAATTTTTTCGATGTCACGCGGAACGAAAAGCGTGTCCGCGTCGATGATGAGCATGTCCGTGCAGTCGGTCGCGAGGAAAAGCGTAGCGGCCCGACAACAGGCCCGGTTGGCGTGGCTATCAGAGATGCGCTCGATTACCACGTCCGCGCCGAACACGCCCTCCACGAGCGCGTTGAACATGCACACAGCCCAATTCGCTTTAACGGCCCCGCCGCCATTATCGATGATCGGCAGGAACAGCCGGCGCGGCTTTTGGTTTTGCGTGATGCCAGAGAGCGGAGTAGTCGAGTCCATGTTTTTTAGCGGCTTCTGAAATTGTTGCGCCGCTGCGGATGTCATCCATCGCGGGCGCGTACTTGAGTCGGCACTTTTCCCAATACGGAGCCAGTCCGGCAGACAGTCGAGCCACTTGCTCAGGCGTCCGCTTCTTGCCTCGAATCGCATCCGCGCGACGCTTCTTTTCCTCTTCCGAGTGCTTCCGGCCCGTATGGATAGCCACGAGTCGGGCCTTGTGCGCCTCTGGCATTTTCTGCCACGGGCGCGGCCCTTTGTTTTTGGCGACGATCTTCGCGATGGATTCAGGCGAAAGTTTCCGTCCTTTCCGTATCGCGGAAAGCTTCGCGAGAGTCTCCGGGGAGCGCTTCTTTCCGAGATGGATCAACCTGCATTTCTCCTTGGATTCGCTGCACATCTTGCGGCCCCCGTGCCCGCCGAGATCGAGATTGACGAGTGGGCATCCGATGAATCGGAGATACGCAATCCACCATCGCTCAGCGTTTTGCCAGTCGGTTCCGTCGGAGTCCGGAAACATCTCCAGTACCTCAATGGCCGGCTTTAGATTTTCGGCCCGAAGCTCTCGAATCCACCGCGCCCTCTGGCTTTCTCCCCGCGTATCGCTGTAGTGCTGGCCAAGCCGGTGCTGAACATCCATCGCCTTGCCGACGTAACGAATCTCGTTCGTTCGTGGGTCTGTCAGGCTGTAGATGAAGACGGTCATCTTTCAAAGGCGGTTTGAGGGTTTCCGCTCCCGTTTCTGCGTTGAGATTCCACTACTACACGAAAACGCCCGCTCGGGAAAACAAGAAACCGAGCGGGCGTTCTTCCGACTCCAAGAAATTAGTTCGGCTGCATCTGCAACTTCCCGACCGCGGTCGCGGAGATCGGAGCCGCGGGCGAGTTGCCGCCCGTGATGACCGTCCGCAAGAAGAGGTAGCGAAACTCCGCACGCTTGTCGAAAGTGAGCGTGGCGCCGCTGGCCGCGTTGTTGGTCGTGCCGGTGAACACGCGGCTGCCCAGCGTGCCAACGGTGTTCGTCGCGTTGCTCGCGGCATTGGTCGCGCTCGCCTGGAGATGCACGACAAATTGCTGGCCCGCATCGCCGACCGTGGGCGCGCCTTGGTTGACGCGAACCGCGATAATCCCCTCGTATCCGTTCGTGTCGAATCCGGTCGAGGCCGCGTTGTTCGTCGCGCTGGAGACCGGCGCAATGAGGGTCGTGAAAGTTTGTGAGCCGACGGTATCGTAATCCATAGGTTAGGGCGGGGTAACGGGCGTGGCTTCCGACTCTTCTTTCGCGAGCTCGGCGGCAGCTTGCGCGTCCGCAGCGGCCTTGTCTTCCTTCGCCTGCTCGGCGGCATCATCTTCCGGCGAGAGGTATTCCGCGCGACCGTCCATCACGAGGTTGTGGCACTCGTTCGGGTTCGGGTCATTCACGATGGCCCCGACTTCCTGAACTTTTTCGAGGACCGTCAGGCCCGGCTTGAGGATTTTGATTCGCATATCAGGCGGATTTCTTCACGGGGTTTTCGATGGCGAGGCGCTCTTTCACGAACGCTTTCGCCTCTGCGATTTCGTGCGGGCGAGCCGACTGAATGTCGATCGCCTGCTTCGCGATGATGAGATCCTTGGCAACCTCGCCGTCGATCTTCTTTTCCGCCCCTCGCGGGATCAATATCATGTTCGGCTTGCCGTCGTCATCCTTCGCATTTTCGCCGATGACGTGCTCGCCGCGCGCGTAGATCGGAGCGACGAAGTAGAGGAGCTTTGCTTTGGGAGATGCCATGATTTTGCGAGCGTGGAATTACGGCGAAGTCGGCGCGTCCGTCGAATACGAGAAAGCCTGCGGATAGCGGATTCCCACGTCCATCCACTGATTGAGGTAGCTCTTGACAGTCTCCGTGGCCGCGCCCGTGTAGGGCTCCACCATGAGATCGATGCCACCCCAGCGAAATTTGATGACGTTGTTGTTGTAGATGCCGAACAGCACCCGGGTGGAAAGCTGCTTGGTCGCGTAGGCGCCGTAGTCGAGGACAATGCCGCCCTTCGCGCCGTTGATCGTCGGATACTCGCCCTTCCCCGGCATCCAAATGTAAATCGGGAACGTCGAGGAGGAGACTTGAACGGTCCCCATCGCGTACGATTTCGAGGTCGGATTCGTCACGAAAACCATCTCGCCGATCGTGTTCGCGTTCGCGTTCTCGATCGCGAGCTGGAACAGGAGCGACTTCGCCTGCGTCCAGTTGCCCGAGAACGTCACGCTCGCGTCAACGCCCGTCGTGTTCACGATGCCGATGGGTTCGCCGCCGGCACCCGACCCGAGGAACACGACGCGATCCTCTTCCACCGCCGCGGCGCGGCCCTGGTCGTTGCGCACGAGCATCTCGACAGCCGGCGTGCTCTGGAGCATGAGCTGCTTGGTCCACGAGCCTTGCACCGACATGCGGTGCGGAGTGCCGTAGAGTTGCGAGCCGGCGAAATCGGAGGCGGTCGAACTGCCGCCTTCCGGGAGCCAGTATACCGTCGCCGTGGAAGTCTGTTTCGGAATCGCGACGTTGCCCACGAGGCCGCCGAGTTCGATGATGGAGAACGGACCCTGGCCGATGAAACAGGCGTTCCTCAAATAGTCAATGAAGCTGCCCGCGAGGAGTTCCGTGCCGACGAGGAAACCGCCCCCGGTGAAACTGGAAGCAGCCATCGTGCGGCCAAGCGAAGCTTCGAGCCGGCGCATTTGCCACGCGAGATTTTCGAGGCCGCGCTTGTCGAGATCGTACGTCTCATCGGCCCGCGCGTCCGTGATGTCGGAGGGGATGCACGCGCCTTGGAAGTCGCGGCGGTCGCCCTTCTCTTGGAGCCGCGTTTCGGAGAAACTGCAAACTTCCTTTTCGAGTCCGGTGAGAGCTCCCGCGCCGAACTTCCCGGTCATCGAGCCGGCCTCGTTGAATCCGGCCATTTCGCGCATCGCCTTCACCATTGAAAATCTGCGGATCGCGTTGGCGTCGAGTCCGACTTTAGGACTGAGGTTTTCGGCGGTGACGCGAACAACGCCGTCAAGTTTGGCTCGGGCCTCATCGACAAACGCGCCAAAGTCCGGCTCATCCATCGCCTTGTGTTTCTTTGCCACTTCCTGAGCCGTGGACTTCCACGATTCGATGGAGTGGTTGTTCGCCCATGCATCGATTTTCTCGCACGTTTCCCGGTAGGCTTTGCGGCCCGCAGCTCGCTCGGCGATGATATCGACCTTCACTTCGGCTTTCTTTTCGAGGGGAACTTCGGTTTCGGTCGCCATAGATTTGATAGGCTTGTTCTCTTTCCTACCGCTCAAGTCAACATTTTCTTTCGTGCGGACGGAGATTTTTCGGGGCTCACCTTCGGGCTTGTGCTCGCGCTGGCGTCCGACTCCCACGGAAAAATCGGCCGGGATCGTCACGAACGAAAACTCGTGCGGCTCCCACTTGAATTCGTAGATTGGAATTCCATCCTTCGCGCCAACGCATTCGCCATCGTCGAGCAGAGTGTAGCCGACGCTGGTATCCACGAGGACGCCGGCGTCGATGTCGCGCTTTTTCTGGAGCGCATCCGGACTCTCGCTCCACACGAGATCGGACACGGTAATGCGGTGTCCGTCATTGGAAAAGGTACGCGCACGCGCGAGCTGCGCGTTTCGGTCGTGGTTGTAAAGCGCCGGGATGCCTGCTTTCAAGCGCCCGTCGCTGATATATCCTGGCGCGTGCGAGAGGACTTCGTAGTACTCCTCATCGGCCCAGTAATCGTACCGGAGGTAAGGCGTATCGCTGGAAATCGAAGCCTTGAACTGCCGCGCTTCGCCCTCGCCTTCCATCTCGAACATTCCCGCTCGAAATAGCGGGCCGGCGGGGACGTTGATGGTTTTTAGCGGCATGAGAGGTTGCTGGGATCGCGGTTGATCGGCTGCGGAGACGGCTGCGGATTTCTGCGGCGTTTTGGAACCTTCTTGGTCGGCTTTTCCTTGTCGCTCATACGTCCGCTATCGCAAATCGTGGACCTTTCGCAAGCTTCGATTTCTTGGCGTTCGTTTTCGCGGCCGGCTTCTTGTCCTCGGGCTCGGTCTCGTCGACCGTTGGCGCGACTGCCGGCGCGCCGCTCTGGACGGTTTTCGTCAGGTCGATCCCAACTTCCTCCGCTGCCATTATTTCCTGAGCCCGCTGAACAAGAATTTCGCTGAACACCTGCCCTCTTCGTGCGTTCTCAATCGTGTCCGTGCTCTGGTGATTCGCCACCCGAAGCGCGCTCGCCGTCGCTTCTTTCACCTCGTCAACGCCCGGCCAACGCTGGCCTTGGAACACCTGTTTTCCTTGGTATTTTTGAAGCTTCGCGTACGGCAACGGGATCGCTCCGAAGATGAGCGCGTTTTCCAGCCACCGTTCGTTGATCGGCTTCTCGGCGGTGTCGATATCGTTTTGCTGAATGATCTCGTACACGCCCGTCGTGTCGAGCATCTGGAGCCGGCCGGCGGAAAAGTTGATGGCCTCGTAATCGTTCGCGAGCCGGCTGTAGTCGGCACCCGGCATCCCCGCCGATTGCGAGCGCATCATCATCTTGCGGAAGTTCTCCGCGTTGCCGTTCGGATGGAGCGCCTGATTTTGCTGGTACTTCACGCCCCATTTGAGGCCGCGCTTGTCGCCCGGCCCCATCTTCTCGAAGCTCATTCCAGTGGTCGGGTCGGGAAGGTGTTGAGCGAGCCCGCCCTCCGGCAACACGTCCGAGTAGTAGAAGCCTGTGTTGCAGGCTTGCTCACGCGCGGCGACGACTTCCGCGAGCTCGTACTGGTCGAGCTGGCGAGCCTTCGGAATGACGCTCGCCGCCCAGGGTGCGGGTCGCGTTCCGTCCGCGTCCACGTTGCGCACGTAGTGAATGATTTCGTCGGCCGAGATGCGCTCGTGAATCGCCCCAGGCGTGAGGTTGAACGCGCCGGGAATGGAGAATTGCCAGTCCATCGGCTGCCGCTTGATGAAGTAATACGCCACCACTTTCCCGATTCCCCACGGCGTGAAAGCGTACTCGATGCCCATGCGAATCACGTTCCCGTTTGGGAGCGTCGTGTTGAGGAATCGATCGCACCATTCATCGTTGATGAGCTGGAGCGTCAGGCCGAATTTGTTCACCGCTTTCGATGAAACCATGCGGATGAAAAACCCGCCGTCACGCACCGCGGACCAAAGGCGAAGCTGGCGGATCGTGTTGTAGCTCCGGCTTCCTCGAGCATCGCAAAACTCGGCTCTCTGCCATTCCTTCCACGCGGCCTGAATCCGCAAATTGGCGTACACGTCAGGGGCGCCAACGCTCACCGTTGCCATCCCGCGCATGACGGTTTCGATACTCCTCTCGCCGACTTTTTCCAGAGCATCCGCGAGCTTGAATGCGCGGTATTGCTCCGGCTCGCGCCCATCTCGTTTCGCCGCCCATTCGCGGAGACGGTTGATCTTCCGCTCGTGATTGATGAGCGCCCACAGCTCTTCGCGGATGCGCGCTTTCTTGGCCGGCGAGGCGTCGTCGGGCGCGTAGACAACGCGATCCTCGGTCTCGGTCACCTGCATCGATAGCATGATCCCCTGAGCGCCGAAGATGTTCGCCCAAAGCAAATCTCGGTACTTCTGGAAAGTTGGATTCGTGCGCGCGAGGTCGCGCATGCGGGAGGTCAGGAGATAGGAATTCGTCCAGACATCGCTGTCCTCGGAAACGGAAGTGACCTGCCAATCTGCGTTCGTGGAACCGATGCCAGAGACTTCGCGGTATCCTCTCTCTGCCAGTTCGCTTCCACCGCCCTTGTGCTTTTTGTGCTTCTTGCTCATTGGCAGAAACCTCCGAGATACACGCCCGGAAGCGAGTATCCAAGCGGCCCGTTGCACGGCCCGACGAATTCGGTTTGAATCCGCCCGTCATTCGTGCGACCGCCGCGGAGCATGGTCAATTCCTCCTGCTCCTGAATGACGATGGCCTGCCAGTAGGTGAGCTGGTCGCGGTAGGTGGAGATGTTCGCCTTTGTGAAGCTCTGACCGTTGAAACTAACGCTGGCGTTTTTGCTCGCGGCCAGTCGAGCGAGCGCGGCCGTGAGCAGAGTCACCATCGCCTGCGCGGTGGACGGCGTGGCCGTCGCCGTGATCGCGGGCAGGACAACGGTCGTCTGCGCGTTCCCGTATTCCACGGCAGAATCGGAGATCCGCGTGAAGAGCGGAATCGCCATCGTGGAGCCGAGCGCGAGAGCGGCCGTGAAGGTCGGAGTCAGCGTCACGTCGAACTGGCGCCCGTCCGTGTTCGCGGTCATCGTCACGGATTTCGAGGCGTCGATCCCGTTGTTGAAAACGAGCACTCCCGTCCACTCGCTCGACGGATGGCAGTTCGAATCGACGTGAAAAACGACCGTCGTTCCGGCGTCAATCGCGCGGGGAACGCAGGAAGTCGGTTGGCAGGCCATTTCCCCGCACCTATACCCTACTTCTTGAATCAGCAAAACAAAAAGGGCGACCGTTTCTGGTCGCCCTTTTGAAAGTTCGTGTGTTTTGGAGTCTCAAATCGTACTCCGAGCGACGGCAAGGGTCCGCGCCAAAATCGGCGCAACTCCTTTCGTTTTCAGCGGCTCCCCGAAGCGGTTCTTGGCGTCGAGATAGCTGGCCGTGATCTGCGGCGTTCGTTGTCGCGCGTCGAGCGCCGCCGGGCAGAAGGCGGGCACGATGTCAGCGCCAGCGAAGTCGAGAAGGTCGACGGCGTAGCGGAACTGCGGCACTTTCACGTAGACGAGCGAGACGGGCGCGAAGGCAACCGGCTTGTCGGGAACGCTGAGGGACGAGCAGTCATTGGAGGGGTTTCCGGCGGGCGAAGCGTGCGCGGCGAATGCCGCGCAAGACAGGGCCGCCACGATGGCGAGTGCGGTGATGTACTTCACGGATCGCTTTTACCCCGTCCGTCGAATCTTGGCAAAGTTTTTCGTTGAACTTTGCGAGACAAAGCGAGAGGTTTGCCGCGACGAAGGCCGAAAGTGCTTTGAGCCGCATCCGCGAGGGTGCGGCTCTTTTCTTTTTGACACCCCGCGCGAAACGGGCTTATCCGTCACGCCAGCAACCGCGCTTTCCGGTCTTCGTCAAACTCCGGCGGCACGAGCGGCGTGCGCCATGAAGCCGTAGGGTAATGCTCCCGAACGTGGATACGCTCGGGGACCAGGATCGAGGCGGCAACGCAAGATTCGCCACGCCGAGCGGGGTTGCCTCGGCTCAGACAGGCAACGCCCAGAATGACGCAGGCGAGCGAAATCGCCCCACGCCATCCGGCCAATGCGGGGAACTGCCCCCGACAATTTGCCGACCTCCTCAGCCTTCGCTGTTTTGGTCGGTGGGGGAGCCCACGGCTTTGCCCGGATGGAGCGGATACGCTCCTCGCCCCGGTTCTTCGCAGACGGTCACTTTTTATTGAAAAAATGAACACGGCTGCGGACGCTCAACGGTGAGTTTCAGAAGGATCGAATCGAATCCGGGTTGATCCCTCCTTCGTTCCGTCCGTGAAAAGAGCCGTGTCTTTCGGCCATTCGGGGATTGCGATGACGCGGATTCTCCCGAAAAGCAACGCCTCGGGGACGCTCTTCCTCTCCGCTTCGGTGATCAGTTCTCGAATCGTTTTCATAAATTCCAGCCGCTCCCAAATCCGCCGCGCGAACTCGCAGACGGCGGCACGAACGGCTTCTCTTCCGGCTCTTCCGGCTCGCTCAATTTCATCCGCTCCCGCTCTATCGCGTCCCAATCCCATTGCGACCGCCGGCGGAAAGCGGCGTAGCCGTAGACCCAAGTATCTGTCGTTTCATTCCGCTGCATCGCCTTCTTGCGATACCGCCGTTCCTCGCGTCCTCCGACGCTCACGATCTCCACTTTTTCAGCGGTCAGTTGCTCGTAATACGACTGATCCAAGCGGTCAAAAAAGTGAATCCATCCCTCGGGATAACCCTCAGGCGTGGGGATCAACCGGAGGCGAGAATAGAGGGTATCCTTAACCGCGTCCGTCCCGACGAAATGACCGTAGAGCGTGCCTTGTCCCGGCCGACCCGTGACGATTTTTCCGTACCCGCTGACAACCGGAGCCGGGTAGGTCGAAGATCCGCGGCACGCACGCAGCTTGCCCTGCATGACGCCTGTGCGGAGGAACGTGAGCACGTCGTCCCACCCGTAGCCGGCATCAATCAACCCCATCTCCAGACCGATCGTGCCGCCGCGCTCGTGAGTGAATGTCCGCTGGAGCTCCTGGTGAAGACGATGCCACGGGCCGTGCCGCGAATGGTCCCGCGTATCGCCGAGCGTCACGACGTGATTGATCACCCAACACGTTTCCCCGCGCCCGAACCCTAGCCACGTCCACTCGATTCGATCCGGGTGAACGTCGCCTCCTCCGCACAAAATCAGCGCATCCGCCGGCACGATGAACCCGCGTGAATCGTCGCACGATGGTAGGGCCCGCGCCATCAACGGTTCCCATTCCGGCGCCGGTTCGCCAATCGCGGACTCATCCCAGAGCTCTGCCGCGATTTCGTTCGTCCAAGTTTCGTGGGCATCGGGTGACGACTTCGCGGCTTCACCCTGCGAGAGAAATTCGTGGAGTTTCGTCCGGTAGCCCTTCGATTTTGGAAGGAGGGAATTGAATCCGTTGCGCCAGTATCCGCGCACCTCGGGCTGCTGTGCTCTCGCGTCCTTGTGCGAATCGCGGATGGAGAGAATATCCTCGCCGGAAAGGCCAGCGGTAGGAAGCCAAAGGCCGCTCTGCGCGGCGTGGAACCACTGGCCTTCCTCGTGCCCGTGGTCACACCGTGGGCAGTGCCATTTAGCGTCGGCTGGGTCTCCGGTGCTCGTCCGAATCTGGTTTCCAATCGAGAACCTATCATCTCCACAAACTCCCGGAAAAAAGATCACGCTCAGCTCTCGGCAATCCTCACACTCCACGAACCATTTGCGCTTGTCGCTCTTGTCATACCATTCCGCGATCGACGACCGATAGACCGGATTGTCTCCCGGCTTTTCCGGAGGGAGCGTCGATTTCGTCGGAGTCGATTCGAGGATGATTATCGCATCGGGAATTCCGGTGGTTCGGTTGATCGCCTTGTAGACCGCCGCCTTGGTGTCGCCCCGAAAACCGTCCACCTCCGAAACGAGAAGCATCTTTACCGTTGTGCCCCGGAAGTCAGTCGGACTGCCGCCGATGACGATGCTGATGGCGCCGCCCGCAAACTTTTTGAAGGTTTTCGTCCGTCCCGAATCACGCGACTTTTTCTGAACGAAGTACTGCTCCAAATTCAGATTGATCATCGGTTCCAAGTCGCCGGCCTCAAATCGTTCCGCCGACTTTTCATCCGGCTGGACGCAGTAGATTCCGCCTGGGTCATCTGTCACGCACCGCCCGACCGCGTTTAAACCGCTGCTCGTCTTCATGTCACGTACGCCCATCATTTCGACGATGACGCGCACGCTGGGATCGTCCATCGCGTCCATGATCTCCACGACATGCGGGCAAAATTCCGTGGTATACCGGACGATGTTCGCTCCCGACAACGGACCGCCTTTCGGCATCTTACGCACCTCGCGCGCCCATCGCACAACCGACCGCTTTACCCGCCGCGTCAACCCCTTCGCGAACCCGCGAAAGATCGCGCGCCCGTTCGTCCGAATTCGCGATTGGATTTCCGGCGTCATGGCAGTGTGTCCTCGAATCGTTCGTGTTGCTCGCCGACCAGCTTCAGTTTCCCGAGGTTTTCGCAGTCGTGGAGGCTGATGCGGAGCGCGATGTTGTTGCCCGGCCCAATCTGGTTTGCGAGCCATCCCACGCAATGCGCTTCTCCTGTCTCGTGGCAGGCCATGATGTGGAGCGCCCGGCGCCCGGAGAACATCGCCACGGCGTCTCCGATGTCATCGGGGCTCGCGATGGTGCTCGCGAGCGCGGCGTGCTTCTTTTCGCAATATCCGTCCGGAATGTCGCGCGGGTCAACGCCGACACGCCAAGGGCATTTCGCGCACTGCTTCGTGCGCTTCAGCTTCCACGCACTCACGCTTCCGCCTCCGAAAGCTTCACCGCCTTCATCCTCTCAATCAGCCCGTCTCTCTGCGCCTCCGTCAATCCGGGGAACGTCTCCACAATCACCCGCACCTGCGTTCCAACGTCCTCCCATTGCGCTTCGATCTCGCCCGCGAAAACGACGGAACCGATTTTCAACGCGGCGTCGACCTCGGCGGAATTCGCATCGGCCTCCGCCTGCCTGGCCTTGGCCTCCTGCGTCCTCTCGCCGACCGATGGACCCGACCGGATACCAATCATCGCAGATAGCGTACGTAATCCGTCGTACCCCTCCGCCGTCGCCGCCGGAATCTTGCCTTGGCTCGCGAGATCGAACAGCCGCGCCTCGGTCGTGAGCGCCAGTTCAGCCATTTGCTTCGCTCCAATCCTTACCTCGGGAATCTCCGCGCTCGGCGCAACTGTCGCGCTCGTTGAATTGCCCTTTTTCCGCGCCAGAAACACCCGCGCCGCCGCGATGTCGATCGGCTTGGCGATCAGCATCGCAATCCGCTCCTGTGCCGCTGCTGAGGCGAACTGACCAACGGGTCTCCCGGCCTTGGCCGTGTTGCACGGTCGGCACGCCGTCACGATGTTGACCGGCTCGTTGCCCCCGGTCGGCGTCAAATGGTCAAGTTGGCAGACGCCCCCATCCTGCTCGCCCGAAAGGTCGCGCTCGCAGTACGCGCATGCCATTCCATCGCGCAAATAAATCGCGTATCGCTTCTCCTTGCGAATCCACGCCTTTCCGTGGCTCTGACCGGATGTTTTTTTACGGCTCATCGGCTCTCATTCTTGCTTCTCAGAGTTGATACGACCCGGCGAATTTCTCACTTTTCTTTCACTTTTACATTCGGATTGGCGCGCTTCCTGACCGGGGCCGCAATTTTTGGTCCCTAACTGGCGCGCCGAGGCGCTTCGGAACCTGCTGTCGGTTCGCGGCCCCAGAAGGACCCGCGAGTTTGCGGCCGGAAGGTTTTCATTCTCATATTTGCGAATTCTCATTCTTGTTTCTGATCGATTATGGGTGAGAGTTTCGCATGATTGGTAGAGCACTTGTGAGATTCTCAGTTCGCGTTCTTGCGAGTCTCGAAGGTGAGATGATCGGCCAATGGAGCGAACATGACGAATCCCGGCTTGGTGGCACAGATTGTGACGGCGAGTCGGGATGATGGCGTGGCCATGGTGGCGTCGGTACCGAGAGTGAGGGTGAGATGCGATGGACAGGCGAGCCATTGGTGCGGGTGGGCGCCGTGCGTGGATGCGATGGCCTGAGCGTGGGATTGAGAGCCGAGCATAAGGCGTGATGGTTAAGGCGTGGGTGCGCCCGATGGACCATTGAGCATAAGTGCGAGCCCTTGTGTGCTCATGCGCGCGAGGATCAAGCCGTGGATAGCGTGAGCGTGCATGGGTCGACCCGTGACGAGCTCGTATCGTGCGCGTATGCGCTCGATGAGCCATCTGCGTAGGCGCTTGGGAATGCGAGTGCGTCTCATGGTGCGACGTTGAGGAGGAATGATTCGGCGCGCTGGGCGGCGGTGGCGTGTGCGACCTGAAAAACTTCACCCGTGTGGGGCGTATACCAGAAGCCGGACTTGCCGCAGACGACTTCGCGAAGGAGAACTTCGTAATCTCCGATTTGCCGCTCCGTTAGCGTCACTTCGGCAGCGTGCATGGCGTTGAGGTCGTTGAGGTAGTCGGGGAGCCCCTGAAACCCCTCGCCGCTTGGAGACTCTCCGATGAAAAAGCCGTCCGTGGTGATGCGCTTCCACCCGCACGCCTCGGCGATCTTCACGCGTTTTTCTTCGGGCGAGAGTTTATCGAGCTGGTCTTTGGTCATGTGGCTTGGCGGTTGAGAGCGTTGATGAGTGCGTCGGCGCAAGTGAGCGCGTGTCCCGCGTAAAGCTCTGCGGAGAGTTCGGCGACCTTCTCGCCGCCGATAGGCAAGCGCGGCGACGATATGAGGGCGGCCATGGCGAGAGATGCGAAGTGCTCGCGCTTGGTGAGGCCTTCCTTGGTGCAGAGGACGGCCTTCCCCTCATCGTCGAGCGGTGTGAATGTGAAGTGTGCTGGGTCATTTGGATTGGTCATGTTTTTGGAGGTCTGTCGGTTCAGGTTTTCACGAGGGTGTTTTTTTGAGAAAGAAAGAAGGCGCCGGTCAGTCCTTTGGACCGTGAGTCCAGACCATAGCGAGTGCGATGGCGAGGGATGTGAGAGCGAGGATGAGTTGGGTGATGAGGTTCATGGTCAGCAGGTGATGCGGTAGGGCGGGTCGAAAGGGTTTGGTTGCGCCGGCTGAATGATGATCGGTTGCGAGTGGTGGTGGTGAATCTCGCAAGGTTGGAGGGTGAGGATCGGATTGGCATTCTCGATTTCAGCGAGCCATCGGGCCATGAAGCCGAGGCATCGATCGCAGACATCGCGTTTGGTGCGCCGGTATTCGACGGGCTTGGAGAGTGGGGAGGCGCAGCATTCGCATTGAGTTGGTTTCATGATCTTGGGTCTCTGGATTCGAGCGGTTGGTCGTCGGGTTTTGCGCGGCGATGATCGCGCGCGCGTTCCTTTCCATTCCATTCCCTTTCCTTTCCGCATATGGGTGAGCTATCGGGAAGCGATGTAGCTGAGTCATCAAGTGACCCATTTTTTGACGCCTTTTCAGGCGGTCCTTTTTTGACCTTGCCGAGATTCCATCGGACCTTCGATCCCTTCTTTCCGCCAGCCCTTTTTGCTGCCACTTCGCGCTCCTTTTCGAGCGGGTAATGCAGGACGCGGAGAGCGCCCTTGGTCCACTTCCAAAGCTTTGCCGGCTGGTGTACGTCGGCCCTGAGAATGCCGGCCGCAATGGTCCATTGGCGATCCTTCCACTCGTGGCAATCTTCGATCAGTCCTCCGTTTTCTTGGGAAGCGCAGAAGGCGAGCAACCGCAGCCAACATCCCACCTCGGCGGGCTCGGCGTGTACGAATTCCACCTTTTGCAGCGTCTCCACCGCGATGTTGAGCCAGCGCATAGGATGGCTCAGGATACGCGCCATACGTGGACTGTGCCGTCAACGGTCTGCTGTACCGTCTGCTTTCCTTGCTTGCGCCAGAAGGCACGAACGCAGGCCATTTCCTCCGGCGTGCCGCTCACGCGCTCGCCTGGATGCATGGCCTTGTGCCGATCTGTGATGCGGACGGCGCGGGGCTCTGGCATGGGGATTTCCACTTTTTTCATTGCATGATACATTTTCCGCTTTACAGCGGAAGTCAAGCGTGATTTGTTCGCATCCATGCCGAAGTTTCTCAATCCTCCACATGCCAGAAAACGCGCCGAGCCGATTCCGCTGGCGGAGGCAGACCTTCCGACCTTCACGAGGTCTCCCGACTATTGCGGCATCTACTTTTTGCTCAAGGGTGGTCTTGTGGTCTACGTTGGGCAAAGCGTGGCTGTCCACGTGCGGGTGCATCAGCATGTGGCCAGCGGTAAGGATTTTGACGCTTACGCGGTGCTGCCTTGGCCCGCAGCGGGGTTGAACGACAAAGAGGCGGAGATGATCCTCAAGTATGACCCGCCGTTGAACGGCGGGATTCCCGTCAATTCGAAGTATGTCTCCAGCCTCGGAATCAAGCACAAGGCCGGCACGCATAAGGGCAAGGTGGCGCGCATGGTCCGCGAGTCAGGGTTGCGCCCTCATTGCCGTTGCTCTTTCGGCGTCTTCTTCCTTCGCTCCGAACTCGAAACCGTTTTCGGAAAACTCCGCCGAACCTCCACCCGCGACTGACCATGACTCCGCCCCAACGTCCGCCAAGTCCCTACGCCGCCGGTTGCAGATTGCTCTGCGCGATCTTCGGCGCCGCGGTCCTTATTTCGACCTTTTTCCTCGTCATCGGCCTCCTCGTCGGACTGGCGATCAAAGCCGCTGAATTCATCGCAAAATGAACCTAGCGCAACTCCAAGCTGGTTTCGAAGACCTCAGGAATCGCGTGTCCGAATTGGAGCGCAAGATCGACGGGGTTCGCACCGGATATACGTGCCTTTTGTGCCACGAGGAGCGCCCCGGAAACTGGTACATTTACGAAGCCACGAAAGGAGACGAAGTGAAGCGGCCAGTCTGCGGAAAATGCGCGCAGAATCCCGTCGACGGATGGGGCTTCAATGGACCATTCCCCGCGAGCGCCGCCTGATTTTCCGACCCAAAAAAACCAAAACACCATGACTGAAAACAAGACCGTTACCATCCTCGCCCGCTACAATTTCAGCGATGCCGAGATTCGCCAGATCGCCCTGAAAATGGCGGGATCGGCGAGCGAATACACGTCCACCGAAGCGGAGTTTGCGTCCGTGAAAGCGGACTTCAAAGCGAAGCTCGAAAGGATCGAGCTGGACCGCGACACCCTCACACAGAAGATCCGCGACGGGTTCGAGATGCGGCCGGTGCAAGCCGTTGTCTGGTACAATCACCCGACGCCCGGCCGCAAGACGTTCTTCGCCGTAGTCGGCAACGCAGCCGACGGATCGCCGATGATCGCTTCCGCCGAGACGTCGATCCGTGAGGAGGCGATGGACGCGACCGACTTCCAGCGCGATTTGCCGTTGGAAGAAAAGCCGGTCGAACATCCGCGCGAAATGGCACCCGCGGTGGAGGGTAACGTTTGCGTCCACGGCACGCCGCTGGATCGCCGCTGCGAAGCGTGCGATATTCTTACCGAGACGGCGCGGGAGATCGGTCGCGAAATTCTGAATCCTGAGCGATTCCCTGAGACGGGCGACAGCGCGAAGGAAGTGGCGGAGGCTCGGTCGGTCATTAAAGAGTCCGGTCAACCGATCGGCACCTCCATCGCGCAGAAGCTCGCGGAAGCGGCTCAAGGGAAGCGCCCGAACCCGGTCGTTATCGACTTCGCGCCGAAAGACGACGGCAACAAATGCCTCGCGAAATGGCGGAAGGCTGCTCGCAACCAGGGATGGCCGGAGCCGTGCGTTGACCTGATCGACGGCTTGGCTCGCGATGCTGCGGGCGCTCATTCGAGCGATGGCGAGGGGACCACGAAATCGCGCATGCTTTCGGTCCTTCAAGCGCACTCGATTTCGACGGCTGGTCAGGCTGAAAAAGACCGTTGCGAAGAGTGTGAAAAGCTCGCTTCCACGTTCGGAACTTCGGAGGACGGGCAATGAGCGATTGGATTCCCATCACGTCGACAGAGCCTGCGTCTGGCGTTGTCGTGATGACGAAAATTCATGACGAGAGAGGCCCGCGAAATGAGCAAAAGCTCAAGCGGCTCAGCAACGGCGGAAATCTTTGGTTCGTACCCGATGGCTCGGTGTACGTCTACTACACCCCGACACACTACAAGCCATGAGCGAATCACTCATCGTTCGGTCGGCTGCTCGTCAGTCTGCGCGTCTGCTCATCGGGATGTTCAGCGAATCGGGGAGCGGCAAGACGCTCTCATCGCTTCTGCTCGCCCGAGGGATCGCCGGCCCGTCTGGCAAGATCATCATGGGTGACACCGAAAGCGGGAGGGGAGAATTCTACGCCGATCAGATCGCCGGCGGATACGAGGTCATCCCGATGGATGCTCCGTTCTCTCCAGCGCGCGGAGTCTCGATGTTGGAGACGATGGAGCGCATGGGCGCCGCCGTTGGCATCATCGACAGTGTGAGCCATTTTTGGGAAGGCCAAGGCGGCGTGTTGGACCTCGCGGGAGACAACGAGGACGCTGGAAAGAAGGGGCTCGCGATCTGGCGCAAACCGAAGCTGGAGCACTCGAAATTTGTGCTGAAAATGATGCAGGCGAAAATGACGCTCATCGTGTGCATGCGGGCGAAGTTCAAGAGTCGACAGGTCAAAAACGCGAAGGGGTTTTCGGAGATCGTGAAAGACGAGCACTTGACGCCCATCCAAGCTGACGACTTCCTTTTCGAGCTGACCCTGCACATGCAGGTGAACCCGGACCACAGCATTATCGTCACGAAGAAGGGCCGCGCTGACCTCCGCGCGTGTCTTCCGCCAGACAACAGCGGGCCGCTGGAAATCCGTCACGGCGAGGCGATAGCGGCCTGGGCGAAAGGCGGGACGGTTGAACCGATGGAAGCTCGCGCGAAAGAGCGGGTGTCCGACAAGTCGACCGCCGACCTGAAAAAGAAACTCTGGAACATGACCAAGGGCGAGCACGGCGGGAACGTGGATAAATTCTGGGGATACCTCGCCGCACAAAAAGCCATCACGATTGACGAGATGGACGATGGCCAACTGACCGAGCAACGTCTCATCGAAGCGATTGAATTCGTGGAGGGACTCGCATGAAATTTCCAGAGCTCTACCGCATGCAAAACGCGCCAAGGCTTCCCGCGCAATATCACACGCAACCGGGCGACCCGTTCGGAGCGTTCGAGATTCCGGGGCGCGCAGCATGCGGGCGCACGCTGTTCTGCATCGTCGCCGATGGCGCTGAAACCGGGTGGGATCATGTATCCGTCAGCATCCCGTCACGGCGCGACAAATGCCCCTCGTGGGAAGAGATGACGGCGGTGAAGGAGCTATTTTGGGAGCCGGAGGACTGCGTTGTGCAATTCCACCCTCCCGAGTCCGAATACGTCAACATGCACCCCGGTTGTCTCCACCTGTGGAAACAGGTTGGTGCCGAATTTCCGCAACCTCCGAAAATCTGCGTATGATCCGCGCACTCACGATCAAAGAAATTACCGGCCCGACCGTCACACCCGGAGCCGACGAAGCGAAATACCATTCGCTCGGAGAGTTTGCCGAACGCGGAGACCCCGCGCGAGTAATGTCCCGTTCGCAGCTCGCACTTTTCGACGAATGCCCGCGGGAATGGATGGACGGGGCAAAGGTCGAACGAACGAAGGCGATGGACTGGGGAACGCTGATGGACGCGCGGATTACCAACCCCTCGATGCTCGCGAAATTCGTTCCGGCGCCAGCGACTTATCAGGCGCCAGAAAGCCTCAAGAAATGCGCTCCGATGGTCGACAAGCCGTGGAACATGAACGCGACCGTCTGCAAAGATTGGTGGGCGATGCAGGAGAAAATGGGGTTGATCCCCGTGAAGTCTGAAATCTGGGAGGCGTCAAAACTCGCGACCGTTGCCCTGTGCCGAGACAAGATCGCTGGCGCGTTCGTCGCTTCGTGCGAGTTTCAGGTGCAAGTTTTGTGCGAATGGGTCGACGAGATCACGGGAATCGTCGTTCCGCTGAAATGCCTCGTGGACCTCGTGCCGAATTTCGCCCGCTTGGCGGGTACGGAAAACGAGAGAATCGCCTACTCCACGCAGCCTTGGAACTGGGATGTATTTTTGGGCGACTTCAAAACCGCGAACGACCTCTCCGCCCATGGATGGCAGCGCACGGTTTTCGATCAGGACTACCACGTTCAGGCCGCTCTATATCTCGACGCATGGAACGCAGCGACGGGCGAAAAACGAAACACCTTCGTTCACATTCTCCAGAAATCTTCCGCGCCTTTTCAGACGGCTCGCCGGATGCTCGATGAGGAATATCTGGAGCTCGGCAGGCTCACGTACCGCCGACAGCTCAACCGCTATTGCCAATGTCTCCAGTCAGGCGAATGGCCGGATTACGACAGTGACCGCCAAGAATTCGGCGAGATTATCGACGGCTTCCGCCTCGTTTCGCCGCTGCCCTGGATGATTGGAGCCTAACCCTACAACTCATGAGCGATCCAACGAAAACCGAAACGCCGGCCAGCTTGCGGGCGCTGGCAAATAATCACGAGCGCGAGTCAACCGGATGCGACTGGAATGCGCAGCACGTCGCCGAGCTTCGCGAGCGCGCAGCCGAGATTGCCGCGAACGCGGGTCTGATCGCCGAGGCCGGCACGGTCTACCACGAGACCGGACTGACGCCCCGGCAGCTCGCGGAGGAAAACGCGAAATGGCCGCGAACGTACGATCTCGTCCAGGAAGAGCGTGACGCCCTCGCCGCCCATCTCGCGGACGCGCTGGCGGCTCTGCGGGAGATCGACCTTTGCGCGGCAACCGCGAATGACACCACGCTCGACGACAATGAGCCGATTCGACGCGACCTGTTCCGGCGAATCAAGTCAACTGCTTACGACGCAATCGAGCGCCTCGCGAAGGGAAAGCCCCGGCTTGGGGATCTCAGAGAGAGCGGCAGCGTGGAGCAGGACGCCGATTTCGTTGGTCTTCTCTCGCGGGAGGAGTACTACGCCGAACGCACGCCGGAGCAACTGGCGGAAGAGTGGACCCGCGCGAACTGGCGCAATGAGAATTGGATTCCAGTCGCGAAACGCAGCTACCTTGCCGGCTTACTATCGGCGCAAGAGACCATTGAGCGGCTGACACGGGAGCGGGATGCCGGATGGGATCAACGTAACGCATTCATGCAGGAGCGCGACACCCTCAAAGCCGAGTTGGAGAAAACGAGAGAGTGGCAGGAGCAAGTTTGCAAATTCACCCTTTGCAAGCCCGAGGAAGTGGTAAACAAGATCGCTGGACTGGCCGTGGACGCTGGAGCATGGAAGCACGACGCGAAGGCTGCAATGGAGGAGATCGCGCGGTTGAAGGGGGCGTGCCAGGTCGGAGTTGATCTAGCAGAAAACCTCCGCGCAGAACTCACCGCCGCGAGGGAGGAAAGCAATCGACTGCACCACGAGGTAGCAAGCTTTGCCGATAAACTCACCGCCGCCAACGCGCGCGCTGAGAAGGCGGAGGCGTCGTGGGAGATGAGCCTCACGAAAGAGAGGATGCGCCAATGAGTGAGCCATCTTACAGCGTGTTCCCGAACGGCACGTCGCACATGCGTTGGACCGGCCGCAACTGCGATCGATGCTGGAAATCCCGCGTCAACGAGAGGACTGGCAAGAGCCGGTGCGCGATCGAGAACGCCATTGGGTTCGCAGCCGCGTCTGACGGCACGCTCCTCGGCGACGGCAGGCTCACTCCTGCTCATGCGACCAAACTCGCCTCGCGCCTTGGGTGGGACGGCAACGACTATCTCGATACCGACTGCCCGGAGCGCGAGGAGAAGCGCCCGAAGCAGGCCGCGCGAAAGAAACGCCGCGAGGCCGACACGCTGCCACTCCTATGATCCCGTTCACGCCACTCGAAGCCTTCTGCTGCATCGTCGCGTTCTCTTTCGGAGTCGCGGTCGGAGTGATTCGCTGCAAGCAGATTTATAACGACAGAAAGTGATGAACCCCGCCTTTCCAAATGCCTCCTCCGACTTCGAGCGACTCAACCCCGGCCTGTTCCCCGCGTCTGATCTTCAGCTTGCGCGTCCCGTCGTTCAAAAGCACCAAGTCGGCCCGCGGCGTGAAGAAGGAGTGCGTCCTCCCGTGCGTGCCGAGCTGGAACGACATGCTCCAGTTAGAGCCGTGGGGAAGAGAAAAAAGAAGGAAGAAGATTCAAGACGCTTTCTTGTCCGCGTTACGAGCGTCCGCCGTCGACTCATTGACGAAGACAATTTGTGTGAAAAGCACGTCGTGGATTGCTGCCGTCACGCTGGAATTATTCCAGACGACCGCCCTGGCCAGACGCGAATCGAAGCGCGCCAGCGCAAAGCTGGAAAAGAAGAAGCTGAGTGCACTGAAATCGAAATCTACGAACTGACATGAAGAGGCTCACTCGCGCACAGGAGATCAGGCTCACCATCGCCAAGCATCTATTCTTTTGGTTGATGGATGGGACCGGCGGCGGCGAGAAACTGGAAGATGCGATATGGAGACGAATCGACCGCGAACTCACCGCTGCGAAACTTGATCGCTCGGCGCTTGATCCTAGCGACCCTGACGCGCTGCGCAACGAACAGACCGGAGGCAACCCGTCATGACCGCAAGTCGCTTCACCAGCACGGCGCCGCCCGAAGATTGGACCTGCCAGAATTGCGGCAAGACCAGCGCGGAAACGGGCCGCTTCCGAAAGGCAATGAACCACGAGCTGCACGAGGGCGACGAAGAGGGCGACGTGTACGAATGCTCGACCTGCGGAAGTCAGATGGCCGTTCCGCCAGATGCCAACGAACTGACCGGAGGGGCCGCGATGCGCGACGGGTGCCGGAACGCTTCATCCAATCCCCGCACCCGGCTGCCCGTGGCGCGGCCATGCAAGAGAGCGTGCGCGGAACTCGTCAACCTCGCCAACCTATGAAATCACCCTTCGGATGGAGCCTGCCGCCAGGATGTCACTCGCTTCCCGGCGAAGACGAGGACGATTTTTGCGAAATGTGCTACGCCGTGGGCACCGGCAACTGCTGCTGCCCTGAGTGCTTGCACTGTCACGCGGTCGGAGATCCGAAGTGCTACGGGCCAACCGGCCATGGGCTGGACATCACGCTGGCGCAGATCGAGTCGCGGACAGAGTTCGTGCGCCGGCAGGAAGATCAGAGCCGAGCCGAGGCAGATGAGGAGCAGCGGATGGCGGCGTATCAATGGGAGGACCGGATATGATGAGCCACCCCGCCGACGAGGAAGTGCCGCCGTTTGAACGCGAACTGCGGAGGGAGATGCGCCTTCTGCCGTCCAGCGATGGAGCTGAGCGAGGCGTCATTTGCTCGTTCCTCATCGCGCCGAAAGAGGTCGGCGCGATCTGCGCGGAAATGTCGCTTCCGTGGCAGGCGTTTTACTCGACTCCGCTCGCCACGCTTTACCGCACCCTCACCGAGCTTTGGTCGCAGGAACGGAAGATAGACAATGTGGTTCTTTACCAGATTTTGCACGACCGCGGGCAGCTCGAGCAATGTGGGGGCGGCGCGAACCTCGCCGAGCTTTTCACCTACCTGCCGAGCGCGATGAACATTCGCGCGCATATCGAGCTCGTGAAGGCGAAGAAGTCCGCGCGGGACTTCATTGCGGCGTGCGACCGCGCGAAAGAAGACGCCTACACGTCAGAGCAACCGGAAACCCTCATCGGCGCGCATATGGAGGCCGTGGCAGGGCTTCTGACGCCTGACCGCAAGGGATACCGCCCTTGGAGCGATTACCTCGCTGACAAGCGAATCCGACTCACATCGCAAGAGGAAGATAGGGATGTTGTGCCAACCGGGATTCGATGGCTGGACCTTCATTCGCCGATGCGGCGGAAAGACATGCCGCTCGTGACGGGCCCGACGAAAGCCGGCAAGAGCATGCTCGCGGCGTCCATCATCCGCAACGTGTGCCGGATGGGAGGTGCCGTGTTCTGCGCGAGTCTCGAGCAACCGGGAGAGGAGCAGACCGACCGATTGATTCACGGCGTTGCGCGGGTCGATTCGGCGAAGAATCACTTCACGAAGCTCGCCGGTTCGGAGGAGCTTTCACTCCATCACGCGCTCAAGAATTCGGAGGGATGGCGGCTCGATTTGCGCGACGATCTTTTCGACGCCGCGAACATCGTGGGGGCGTTGCGGCAAGCGAAAATCCGCTGGCCCGACTTGTCGCTCGCCGTCATTGATTACGTTCAGCTCGTGAAGGGCCATCGGGAGCGCGGGGAGAATCGGGAGATCGAAGTTGCCGGCGTCTCCCATCTCTTTCGCCGGGTCGGCATGGATCTCGACCTCGTGATGATTCTCCTGTGTCAGACGAATGCGGCCGGCGAGGCGCGGGAGAGCAAGGCAATCGACCAAGATGTAACCGCAAAATGGGTTCTTCATCCGGCTCGCCAGAAGGACAAAAAAGAGGGGTATGAGCTTCGCCGGCTGGAAATCCCCTTCCAGCGCAAGGGAACGTCAGGAATCGACCATTACGTGCGATTCGAGGGACCGTTCGCAACGGTGTCCGATACCGAGGACGATGAGCAGCCAGAGCTTTTTGAAGACCGCCCGAAGAAACGCAGAAACCAACAGCCCGATGACTGAGAAAACGAGCAAGAAAAAGACAGAGCGCAGATTCGGAAGCTGGTGGGTTTGCCCAACGTGCGCCAATGCGGAATTCGATCAATCGGAGATGCGGGCGCATTTCAGGGATGCGCACGGGATCGACTCCACCACGACAAAAGGAACGCGCGTCATGCTCTCCCATCTGGACGGGTCGGATTGGTTCTCGTGGAATTACGAATGGACCATTGCGGGCATGAAGTTCCTTCAATCCACATGCACGAAACGCACTAAATCGACCGCTTGGCGCGGATAAAGGACATGCCAATTTCCCGCGAACCGTCGATTTGTCCCGTGTGCAAGAAGCCGTTCCAGCGGCTCGTTGTTCACGTTCTTAGTCATGAGGTCTACCGCGCGAAGGTCTGCGAGGATTGCCTGCCGAAAGATGAGCCGGCAGGAAGAGGCGCGCCGGCAGAGGGAGGGGACGCTATGATCGTTCAACCCATGCCGACGGAAGAGGCGTTGCCGTGGCTCCTCTCGCGTCACTACGCGCGCAGGAAGTGCCCTGTGTCGCACGCCTTTGGCGCGTATAGGGGCGCGGAGCTTGTCGGGGTTGTCACCTACGGCACGCCAGCGAGCGCGCCGCTGCGGGGCGGAATCTGTGGGGAGGCGTGGGCAGTTCATGTCTTGGAGTTGAATCGCCTTTGTTGCGAGAGCGAGCCAAACCTCGCCAGCATGCTCGTGGGGCGCTCGCTACGCCTGCTCCCGCGCCCTTCCGTCGTCGTGAGTTACGCGGACACCGCGCAAGGGCACGTCGGCTACATTTACCAAGCGACGAATTTCCTGTATACCGGACTAAGCGCCAAGCGCACCGACTGGAAGATCAGAGGTCGCGAGCATCTCCACGGCGCGACGGTCGCCGATGAAAGCCGGGGGCAAGAGAACCGCGCGGAATGGATGCGCGGAAAGTACGGCGATGACTTTTATTTGGAAGACCGTCCGCGAAAACACCGCTACGTTTACGCGTGCGGCAGTCCGCGCCAGCGCAAGGCGATAATCGCCGCTCTACTTTACCCGGTTGAGCCGTACCCCAAGGGCGACTCGCGCCGGTACGATGCGAGTGCCGCCGTCGCGTCCCAGATGACGCTTATCTGAGCCCTGCCTCACTGACGCTTCGCCTTCTACAGACCGAGCGTTCTTCGTAAATCGTTGTTACGGTTCAACCATCCCGTGAGGAATTTCGCCATCTTGCCTTTCGCGATGGAGTGGTAAAATTCCGTTCGCCGGTCGAGGAGTCGTTGCGCCGTCTTGTCGCCGTCCGAGGCATTCGCAGCCGCAATCGTAAGCGGTCCAAGCGCCCCGTCCGCGTCCACGCCGACGATCTCCTGGAGCCATTTCACGGCGCGCCCCGATCCGTTGTTAACCGCGATGTCCATCATGATTTCTCCGACCTTTGGCGGCATTTCGTCCGCGCGAATCTTGTTCCAGTAGGACGCGAGGTAGATCGCTTTCGCGCCGTCGATCGTCAGGTTGCGGATGTCGACGTTCGGGTGACTCCGCTGGTCAATGCCGAACTTGGTGGCGCCGCCGGGATCGTCGGGATCGTTCTCGAAAACGGAGCCCTCCCATTTGATGATGAAGGGAAAGAAGGAGTCGAAGCGTGTGCTCATTTGGTCAGGGCGAAGAGTGAATATCCGAGCGCGAAAAAGGTGAGTCCAACGAAAAGCCAAAAGCCAACGAACGAGGCGAATCTGGCGAGCGGCGTCACTTAATGACGCCTCCGGTTGCCGCTGGAACCATCGCGCTCATGATGCCTTGCGAGACAGCGGCGCCGGATTTCTGAATGATGATCGCGTTGTCGAAGTCACCGGAAATCTCGAGACCGCCCGATTTGAAATGCAGTCCCCGGACGTTCGATCCGATGACCAGTGCCTTCTTGCCGCTCGGGTAATATGCCGTCGTGCATCCGCTCGCGAGGACGGCCAATAGGAGGAGTGCGCGCATCACTGGAGAGGCACGCGGAAGAGCCGAAGGCCGATGATGACGAAGAGCACGGTCTGCGCTCCTTCGCCGAC
>Ga0207641_10000541_pt1 | contig 42410 bp, 41 predicted proteins | sample KBSSwiS62_FD_184306 | JGI IMG/M metagenome (GOLD analysis project Ga0207641, IMG submission 184306) | Switchgrass rhizosphere microbial communities from Kellogg Biological Station, Michigan, USA - KBS Switchgrass S6-2 (SPAdes) (version 2) | ecosystem: Host-associated > Plants > Roots >... | reverse complement strand
GCCCCCGCCCTTCGTAGCATGTCTGCGCGCGTGGCGTGCAACAGGTGGTAGTTATCCAGTTGGCCATCCTTGTCGAGTTCATCAATGAGGCGAAGGGCGCGTTCGGGTCCTTCCACCATGGCCACGGCAACGGCGCGATTGAGCGAGACGATCGGAGAGGGTTGCACACGCTCCAGCAGGTTGTAGAGTCCAACGATCTGCAGCCAATCTGTATCCTCCGGGCGCGACGCCTGGCAGTGGCATGCGGCGATTGCGGCCTGAATGGAGAGTGGGCCAGGCGCGCCGCGAAGCGCCTGAGAAACCAGTGGCAACGCTTCCGCAATTTGCTCGCGGTTCCAACGACGGCGGTCCTGTTCGTCGAGCAGCACGAGGTTGCCTTCTGCGTCGAGGCGTGCGTCGCGACGCGAATCATGAAGCAGCATGAGCGCGAGAAGGCCAGTGGCCTCGGCGGGAGGCGCAGGCTCCATGAGCATTTTCACGAGCCTTCCGAGCCGGATCGCCTCGGAACAGAGGTCTGCTCGCAGCAACGGACTGCCGCGTGTCGCTGCGTATCCCTCGTTGAAGATGAGATAGATAACCGTAAGTACGGCGTCGAGCCGTTCGGGCAGTTCCTTCGCTTCGGGTACGCTGTAGGGAATGCCCGCATCACGGATTTTGCGTTTAGCTCGAACGAGTCGCTGCGCCATTGTCGTCTCCGGCACCAGAAACGCTCGTGCTATCTCATCCGTCTCGAGGCCGCCGAGCATTCGCAGCGTGAGTGCAACCTGAGCTTCGGGTGCGAGGGCAGGGTGACAGCACGTGAAGATCAGTCGCAGACGATCGTCGGGGATATCGTTGGCTTCGAAGTTTGGCTCTTCGGCTGTTGGAATTAGTCCGGAGGCGGCGTACGATTCTATTTTCTCCTGGAAGAGGACCCGCCGGCGGATCCGATCGATGGCTTTGTGTCGCGCAGTCTGAATAATCCATGCGCGGGGGAATTCCGGGAGCCCCGAAGTAGGCCATTGATCGACGGCTGCGGCGAAGGCTTCCTGCGCAACCTCCTCCGCAAGATCGAAGTCGCCAACAAGCCGGATGAGGGCGGCAACAATACGGCTCCAGTCTGATCGGTAAACCTTGTCTATAGCGCCGCTTACGTTGAAGAGCATCAGAACACTATAAAAACTTTCAGCCGAGGTGTCGATTGCGACTCTCGCCAATCGATTTAGAGATGGAGGCCCACAATGAGATATATGCTGCTGATTTATGCGGATGAGAAAAGCGCGCTGACCCCCGCTGAGCGGGAGGATTGCTATGTCAAATCCGCCCAGCTCGCCCAGGAGATTCAAGCGAGTGGAAATTATCTTGCAGCTTCTCCACTCCACCTGACGTCCACCGCGACCAGTGTAAAGATTCGAGACAACAGACGTCTCGTGACGGACGGTCCGTTCGCCGAAACGCGCGAGCAACTCGGTGGATACTTTCTCATTAACGCGAATAACCTGGACGAAGCGATCAACATTGCGGCGAGAATTCCTGCGGCGAAATGGGGCACGGTTGAAGTTCGTCCCGTCATGGAGATTTCCGGCCTCCCTGACTGAAAAAGATTCAGATTATCTGTCGATCTTAAGAATGGATAGGAGACCCGCATGACTATATTCGGCAAACCGCTCTCGGATTACATCGCGTTCTGCAAACCATTTCTGATCCTGATTCCTTTGGTGGGAATTGTAAGGCTGTTGCTTTCGTTGAGCGGCACGCCAAACAGCACTGCCAGATGGTTCACCATGACAGCTCTCGTCTGGATTGCAGTGATCTATTATTCGATACGCATCCATACCGCCGGTTTCGGCAGTTACAAACAACTGTTGGTGGTCTGCGCGCTGCTGAATCTCTCAACGCAGGTGATCAGTGTCACGGGAATTCTTACGGCGATTGTCACGGGCACAAACAACATCTTCAGTTCGCCGGAGTTCTCGTTCGCCACATCCCCGTGGGCTCACCTGGCAGCGCATCTGTTTATCGGCACGACGGCGGGCTCGCTCGTGCCGTGGATCATTGGTTCTCTGATTCTGACGATCACCCGCAAAGCTTCGCCCATTCCGGGGCGTACAAGCGATTCGTCGATCCGCAGTTAATAGGAGGCGTACTGAACTTCCATCTCGCTCAGGCCAACATTGCATGGATGCACGGATCTCTTCAGGATCCGGTGATGGCCGGTCTTGCGAGCCGTGTTGATGAGATCAATCGGCTCGCAGAAGAGTCTGACGGTTTTGTCTGGCGATTACCCGCTTCGGAGGCTTCACCCGAAGCGTTGCAACCCTTCGAACAGGATTTTCCGGGTTTTGACCGCGACCGATTCTTTTACAACATGTCCGTGTGGAAGACGCTGGAGGATTTGCGGAACTACACTTTTTTCAGCACTCACGCTGAGCTCCTAAATGAACGTCACCAGTGGGTAGATTCCATTGTCGGAGCCTCCGTCGCCTTGTGGTGGATCCCAATTGGCTGCCGTCCGAGTATTGCGGAGTCTGCAGAACGCCTGCGTTGCGTCCGGCAACGCGGGCCGACGGCTTATGCATTCACGATGAGAAAGACTTTCCCTCCACCCGAGGGCCCTCAAGGAATTTAACGCGTCCGGCAACAGGACATTAGTCCCAGAACGATACATTTCATTGTAAAATTCACGCGTCATCTGAGGTGAGGCCAATGACTATCGGCTCTTTCAGGTCCGGTCGGTATCTGCTGGTGTCCGTCGTACTGCTTACAGCAATGTGTGTCTCGTTTCTCGCAACGCAGCGGGGCCCTGCTGCCGGAGCACTTCCACGTCTGGCGGATGGAAAGCCCGACCTGCAGGGAATCTGGCAGTCGGACGGCAAACCTGCGGCTGACGTGCAGCCGTTTGTCGAAGGCGGGCCGATTCCTTACAAGCCCGGAGCAGAGGCAAAGAAGCGTCAAAATTTCGCAGATCGAGCGAAATCTGATCCTCTGAATAGCTGCTTCATGCCAGGCGTTCCGCGGATCATGTACCTCGATCACCCCTTCCAGATATTTCAAGCGAAGGACCATATTGCGTTTACGTTTGAATGGTCATCCGTTTTTCGCCTGATCTACACGACTACGAAAGCGTCTCCACATCCCGGTGTCGACTCGTGGATGGGAGATTCGCGCGGGCACTGGGAAGGCGATACGCTTGTTGTTGAGGTTATCGGAAGCAACGATCGAACCTGGTTCGATCAGGCCGGCAATTATCACAGCGATAAAATGCGTGTCACCGAACGCTATACGCCTACCGGCGCCGATACCATTCGATACGAAGCGACCATCACGGATCCCGATGTTTTCACGCGGCCGTGGAAGATGAGTTTCCCGTTACAACGGATCAAGAATAAAACCCGCGTGCTCGAGTATCAGTGCCAGGCCGAGAAGGAAGAGAAGAACGGTGATTTTGAGCGGGATACCCGCACGTGGTATCCCAAGCGTTAAGGAGATGCATGATCAGAACTAACGCAATACTCATCGGGGTTCTGTTGGCAGTGATGGCGGTTGTATCGTTTGCCCCCCTGCCAATCGCCGCGCAACAGCGAGGGCAGCGCAGAGGCGGACCTGCAACGCCGCCTCCTCCTATTCGCCGGCTGCCGGACGGCAAGCCCGATCTGACAGGCTGGTATCAAGCGGATGCCGGTGGCGCAAACTACGGTCTGGAAAACAAGCCTGCAAACGGCCTTATTCCTCCGAGCCGCGGAGTTGTCGTCGATCCTGCCGACGGAAAACTGCCTTATCAGCCTTGGGCTCGCGCCGAGCGTGTTGAGAGAGAACTTCCACATCGCGGTTACGACGATCCTACGGCGCACTGCTTTGTCGCCGGTGTCCCGCGTGCCATGTATACCCCTTCGCCGGTACAGATCATTCAGCCACAGGGCTACGTCGTGATGTTGTTTGAACGAATGAACTGGCGACAGATTCCGCTCGATGGCCGCGCGCATATTCCCGACGATATTCGGCTTTGGCAGGGTGATTCCGTCGGCCATTGGGAAGGCGATACCCTTGTAGTTGATACAAGAAATCTCAATGGGAAGGCGTGGTTGAATGAAGTCGGCGACGTCTTGAGCCACGATGCAAAAATCGTCGAACGTTTCACTCCTGTTAATGGTAATCAGATTACCTATGAAGCTATGGTGACGGACACGATTGTTTACACTCGGCCGTGGACAATCCGAATGAACTTGAATCGTCAGGATGACGAACTGCTGGAAGTAGCCTGCCATGAAGACAACGGGGACCTGCAGCATCTTAAGGATGTGCGTGACGAATACAGAGCCAAGAACAAAAAGGAGTAGTTGAACGATGAGCAAACGTGTGAAGAAGATCGGAATCCTTGTGTGCTTCCTTGCAGGTGCTCTTGCAGTCGCGTCTCCGGCAATTGCCCATCATTCCTTTGCGGCGGAATTTGACACCAACAAGCCTGTGAAGCTTACCGGCAAACTCACCCTGATGAAGTGGGCAAATCCGCATGCATGGATCTATATCGATGTTGTTGGTTCCGATGGGAAGGTTACGAACTGGGCTCTGGAAACCAACGCAGCAAACTCACTTCTGCGCCGCGGCTGGAGAAAGGAAGACCTCAAAGCCGGCACCGTTCTTGTTGTGGAAGGATGGCAGGCGCGAAATGGAACTCCTACAGCAAACATCACGCGAGTAACTTTCGCGGACGGGAAGCAACTTTTTGCCGGCTCCTCCAATCCTGAAGCAAAGGAACAGTAGAATCTTGTGGCCGGTACTGCCTTCATGCATGGAAGCGCAGATGCCGGCCATCGCTATCTTGATACCTGCACCGTCCGATCGAGAAAGCCAAATACGGTGCGCAGGTACACTTCGCGATCCTGCGAAAAGGCCTGGCCATGAGCTGCTCCCGGAACAACAAGAATTTCCTTGCCGGGGTTTGAAGCGCGGGCGGCAAGGCGCTGCGCAAGCTCTGGCGGCATCCTTACATCGGCTCCGCCCGCGATGAAGAGAATGGGGACGTGGCTGAGTCCCGCGACAGCGGCTTCCACATCTCCGTCCTGTTCGCGAAATCCCATGCGCCAGCTGGTCACACCGATAATCATGTTGGCGATCGGGAACGAGGGCAGGTGAAAGATGAGCTTGAAGTGGTGTTTGATCGTTTCTGAAAACGATAGAAATGAACTATCCGAAATGATGGCTGCAGAACCTGGACAGCGTGGTTCGGCAAGCAACGACGTCGATGCACCGAGCGAGACACCCCATAGAATCTGAGCCCGCCCGGGCGCTGTATTTTTGAGAAAATCACGCGCCGCACAGACGTCATGACTCTCTGCTACACCGAGAGTGGTATAGGCACGCCCGCTTTCTCCGTGGTTACGCAAATCAAAAAGCAGTACTCCATACCCGCGTTTATGCGACTCTGCAGCCCTCTCGAGATGCTCCCTGCGAGTTCGGTTCAATCCGTGAACGAAGATGATGACGGGCTTTCCTGTTTCGCCGGGGTTCCACCATCCGCGCAGCAAAATTCCATCGTCGCTTCGGAACTCCACGTCCTGCATTTCAAGCCCTACCGCTGACGGATCTCGCGGGCCACGCTCCGGAAATCGAAAACGACTATTCGTAATAAGAAACGATAGCGCGACGGGTAGGACTAAAAAGAAGAACAGAAACAGTCCGGTAGCAGCCACGAACAGCAGCCGTCTGAGTTTTGGACGTTTTCGCAGGAGAAACGTTTTCACCGCCGGCTATTGTTGCACAGCTTATGACCCGGCCGTATCGTGGGCCGAATCGAAAAGCGGACGGAGCCGTCTATGCAACGAGGAGCCAGTTTTATGAGAAAACTTACGGTAACTCTAGGATTAGCCATCGGGATCTTCAGCGTCGTCTCTCAGACGACGGCGGCACAAGCCAGACGGGACATGGTTTGTGTTTACGAGAACAATAATTACGGCGGTTGGGAGCGGTGTTTCACGCCGGGCGAACAAATCGGAGATCTGGGTAGTCAGGGAAATAAGATCTCATCCATCCGCGTCTACGGAGACGCGCACATGACGATTTTCGCCAATAAGAACTTTGAAGGCGCTTCCATGGAAGTCGGTGCGGACATGAGCGATCTCGCGCAGAGAAAGCTCGGGGGCAATTCCGTCGTTTCCTTGACCTGGAACGATGCGATCGAATCTTTGCGCCTGGCGCCATCGCGTTACGAGTCGCGAGACAGCAACGTTTACTCGCGCGACAACAACGTCTACAGAGAGCCCGCGTACGTGAGGGTGGATCCGAGGGATGTTCATCGCGGCGACGTCTACCGCGACGATGACTGGGATCGTGATTACCGTCGTGACGGCCGGAGTCATGTTTGTATCTTCGAAGAAATCAACTTCCGTGGCAGGCATGAGTGCTTCGATCCGGGAGATGAGATTGCGGACCTCGGACGGAGGACCGGCTGGAACGATCGGATCTCGTCGATTCGAATCTACGGAGTTGCTCGCGTGACGGTCTTTCGCGATATCAATTTCCGAGGCGATCGCGTCACCGTCGATCGCGACGTCGCGGATCTGCGCCGAGTCCGTATGACATCTTCGCTGAGCTGGGACAACCAGATCTCCTCGCTGGACGTTAACGGTGGGCGCGGCCATGCCTATGGCCATGACAACAGAAGGTAAGAACTTCTCCAGTCTGCAGGGTCAGCCGGTGATCGGCTGACCCGCACTCACCCATCAATCAGAAATCTGAAAGAGGATTGCTCCGGAGCCATTTCGGGGCGTACACTCGGATTAGTCTATCCCTCTGAGCGGAGTGACGGTTGCTGGAGAGTTGTTCAAGCTGCAACCTATTCTGACTCTCTCACCGACGCCTGGCTCTCGCTGCATCCCCTCCGCGGATAGATTCCCAAGAGAAGGAGGAGAAGCATGTGCGATTATTCGCTTCAGGGAATCCGGAATCGCCTTGCTGAGCAAGGCGAAGTCCTCGTTGTTCACCGGTTTCAGACTGGATCAAAAGGATTGACGGCGAGCCGGTATCTCAGTCCCGTCGAAAAGCCAAAGACCTGGCTAGCCGCTCTCAAGCAGTTCTTCTCAGTGCCCGCCGAAGAATGTGCGGTGTGTATTCCCGATGGAGCTCAGCTTCGCCTCACGGGAATCGCTGCCAGCATTCAAAAGCGGCACCATGTTTCGGAGGAAGAGCCCGTGACGTTCCGTCAGCTCTCTGCAGACGCAGCGACGTACCGGGACGCTGTTGAATTCCGAAACGGCCAGAGAGTCCGGTTGCAGGAACTGGATGAGGGACAGGCCGTCGAGGTTCTGGCGATGTCTTCCGACGAGCTTCAGGTCGTCGAAGACTTTCCGGTAACAGATGAGGTTCATTCACGAACCTGGTTGAATCGAAATCCGTGGTAGTCGCTTGAAGGGCAGGGCGAGGAGTTTTTCGGAATGAATCTTCGCTTCCTGCCCTAAGATACGGCGACATGGAAGTTCGTCTGTTTCCGAATTCTGCGCGCCCTGGCGTCGGTTTGAAGCCGCGCCGTGAAAGTCAACGTCCCCTGTTGCCTCAACACGCCCGACATTGTCCGGTGCTGGAGGCTGGAAGCTCGCTCGGATTTATGGTGTTTCCAGCGCTGGAACCCCACGAGTCCTACTACATTGAATTTCAGGGCGAGGGCCAATACCTCTTCACTTATTTCCAGAGCAACGCGGCCGGGAAATGGGATCCGCTATTTTCTGTTCTCATCGTGCTTCCTGTGGGAGGTATCGGCATGACGCGCGAAGAGGTGAAGTTTGCCGTCAAGAATCCCCCAGTCTCCGTCGAGGATGCCAAGCTTGTCATGAGAGCCTTCCTTGTCCCGGAGGATCTCGGTACGCCTGCGGGCGCGATTTCGCTGCGCGGAGCAACAAACTTTCAGACGTCGCCGGGCTGGGACACTGTATACACACCGATCTTCAATATGATCGAAAGGCCCGTCGCCCCTGCGCTTGTCGTGCGTGTCGAAACAGACTGGTTTGCGCACGAGTCCGAGTTCCGGTACGTGTTGCAACCGGGAGAGGGTTTTCCGGGCGCACATACGATGCCCATCGGGCAGGTCTTCTTCGTGCCGCGCGAGGAGATCAGCCTTCGTGACTGCACTTCGGAGGAACTCGAGGCGATTCGCCTTTCCAAGGTCGAGTTCGCGCAGCAGAAGGCGGCGCAGAAGATCACCACGCCGTATGGCCTGCAGTACAGCCCGCACTATCTGCGTCAAACCCGTGCCCAGAAGCCGAGCGGGCAATAAAAGGATTCGTTAAGTCAGCTGGCGGCGTGCGGGGGTGCGACTCCTGGTCAGCGCGAGGAAGACCACTAGGATTCCCAACACCACGAGGATAGCGATTGCCGGCGCGAGTATCGCAATGAGCGAAGCGGCGAGCGAAGCCAGAAGCTCGAATGTGGCGACGATGAAGTTCCCGAAGCCGGCAGTCAATGCCGTGCTCTTCAGCCGCACGACGGACATGAATGTCTGAACGACGCCCGCCGTTCCACCGCCCGCGACGATGGCCACCGACCATCGCACCAGGGGCGGCATGTCTGTAACGACCGCCGCTGTAGCGATAACTCCCGCCATTACCGCCAAGGGTCCGGCAAGCAGATCCAGGAAGTTGTCGACTACCGGGATGTAGTAGGCACTGATTTCCAGGACCGCAGCAACAGCCAGCGCTATGATCGCCGGCCACGACGACAACCATTGAAATCCCGCCGACAAGGGAAGCCATTCCATTCGCGCTGTCACGCCCAGGACGAGCAACGGAACGAAAACCCGCATACCTGTCGCGGCCGCGAGACCGATTCCTATCGCGACCGACAGAAGCGCTTGAGTCCAGGTGATGTCCATGAACGCCCATGTTACTGGAACCGGGACAGGTTGCAAGAAAGTTGAATGAGTCCACAAAGTTTATAGACGGAGCGGCGATCGTACTGCGTCCACGGCTGTCAGGATTCGTTTTGAAAATGGTTTTCGCGAAGCGTTCTTCCGCGATCCCAAAGGTTGTGGTTTCATAACAATAAGTTCCACCTATCCACCCGCCTCTTTGTGTAAGGGCCTTCTCACACTTAAGCCTCTGCTAGGAGTGGAATTGCGCGTGCACTTGGCGTCTCAATAGAAGTCCGTGTACTGCAAGGACGTCACCCAATGGATACAGCGATTGTGAAAAATGAATCGACTCCCGTGCGGGAGTTTGCGGAACTAACGGCACAGGCTCGAGCAGCGTACCAGGAGAAGCGCACCAAAGAGTGCATCGACATTACGCAGCGGGTGCTTCTTGCCGATCCAGGCAACGCAGAAGCCAACGCCGTTCATGAGGCTGTCCAGGCGGACATTCAACGCGATCTTAACGATGCGCGCGCACTTCTTGAAGATTCGCGCAGCATGGCTGACGGTCAGAAATATAAGAAAGCAGCAGAGATCATTCTGCTGAAGATTCTCTATCTTGATGCAATCCATGCGGAAGCGAAGGAACTTCTCGTCGCTGCGAGGGGGCCGGCTGCTGTCATGACCCCGCCGCCCAGTTCGTTCAAGCGAATCAGCCGGCTTGAAGAAGCCGGGTTTACTGCAAGTCCGCAACCGGTCGTAGAGGAGCCAGAGCCGCGAGGGCAGGGGATGAGCCTGAAGGTCCCGCTCATCTGCGTCGCCCTCGTGGCTCTTGCGGCCGGTCTTTGGTTCTTCAGATCGAGGATCACTGGCATGGTATCGGAGGCTAGTGCTTTCTCCTCCAGAGCGATCGAAAATCGGCAGCCGGTAACGCCGCCGCCGGGACGCCCCACTGCTGCCAGCGCAACGCCGGCCAGAGTCTCGCTCGTGCCGACCGCGGAGCCGGCTCCGAACGCCGGGGCCAACTCTTATGTTCCCCCGGTTCCTGTTCCGGTAAAAAGCGCGGCCCCTGTGGTCGCCGCTGCTGCTCCTGCTGTGCCCGCTGCTCCTGCTCCTCCCGCGCAGGCAAGCAAGCCCGCTGTCAGCAAGGATCCCGGGTCGCTGGCTGTGAACTCCGCCATTGCTGCAGACATCTATATGGGGGACAAGTATCTCGGCGCGACGCCTACCACCCTTACGCTGCCGCCAGGACGCCAAACGATTGAGTATCGCCACGGCGATCTGCGGACCGTGATGACCCACGAAATCCGATCCGGGGAAGCAACTACGGCGTTTGTCACTTTCGAAACTGTCGTTCAAATCAACGCGCGTCCATGGGCGCAGGTATTCGTTGAGGGGACTTCGAGGAAGGCTCTGGGGCAGACTCCTCTCAGCTCTGTCCGAGTTCCCATTGGAAGTGTTCTGACATTTGAGAATCCCAACTTCCCACCGAAGAGCCAGCGGGTCAAGGAAGGAGATTCTGCGATCCAAATGGTTTTTCCGTAGAAGAGGTATCCGATGTTCTCATATTTTCTTGCTCTCTTTGTGACGTTTCAATCTGCAACGCAGCCTGCTTCTCAGGATGAAATCAAGGATGGTTTGCTTCGAGCGGAGTCGCTCTACTATGAAGCGAAGTTCGTTGAGTCCATCCAGTTGCTTGCTCGCGTAAATGATGCTCTGGCTACCCGGCCCGACAGGCTGCAGGATAGGATTTCGACCAAGCTCCAGCTGGCCCTGTCCAACATCGGGTTGAACGACACTGCATCCGCGAAAACATTCCTTACGGAGCTTTACGCTCTGGATCCGGAATACGTTCTGGACGCAAAACAGTTCTCGCCTAAGGTTGTCGCTCTGGCAAACGATGCGAAGAGTGACCAAAACAGGATGCGATGCGAGACAGCCGTTCAGGATGCGCGCAGGAGTCTCGCAGCCAATGATGCGGGAACACTAATGAGCATCATGAAGGCAATGCGACCAAAATGCTCCGGTCTCGCGGACGTGGAACCGGATGCCGCAGAGCTTCTCTACAAGACCGGGCTCACCTCCTACAAGCAAGGAGACTTTTCGTCGGCATTGAATTCGTTTCGTTCGGCTCTGAAGCTGTCGCCCAAACATGAGCTGGCGGCTCAATATGTAGAGCTCACCGAGAATAAGCTGCAGGTGGCCGAAGATCGTTTGTTACTGCAATGGCAAAAAAACTTCGACGCGAAAGACTATAGGGCGGCGGCCACAGACTACCGGCAGATCCAGGCCATCGGCAATAGCGGCAATCCGCAGACCATCAACCGAGTCACGCAGGAGTACCGCAAGGCGCTGACGTCGCTTCTGGATACCTGGAATCGAACCTGCGCGGGAGGCGACTACTCGAGCATGAGTCAGCTTCGCAGCCAGGTCTCGGACATGGTTCCGGAGCCTGGTTTTGCGGACGACCTGCAGGCCCAGATGTGGAACTGCACTGCAACGCCAGGGTCGAAGGCTGTCGCCAGACTGGATTCCAAGACAGACACCGTTGTGGAGGGTTCGGCCGGTGCTCGACAGAATTCCTCTTCGAGTTGTCTGCAGATGGATTCTCAATTGGCTCTTGCACGTCTGAAGACCCGTGTCGATCCGGAGATTCCCCCGGGCAGCCGGGCGTACCTGCAGAACTCGCAGGTTACGGTAAAGGTTAAAGCTCGAATTGATGAGAATGGCAACGTTACGCCTACTGAAGTGACGGGCACGAACATCATACTCAACAACGCCGTTCGTAACGCCGTCGGACGCTGGAAATTCACTCCGGTGTTGGATCGAAACGGCCCGCGCTGCGTGACCACTGAAATCCCGATCGTGATGGGTAAATAGGATTTTGTAGAAACATGCAAGTACTCGCAAAGCAGGAAAAAGCCGTGGACGCACGGTCGCTGAAAGACACCGACCGTGAGGAACTGCAAAGCGCGCTCAATCGCATGATGGAAGCGTCGGCACTGTGGAAGCGTGAACGCGCGCAGCTTGTTGCGGCTTGCGACCAGCTTCGACGCCAACTGAGGGACACCGAATCGGCGCTGGCTGTAGCGCGCGACCGGTCAGCGGGTAATGACGCTACGGGCGAGGCGGTAACCGCGTCCTGGGAGCAGGAACGAGCGCAACTCATCGCGCAGCACGATCAACTTCGAGGCCAGCTCAGTGAAAGTGAAGAGGGTGCTGCGATCGCACTGGAACGCCAGGTGGCCGCGGCGGTTGACCGCGCGCGAGTTGAACTGACGGCGGAAAACGAAAAGCTTCGCAACGAGCTCCAGCAGTCCGCTGATGCAGGCGTATGTTGGACGGAAGAGCGCAACAAGCTCCTTGATGAACTTGAAAGAACGAATCAACTCGTCGCGGATACCGAAATGGGAGCGGCTCTTGCTCTTGACCGGCAGATTGTGACGGCTGTCCAGCGCGTCAAAGAGGAGTGGGCGGACGAAGAAAAGAAGTTGCGAATGGAGATTCAGCGGCTGCAATCCCTGGAAACAGGCGACGGTTCGCCTCAGCACGCGCAGGACAATTTGGAAAACGCTAATACGGACTGGGTTGTTGAGCGTGACCGCCTCAGACACGAGCTGGACACGGCTATGCACCTGTGCGCTCGCCGGGGCTCAGAGAATGCCGAGCTTGCGGCTGAGCGGGATCGGCTGGCTCAGGAGCTTGCTCAAGCGGTCGAAAATCGGCAGTCAGTCGCCAGTGAGCAAGCCGCAACTGCGATGCGCAGTGAGATCGATGCCGCAGTTGCGCGAGTCCGCGTCGAACTTGAAGCCGAGAAAGAGCAGCTTCGGAAGCAGGACGACGAGGATCTTGCCGAACTCCAGACAGAACTCGACGACGCCAGGGTGCTTTTGACTGAAGCGCAGGCGGCTTACGCGTCTTCCGTGTCTGAATTGAAGGAGGCGGAAGACAAGAGTGTGGAGCTTCAGGAAGAGCGAAATCGACTGCGCGAGCAGCTGGAAGAGCTTATGGATCTCGCTGCCCAGAAGGAACTCGAGCGTCTCCACCTCAAGGAAGAATACGACCGAACCACGCAAATCCTCGAGGAAGCGACTTCGCCAACAAGTACCCGTGGGATCACAACAGGATTTGTGATTGCGGAAGAAGTCCGAGTGGAAGAGCTGATTCGTGATTTGTCACTGATGATCGACGATCCTGCAACGGAGCTCTCTGCCGTCATTCGCAAGACTGTCGAACGCGCTCAGCTCGACTTTTATTTGAAAGGCCTGCGGTTCTCCTGCAGTGGCGGAGTCGCGTCCAGCCACTGACAACGGTGGGTCTCGGCCAATGCCGGCGGTGTAAAATGCCGTGAGGTAAGCGGATGAAACTGCCGTAAACCGCTGGCTGCTGTCCTAACGCGCCATTCGCATGCGTGCCCGACATTGCCGATCGTAAAACGGCCTCGATCTAATGTTCGAGCCGGCAATCTCCCGCGTGAAAGATGTACAGGATCTCCCAATCCTTACCCTAAGATTTCGGAAGGTTGGCCAGTTATCTCTTTCGGTGACTCGTCTTTGAAAGGAGACAGCTGTGAGAAAGGCTTTGGGAATTCTCCTGGCATCGCTCTTGATGACACAGGCTTTGTTCGCCCAGCAGCCCCTGGGCATCACTCGTGTTTTGCTCTACAAGAACGGAATGGCCTACATCGTTCGCAGCGGGCAGATTACCTCGCCTGTGAGCCTGACGTTCCACCCCGAGGATATGAATGACATCCTGAAGTCATTCACAGCATGGAATCCGGATACCGGAAATCTCTATTCCGTCGGCTACACGGCGGGAATTCCGTCGAGTCATATGCTCTCGCGTTTTCCTTTCGACATTTCCGGGCCCGATACGGGACTGGGAGGATTTCTGGTCCAGGTAAAAGGCGCAGACATCAAGTTGGATCACAGCGGCAAGGACCTGCAGGGGAAACTTGTTGCTGTCCAGCAGACCGATCACGCCACAGCGCCCCAGACGACTTCGTCGGACTATCGGTTGACCGTGCTGGTGCGGGACGGTTCCCTGCAAAGTGTGTGGTTGAGCGATGTGCGCTCTCTTGAGTTCGTCGATCCCCAGCTCCGCGAGCAGCTTCGTTCTTATTTGGAAGTGCTTGCGGCAGGACGGCAGGACGTGACGCGCGAAGTGAGCGTGTACCCGGTGCCGGCCCCGGGGCCGATTCAGGTGGCGTATCTACAGCAGTTCCCATTGTGGAAAACGAGTTATCGCGTGGACCTCGGAACTCGTGAGAGCAAGATTCAGGGGTGGGCACAGATTGACAACCCCACCGGCGAAGCATGGGAAAACGTGCAGGTGTCGCTGTTGTCGGGTGCTCCCGTTTCTTTCATCATGAACCTGTATGACCCGCTTTATACGAATCGAGCCACGGTGCCTGTACCCGGCGGACAAGTCGCCGCCCCCCGGCAATATGAGTCTGCGGTGGTCGTGCGCGACAGCGTACAGCAACAGGCGCAAGCAGGAGGGACCGTGGGTGGGGTCTTGGGCTCATTAGCGCTGACTGCTCCTTCCGCTGCGCCGACTCCCCCCTCCGCCGGTGGCGGTCGTGGCGGTGGGGGCGGCCGAGGTGGCGCTCCAGCACCCCCACCACCGCCGGCCTCACCGCCTACGCCAGTTTTTCAGCAGGCAGACTCAGCTCGTGTCCAGGATTTTTACGAATACAAGTTTCCTTTCCCGGTTCGGATTGCAAGTCGACAGAGCGCGTTGCTGCCCTTCCTCCAAAAGACGATGAATGTCGAACGACTCTCAATTTTTAACGCACGTACAGATAGGGGCAACCCCAGGCTTGGGGCGCGGCTTGAGAACAACACAGACATTCCGTTTGAAGCCGGGCCCGTGACGTTCTTCCAGGACACCCGCTACGCCGGTGAAGCTGTCCTCGATTATCTGCCCCGTGGAGAGAAGGCCCTGGTCAGTTATGGAATCGACAACGATATTCAAATTTCGAGCAAGACCAATTCTCAACCCGAGAACACCGTACGTGTGACCGTGAGTAAGGGTGTGGCTGTGCTCTTCATGGAATCTGTGCTCACGACGACCTATGAGATTCGCAACAAGAGCACGGAGAAGAAGGCGCTGATCGTCGAGCACCCGCGTTTAAACAACCGGACGTTGAAGGGAATCGATGCATTCGAGACGACGGATAGCTTCCACCGTTTTCGGATTGCGCTGAATGCTTCGCAGGCTACGACGCTTGCTGTACCTGAAGTCGTGGCGAGGCAAACGAATATTTCCCTGACGACATTGACACGCCCGCAGTTGACGCTATTTGCGGGACGAGAAACGCCCCAGTCGGTGAGAGAAAAACTCGGTCAGATTGTCGATACGCAGGAGCGGGTCGCCGCGATGAGATCTGACATTGGAGCCGCTCAAGCAGGCATTGACACGCTGTTCCGGGATCAGGAACGACTGAGGGAGAATCTCAAGGCCCTCCGTGACGGCAACGAGGACCAGCAACTGCGGACACGCTATCTCGATCAGCTCAAACGGCAGGAAGACCAGATCGACGCCGGCCGAGCGCATATTGATGCCGTCAACAAGGAGATCACTGCCGCTCAGACGAGGCTGGAGGAGTTGATTTCAAATCTGGCGTTTGGTGGGTGAGTCGCGAAAGTTCAGCCGGTCTTCCCTGCATGCTCGATATCGTGACGCACTGTTTCGACCGCGACGCTCACCGCGATTATCGTGATCACCGCAAGTCCGATGACGTAAGCCGAGATCGCGCCGCGTCCATATCCGTACTCCAACAGTGTTGTTGCAATAATGGGGGCTAGCCCTCCGGCAAACACGGAAGCCAGCTGCGCGCCCAGCGAAGCGCCGCTGTATCTCACGCGGGCCCCGAATAGCTCCGAGAAAAATGCGCCTTGCGGCGCATACATGGCCCCGTGCCCTACGGACAAGGCGAGGACAAGGGCAAGCCGGACCATCCACGGAGACGCCGAGTCCATCATCCAGAACGCAGGGTAAGCCAGGAGCGCTGTCGTGACAGCGCCGAAGAGATAGACGGGTTTTCTGCCAACGGCATCGGACAGCGCTCCAAATACTGGGATCGAAAGAAGCTCCAACGCAGCCGCAATCATGATTCCCGTCAGGACGATGTTGCGGTCCATACCCACATGGGTTGTGCCGTAGATCAGCACGAAGACCGTGTAGATATAGAATGCGCCGTTTTCCGCGAGGCGGGCGCCCATCGCAATCAGCACCTCACGAGGATAATGCCGGAGTACATCGAGAATGGGCTGTCGCGCTTCCCGTCTCTGTTCCTTGACCCGGGAGAACGCAGGCGTTTCAACAATGCGCACGCGGATAACGAGGCCAACAATCACCAAAACAATGCTTACTAGAAACGGAATCCGCCACCCCCAGCTTAAGAACGTCTGCTGCGGAAGACGGGAAAACGGCGTAAAGAGCAGGGTGGAAAGAAGCAGTCCAGCGGGCACACCGATCTGCGGCCAGCTTCCGTAGAACCCGCGCTTTCCGGCGGGTGCGTGTTCTACTGCCATGAGAACTGCGCCGCCCCATTCCCCGCCCACACCGAATCCCTGTGCCACGCGAAGCAGTACCAGCAGGACTGCGGCAGCAGGTCCGATTTGCTCATAGGTGGGCAAAACGCCGATCAGGAAAGTCGCAATGCCCATGATCATCAGCGTCAGCACGAGCATCGATTTTCGGCCGATGCGATCGCCATAGTGGCCGATGACCACTCCACCTAATGGCCGCGCGATGAACCCGACCGCATAGGTGGTCAACGATGCAAGCTTTGCAACGAACGGATCAAACGTTGGAAAGAAGACCTTGTCCAGTACAAGGGCGGCTGCTGTCCCGTAGAGGAAGAAGTCGTACCACTCGATCGTTGTGCCGATAAGGCTCGCCAGCCCAACCATTCGAATCGAGCCCTGTTTGGTGTGCGCCATCGAGTTGCCTACTGCCACCTGAAGATCTTGAGTGCAATCACGAACGTCACGATTCCCCAGACGGCGAGTAACGCGATCTGAGGCGTTTGTGAGAAGACCGAGGCTCCGTCGATCATCACCGAGCGCATTGCGTCGATCAGTGCGGTCAGGGGCAATACTTTTATGAATGGCTGCGCGACATCGGGATATCGGCTTGATGAAAAGAAAATTCCCGACAGCATCCACATCGGGAGCATGACGAGATTCATCAGCCCCGACACGGCTTCAATCGTCTTCGCTCGGCTGGCAACGAGAAGTCCAAAACCCGAGAATGTCAGGCTGCCAAGTAGTATCAAGAACGCCGTCGCGATGAAGCTGCCATAGATCTTCACACCAAATGCGATTGCTGCGAAGACGATCAGAACGATGACTTCCGGAATCAAAAAACACATTCGACTCAGCATGACGGCGGAGAGAAAATGCGTTTTCTTCATCGGCGTGGCGAGAAATCGCTTGAGCAGTTTGCGAATCCTCATGTCCACGGTAACGAACCCTACACCCCACAGGCCGCCACCCATAATGCTCATACCGAGAAGGCCGGGAATTAGAAAATCGATGTAACGACCGCCGGGTTCTTTGAACTCACGGTCCTCTGAAGGAAAGGAGTCCTTTCGTCCTGCAGCCCGCTGCAAGGCGTCATCGGTTTCCTTTCGAGCAAGGACGCTGTCGCTGCGCGCGGGATCGTACAGATAGTCGAATCCTGACGACGACCCGTCCTTTGAAACGACGACTAACTGGGTCTTTCCAGTGCGAAGACGATTGCGGCACGTTGCTTCTTCGCACTTTCGCGTACTGAATTTCTGGTTGGCCTGAAGTGCCGTAATCGCAGTTTCTGCCTGCGACCCATCCTGAACATCGACAAAAACCCTGTCAACGGGCTGCTCGCGAAACGCGACGCCCAGCAGAACGGCCATCAGAATCGGGAAACCATAGACCCAGAAAACGGCTTCCGGTTCGCGAAAAAACTCTCGGAGACGCGCGAGCGTGAGTTGAACAATGGGCGAGCTTTTCATGCTGTTGACGAACCTTCTCTCAAGTGACGTCCCGTGAGTGTCACGAAAACGTCCTCGAGGCTGGCATGCCGAGTAGTGAGGTTGGACAGTTCATGGTTCGATTGCCGCAACCGATCGAGCAGCGCCGGCAGCGCAATGTGAGGTTCCGTGACGGCCAGCGAGTAGATACCATCCTCTACACGAACGCTGCGGACAGCGGGCAGGTCCACGAGGCTCGAGGAAGCGAGCGGCGTGTCGCCGTTGGAATTCATCACGCTGAAATCCAGAACGTGCTCGCCCCCGAGGCTTGCAATCAGTTCCCGTGGTGAGCCCTGCGCGATAACCTTTCCGTGATCCACGACGGCGACGCGGTCGCATAGCCGCTCGGCCTCATCCATGTAATGCGTGGTCAGCAGCACGGTTCGTCCGGAGTCTTTGAAACTGCGAATAATTTCCCACAGCTGGCGCCGCGACTGTGGATCGAGGCCCGTGGTGGGCTCGTCCATGAAGAGAAGCTTTGGATCGCCAATCAGGGCGCAGGCAACCGCGAGGCGTTGCTTTTGTCCACCCGAGAGCTTGCCGACGCGCGCGTTAAGCTTCTCCTCCAGAGAGACGCGTCCCAGAGCATCTTCTGGCCGAATTCCCTGGTGATAGAAACTACGAAAGAGCGTCAGCGTTTCGAGGACGGTGAGTTTCTCCGAAAGCTTTGTTTCCTGGAGAGATATCCCGATCTCCTGACGTATTTCATCGTCGGCTTGTCCCCACTTCATTCCCAGAACTTCGACTTCACCGCGACTTGCTTCCAGCAACCCCTCCAGAATCTCGATTGTTGTTGTTTTGCCGGCGCCATTGGGCCCAAGAAGACCGAAGCATTCTCCGGCTCCAACGGAAAGGTCGAGGCCATTGACGGCGTCCACTGGTGGTTTACCGGGATATTGCTTGTAAAGCTGGCGACAAACAATAGCGTTGGGCATCCGAAGATTATGCCTAAAAGAAGCTGCAAAGTCGTCAGTCCTTCGGCGATTATGGATGATATGGACCGCCGAATTTTGGCTGCGTTCTTGTACCTGGTGTTCTTTGTGCGATGCGCCTATGGCATGCAGGACACTCTTTCCGAGGCTCAAATCAGGGATCTCATTCGGAACTCGGCGGACAAGGATGTCGAAAACACGAAACGCGAGCGGGATTACACGTATATCCGGCGCGATGAAGAGCGGAAACTGGACAACAACGGCAAGGTAAAATCCACCGAGTCCAAGACGTACGAAATCATGGTGCTGGCCGGCGAGCATGCAGAAAAACTGATCGCCAAGGACGATAAGCCGCTTCCGGAGAAGGAAGCGAAGAATGAAGACGAAAAGATTCAAAAACTGATTGCCAAAGGCGAGAAGGAAAGCGAAAGCGACCGGAAGAAGCGCCTCGCCAAAGCCGATAAGGAAACGGAAGAGGGAAGGCAATTCGTTCGTGAAGTTGCCGATGCCTATGAGTTTCGTACTCGTGGGGTGGAAGACATCAATGGGCGCCCTGCGTATATCATCGATGCGGATCCCTTACCTGGTTACAAGCCGCGTCTGAAAGACGCGAAAATCCTGCCCAAAGTTCGCATGCGCCTTTGGATCGACAAAGAAGAACAGCAATGGGTGAAGATCGATATTGAGTGCATTGACACGTTCTCAATCGGCCTGTTCCTCGCACGTATAAACAAAGGTTCGACGATTCATGTCGAGCAGACTCGGGTTAACGATGAAGTCTGGTTGCCCAAGCACCTCAATCTGAAGGTCGATGCCCGTATCGCTCTCCTGAAAAATTTCGATGCGGAATACGATGTTACCTTCCGTGACTATCAGAAGTTCCGCACTGACGCTGTTATTCGGCCTCTCGGCGAGGTGCAGTGAAATTGCTGAGTCTTTTCAGTGCGGAAGCTGCCTACTTTGATGCCGGTTCCCTGAACTTTCCACAATCCGCTTGATCGACGCGGTCCCATACGGCCAGCGCGAGTTTGTATCCCATATATGCGCTCTGGGCGTCGACCTTTGCTTTCTGGTCTTTCACGGTGTGGAGTATTGATGGCCAGTCCGGTCCTATGCCGGCGAACGTCACAGCGGGAATCTTCCTCGCCAGGAACGCGCTTGAGTCGGCATCTGCCCCGCCTATCGGCGCCGAGTAAAAAGGCATGTGCAGTGCGGTGGCGGCATCCTCAGCGACTCTTATCAGCGACCCGGAGGAAGTGTTTGTCATGGCGAAGGGTGGAGCCAGCCCGAAGCTGTCGATGTTAATCATTGCGCAATAGCGGGGCAGATCTTCCTTCGCAATGGCATTGGCCATCGCCCGCGCGCCCACCAGTCCTTTCTCTTCGTTGTCAAAAGCCACGAATAGAACGGTCTTCTTTTGTTCGACTGCGCGAACGGACCTGTAAATGTGACTCATTGCAACGATACCGGACCAGTTGTCGATTGCGCCGCACCCCAGGTCCGCAAAGTCGTAATGTGCACCGATGATGATCGTCTCATCTGTCAGGCCTTTGCGTTTTACGACCAGGTTCTCGGCGCCACGAAACTTCGTGATTGTAATCTCGGAGGCATCTGCACCCATGCGCATGAATAAAACACGAACCGCTTCCAGGCGTTGGTTATGTTTGCAGGGCACGTCCTTGAAATCATTCGCAAAGTCATTCTCGGAGGACAATACATTGGGTTGCTGGCGCGCGAAGCCAGTGAGTCGCGCGAAGCCCGTGAGTGACGAGGCAACAACCAGAGCAGCAATCGAGCAGAGGAAAAGTCTCAGCAATCGATCGAAGGTCACAGGAAAACTCTAGCGTGAATTCGGTCAACGTAACCACAATTTACTGCGTTATTCCGGTGTCGAAATCGTGCGTGCGTACTTCGCTCCAAACAAGAAGACCAGCGAACAGTAGTACAGCCATGTCAGCAGGATCATGATGGAACCCGCTGCTCCGTAGATGGAGCTGAAACCCCGCTGGAAGCCGTATAGAGCGACCACGCCCTTGCCGACGCTGAAAAGAACAGCCGCGACGAACGCGCCTACGAACGCATGCCACCAATGGACTTTCACGCGCGGCAATAATTTGTAACTTAGGAAATAGAGGATCGTGATGACGAGAAAGGAAACGCCGTCGTCGATCCAATGCCAGACTGGTTCAAATCCCGGCAAAAGGGCATTGACATATCGGCGGTATACCGAGGCGTCCGAGTTCACGAGAACGGATATTTGAAGAAACAGTCCAGCCCCGACGCCCAGGACCAGCGTCCACAGCCGATGAAGCATGTTCTGCAGGAATGCGCGTCTTCCTGGTCGGGGGTGGACGTTCCACATGGCATCGACGGCGCGCTGTAATTCGTACGTGAATGCAGAGGCCCCAATCACGAGCATTACTACAGCCAACGCGGTGTATCCCACACCCTTTTCGCGTGTCTGTCCCATGTGCACCACGCCACGCGCAACCAGCGCCGCCGCTTCCGGACTGACAAAATCCGCGAACTGCGTGCGAACCTGGTCTAAGCTGTCGCCGCTGTGCACGAACCCGACCAGAAAAGTGATGATGACCAGAAAAGGCGCGATCGAGAAAACAGTGCAATAGGCGAGCACAGCAGCTCTGTCGAGAGCGTGGTCGCGAAACCAGCTTTTCCCTGCCTTTTTGAACAGCTTCAGAAGATGGAAAAGTTGCATGCCGGATTATGGGACCGAAGTTCAGTTCACGAAAAGAGATGATGACCTGATGGGAACGACCCGATATCACGGCACGCAGATAAAATAGATCGCGACAACCGTGATCACCCCGATGGTTCCCACGATGAACCCGCTCTTTCTTCTTGTACGAAGCGAAAGCAATGTAACCATGCCCGTCAGGGAACTGATCGTGAGGAGTATTGCTGAGAAGTCTATGGTCCAATACCACGCGGAGCCCGCATCGAAGCCTTTGTGCAGGTCATCCAGCCTTCCCAGAATGCCGCGATTTTCCACTTCGACTTCGCCCATACGCTCGGCGCGGTGAATCGTGACAAGTGTGCGCCTTCCCGGAGCCGCGAAAATTACCTGGATGTCGGATTCATCTTCCCGATAATCGGTAACGGGGGACCGGACGCCGAGGGTTTTCTGGAGATAGCTGGAGATTGCGGCCCGGTCCGGAGACTCTATCAACTCCGCGGGCATTTCGATTGTCTTCGTTGTGATCTCAGGATTGCTCAGTCCGAAATCCTGATGATTGAGCGTTAGTCCTGTTATTGCAAACAGCAGTACGAGCGTGAATCCTGCCATGGACACGTAGATGTGCACCAGCAGGCCCCAGTGTGTGATGACGCGGAAAATGTGCTTCATGCAGCGTTCTGTGGGGGCCTATCGCTCATAAGGATTTAAGACCGTAAATCAGTCATCCACAATTGTCCATAGCCGAATCCGGTCTGCGTTCCGGAGCGAGAAGCAAACGCCTGGAGGATTTGAATTCCCGCTGCTCACGCGTCAACGGATCGATGAAGGCGAGCCTTTGGGCGAGCAATTGCAATGGGAGACCTGAAGGCTCTGGTTGACGCATGTCAGGGTAAAGAAGATCTCCAAGGATAGGAAATCCGATCGAGCTCATGTGCACGCGAAGTTGATGCTTCTTACCGGTGGCCGGAACAAGCCGGAAGAGTCCACGGTCATCGCGAATTTCGATGAGATCGATTCTCGTGATGGCATTCGTGGGCTCGTTTTCCACGATTTGCCTGCGAAACCAGGGTTCTCCTGCGGTCAGGTGGTTCCTCAGGATCCAATGCCGTTCTCCCGGAACCGCTCGAACAGATGCAATGGCGAAGTATTCCCGTTCGATTGTTCCCCTGGCGAAGAGTTCGTGGTAGTGCGCGCGAAACTCGGGCTTGATCGCGAAGAGAACTAACCCTGCGGTGTCTCGATCGAGACGATGTAAAGGCGCGAGATTGTCAAAGCCGGTTCGTTCGCGCAATCGGTTCACGAGCGCGCGCGAGACGTGATTACCCGCGGGGGTTACCGGCATGCCATGAGGCTTATCGGCCACGAGGATCTCGTCGTTCTGATAGATGACCGTCTCTGTTTCCTGGGCGTCAGGTTCCTCGGGGATTTCTTTCAGGTACAAGATTGTGAGGCCATAGGAATATGGCGAGTCTTCACCCAGGATCACCCCGGTGGATGTCGTGACCAATCCTCGAGCCATTCGATGTTGCCATACGGATGACGGGATATGCGGGAAGCGCGACGTCAAGTGCTCCAGTATGGTTGCCGGAGGAGACGCAACCTTTGGCAAATAGAGGCGCGACCGATGCATGTGGGAAATCATCGCATCGATCGATGAGATACTCACAGCGGCTTCAACAATGAACGAGCGATTGCCCATCTACGACATTGAGCTTCAGATTGTCGCGGCATTGCAGACGAAACGCCGGCTGATGGTCCAGGCCCCTACAGGATCGGGAAAGTCCACCCAGGTTCCACAGATGCTGCGGAATCACGGATTCCTGGATAGGGGACAAGCCGTGATTCTGCAGCCACGACGGCTGGCAGCGCGGTTGCTCGCATCTCGAGTGGCGCATGAGTTAGGCGCGGACCTGGGAGGGGAAGTGGGATACCAGGTCCGTTTTGAGAACGCGACAAGTGCGGCGACGCGGATCAAGTTCGAGACAGAAGGGATTCTGCTTCGCCAGATGATTCAGGATCCGTCCCTAAACGGAATCAGGGTGCTTATCTTCGATGAGTTTCACGAGCGTCATCTCTATGGGGACATTACGCTGGCTCGAGCGCTCGACATTCAGGAGAAGGAGCGCCCCGATCTTCTATTGATCGTAATGTCCGCGACACTCGACACCGTCACGCTTGAAAAGTACCTCGCGCCTTGCGTAGCCCTGTCGTCGACCGGCCGGACCTATCCGGTCTCCGTGGATTACCTGGCACGCCGTGTCGGACTGAAGGGCCCATCCATTTGGGACGTCGCCGCTGACGGTTTTGCGGCGAATGCGCATGAACGCGGTGATGTTCTGGTCTTTATGCCCGGTGGCTATGAAATCCAGCGGACGCTTGAGGCGCTGCGACAAAGGCCTCAGTCCAAAGGCTACTTGCTGCTGCCACTCTATGGTGAGCTTTCGCCAAAAGATCAGGATGCGGCTGTCGCGCGCTACGACCAGCCCAAAGTCGTCGTGGCAACAAACGTCGCAGAGACATCGATCACTATCGACGGTGTCCGACTGGTCATCGATAGCGGCCTCGCTCGCATTCCTCGATATGACCCCAATCGTGGCATCAACACTCTACTTGTGGAACGTATAAGCCAGGCCAGCGCAGAACAACGGGCAGGTCGCGCCGGCCGGACGGCGCCGGGAAAATGTTTGCGACTGTGGTCTGAAACGGAACACGGCGAAAGGCCGGTCCGCGATTTGCCTGAAATAAAGCGTCTGGACCTGTCCGAAATCGTGCTTACGCTCAAAGCTTCCGGCGTTGAAGATTTGCGAACGTTTCGCTGGCTGGAATCGCCTGGGGATGCTGCGCTGCTTCACGCGGAGGAATTGCTTCTGGACCTTGGTGCACTGCAACGAGGTTCACAGTCTGGAACGAGCATCTCTCCGCTCGGCCGCAGAATGCTCGCATTTCCTGTCCATCCTCGATATGCGCGAATGCTGCTGGCGGCTCAGGATTTCGGCTGCGTTTATCAGGCATGCCTTGTGGCCGCGCTCACTCAAGGCCGCGATCTTCTGCTTCGAAATGTGAGCAAGGAAATCGCGAACTTGCGAGAGGATCTTTTCGAAACCGGGGATGCGACGTCCGACTTCTTCGTGCTCATGAAGGCATACGAATATGCGGCGAAGAATCACTTTCGATTGGATGCGATGCGAACAGTCGGCATTCACGGTGTGACGGCGCGCCAGGTGGGGCCCCTGCACGATCAATTTCTGGGAATCGCAAGACAGGAAGGCCTCGATGTCCGGAACCAGCCGGTTCAGCAGGACTCGCTTCGGCGGTGCATCCTGATTGGATTCAGCGATCGCGTCGCACGACGCATCGACAGCGGGCAATCGCGTTGCGAACTCGTGCATGGCCGGCGCGGCATGCTTGCCCGCGAGGGTGTCGTGCGGAATAGTTCGCTGATGGCGATCGCGGAAGTTCAGGAAATCGGTGGAAAGCCCGGGGACGTCAACACCGTTCTTTCGCTCGCGACGTCGATTGAGATGGAGTGGCTTCAGGAATTGTTCCCTGACGACATGGGCCATGAAACTCGCGTTGTCTTCGATACGGTGACCATGCGAGTCCGCGCCGAGGAACAGATGCGATTCCGCGACCTTGTCGTAGCCGCGCGCCGTCTCGAACCGCCTCCAGCCGAGGCTGCCGCTCAATTGCTTGCCGAGGAAATTATTGGTGGCCGGCTTCAGCTGTCGAGATGGGATCATGGCGTGGAGCAATGGATTCTGAGACTGAATCGACTTACCGATTGGTGTCCCGAGCTTGGCCTGCCGCCGATCCAATCTGAGGACCGACGGCATATCATTGAGCAAATTTGTCACGGTGCGGTGTCCTACAAAGATTTGAAAGACCGCGACGTGAGACCAACTCTCCGATCATGGCTGGGGCCCTTGCAGCAGGACTTGCTGGACAAGCACGCGCCGGAGCGGGTCACGCTCAGCAACGGCCGGACGCCGAAGGTGACGTATGAAGCGCAGGGCCCTCCGTTCATCTCCCTGCGCATCCAGGAGCTTTTCGATGTCGCACAGACGCCGCGGATTGCTCAGGGCCGTGTTGTGCTTAGCGTTCATATACTCGCGCCCAGCATGCGGCCGGTCCAGGTGACGCAGGATCTGGCGAACTTTTGGCGGGAGCACTATCCCGGTATTCGGTCTGAGTTGAGACGTAGATATCCCAAACACGAATGGCGGTAGGTGTTTGCCCGGTCTGCTGAGCCGAACACTTGTTCGGCTCACGTCTGTGTGCTAGCTTTGACCCACACACGTCATGAGCGATACCCGCGAAATCCACGGCCGAGGCGCCGCCAGCAACCCCGGCAACCGCTTTGAACGGGCCCATTACGACGTTTCGGATTCGGACGAGCCTGGCGAATCTTTTTCGGCTGATACGGTTCTTCTCAAGGACGCGACGCGCTCTATCATTGCCTACAACGACAGTCCGGATGTCGGCTTCGACGCGAGCATCAATCCCTACCGGGGATGCGAGCACGGGTGCATTTACTGTTTCGCTCGTCCGAATCACGAGTATCTCGGTTTTTCAGCCGGCCTGGACTTTGAAACAAAAATTCTCGTTAAGGAACAGGCCCCGGAGTTGTTGCGGCGCGAGTTGATGCTTCCGTCATGGAAGCCCCAGCCTCTCGCGATCAGCGGCGTAACGGATGCTTTTCAACCCGTTGAACGCCGCTTGAAGCTGACACGGCGATGTCTTGAGATTCTTGCGGAGTTCCGGAATCCGGTCGTCATCATCACGAAGAACGAGCTGGTCACGCGAGATATCGATCTGCTTTCAGAGCTTGCACGGCATGATGCCGCGCTGGTTTTCATTTCGGTGACGTCGTTGCGCGGAGAGTTGGCGCGCACCCTGGAACCGCGAGCATCACAGCCGCAGCGGCGTCTCGCGGCGATTGAGGCGCTTGCCACCGCAGGCATTCCTGTCGGTGTGCTTGTCGCTCCGGTGATTCCGGGCCTGACGGATCATGAGATGCCCGGCATTCTTGCCGCGAGCCGTGGCGCTGGAGCCGTCACCGCTGGCTATGTTCCATTGCGGCTGCCTTTCGGTTTGGCTCCGCTATTTGAGGAGTGGCTAACGATTCACGCGCCACTTCAAAAGGAGAAGATTCTGAATCGCGTTCGAGAAATCCGCGGCGGGAAACTCAATGATCCCAATTTCGGAACCCGACTTCGAGGAGAGGGCGAGTATGCCGGCCACTTGAGAAAACTTTTTGAGATGGCCTGCCGCAAGTCAGGGCTGAATGCCTCCAGGCCGAAACTCAGCACGGAGGCATTCCGCCGACCGGGTTCTCAGATGAGCTTGTTCGGATGATCTATTCGCCTTCGCGTCCGCCTTGCATCGTCAAAATCTTGCCGGTTTCCATTTTGCCGGTCATGAACATGCCGCCGTTCCCGCCGTCGCGGAGCGGGCGATAAGAAACCGTGATCTTGTCTCCAACTTTGAGGGTTGAGCGTGTCCAGTTGCGTCGTTCGAGGAAGTTGGGACTCATCCCTTCGAATCCATAATTGGCAGTGCCGCCCTTTCCATCGGGCGCATCGATCCAGATCCAGATGTGCGGATTCGTCCACTCCACCTTGCTCACGGTACCCGTCACGGTTTTCTCTTCGTTCATGTTGAACGCGACGAAGGAATGATGGGCTGCGGCGATTCCAGCGGTCGCAACGATGAACGAAACTGCAGCGAAGCTCGCGAGAAGTGCTCTGTTTAACTTCTTGATCATATTGGTCCTCTATTTAGATGAATTCGCGGCGGGCGGAGTCAGATTAATTCCGGCTTTGCCACTGCTATCCACGGAATTGCGGTTGTTCTCTTCGCAGATGTATTCCTCGATTGTCCATTCTCGATGGCGCCGGAGATTTGAAGACGTGGTGTATGGCGCAACAAGGACGACGGGATCCGAGATTGTAGTTTCAATCGTCATGTTGTCGGGATCGGCGAGCCGAAAACGTTCGACGATTCGCATTTTGTCGCTGGGAGCTACGCCGGGCGCAATCCGGATGCTTGGCGAAAAGCCGATGGACTCCGCGACAAGTGTGTCGCCCTCCCAGTGTCCGATGGATGTCCCGAAGAACTTTGGATCCGGATCTTCCGGAAGTTTCCTTCCATCCGTGTAGATATGTCGGACCTGCGTATAGGCCTCGATGACAATGGTCACCTTGCCCGGCGTCAGAAGAAATTCCATCGGGTACGGTTGAGTCATGATCCCGGGCATTCCCGGAGGGAGACAGTTCGCGGTTGTGTTGTCTTCCGGAGCGCTTGCCTGATAAGCGCGACTCTTCGCTTCATACTCTGGGTTCAGCTGCATGCCGCCACCACGGCCGCCCCGTCCTCCCGCGCCACCTCGTTGAGCTGCGGCAGGTGCGTTTGCTCCCTGACCGGCCGTTGCCGGCGCTGCGCCTCGTGGCGCTCCTGCCGCGGGGGCGCCGCCGCCTCGCGGAGCGGCAACATTGCCGGCCTGCCCGCCATTCCCACGCGGTGCTCCGCCTCTTTCCCAAACGCCATTGAAATCGGGAAGCTTGGCCAGGGCTGCCCAATCGTCAGCAGCAGGCTTTTTCGTCACGAATTGTTGACGGGCTGCCATCGAGCTGATCGACACTGCAATCAGAATCGCGGCCGCCGAAATCAGAAACCTTTTCTTGGTGGTCATGGGCGAAAAGCTAGCACGAAAATGTAGGCCGGAATAGGGATAAGATGTCTGGCATGCAAAGGCAGAACCGCCGACAGTTTTTAGCGGAAACTTTGAGCGCAAGTGCATTGACGAGTCTCGCTGCCTGCATGAAGGAAACGCATCAGATGCCGTCAACGGAACGAATGCCGGTCGTGTTTGTGGGGCATGGCACGCCTCGCAGCGCTGTTTGGGCGAATGAATGGACGTCCTCGTGGGAAACAATCGGCGCTGGCCTTCCGCGGCCATCCGCCATTCTGTCGATATCCGCTCACTGGCTCACGCGCGGAGGCGCCCTGATCACGGCGAGCCGCGAGCCTCGAATGAACTACGATTTCTATGGCTTCCCCGACGAGATGTACAAGGTGGTTTATCCAGCCCCGGGGAACATCACACTGGCGCAGGAGCTTCAGTCGAGCCTGGGTAGTCAACTACCCGTACGACCCGATACCGAGTGGGGTTTCGATCACGGCACCTGGGTTGTGTTGAAGTATATGTTTCCGAAGGCGGATATTCCCGTCATTCAGCTGAGTATCGATTACAGCAAGCCGGCAGCGTTTCACTACGAGTTGGGAAGGCACCTGGCTTCTTTGAGAAATCGAGGAGTGCTGATTCTCGGTTCAGGCAACATGGTTCACAACTTGAGCATCCGGCCAGGTATGAACAATGACCAGCCGTACGACTGGGCGCAGGAGTTCGATGCCGCGATCTGGAAGAGCATCCAGGACGGAAACCATCAGGCAGTGATTGATTTTCAAAAGATGGGATCTGTAGTGGCGCAGGTTCATCCGACTCACGATCATTTTCTTCCACTGCTCTACTGTCTCGGTTTGAAAACCGACAAAGACGAAGTCCGGGCGTTCAATGAAAACTTCCAATGGCCGGCCGTCAGCATGAGGTCGATCGTCATCTCGTAAGCTTTCGGAATACGGTGGAAGTTTTCGTTGACACATCCAGCAACGAAAACGTAAACACTAGGGCACAATTGTACGTTCGGATCAGGAGGGAATCATCGTGAGACACCACGCACTCGGAAGCGCTTGCGTCCTTGTGCTCGCCTTGGGTTCGCTTGGCTTCGGCCAGGTAGCGGTACAAGGGACCGGTGGACAGGGTAGAGGAACTCAGGAGGTAGGGCAGGGGGCTTCTGCGGCGCCGGCTGCGGGTGGCGCTCCGCGTGGCGGAAGAGGCGCCGCTGCAGCGGCGCCGGCGAAACCAACTCCACGCAAGGCAGATGGAAAACCAGTCCTGGGGACAGGCACGGGGGAAGCCGCCTTATGGCTACCGGCGGGCGGTGGCGGGGAGCGTTTTGTAAACCCCGATACAGCAGACCCAAGCCCAGACAAGTTGAGAATCAGCGAAGTTCCCATGTTGCCGTGGACGAGAGCGTTGCTGGAGTACCGTCTTGAGAATCAGTTGGAGCCCCACACACGTTGCAAGCCTTCGGGCGGACCCCGTCAGTTTCTGACACCGTATGGGGTAGAGATCGTGGAAATGCCGGATCTTAAACAGATCATCATTATGGACCTCGGCGGTCCCCACACCTACCGGGCAATCTATATGGATGGGCGGCCACATCCGGCAAATTTTCAGCCAACTTACTACGGTCACTCGACTGGCCGTTGGGAAGGAGACACTCTCGTTATTGATACGGTCGGCTTCAATGAGAAATTCTGGATCGACCGGCAGGGCACACCGCATACCGAAAAGCTTCACATGACCGAAAAGCTGACTAGGACCGATTACAACACCATGAAATATGAAGTAACGATTGACGATCCAGGCGCGTATACAAAGCCGTGGACGAGCGGATTTAATTTTCGCTGGACCGCAAATTCCGAATTGTTTGAGTACGTCTGTCAGGACAATAATTACGCTCCCGATCTGATGGTGGGAGCTCAGGAATTTGTGGATCGCACCAGCAAGATTGTTCCGTGAGATTAAGGAGAAGTGGCATGAGGCATCCTGTTCTGGGTTTGGTGGTCATGATCGCCGCAGCGAGTTTGCTGATACTTCCGCTATCGGCGCATCACGAGATCACCGCGAAGTTCGATCCGGCGAAGACGACCCGTCTTCAGGGGGTCGTTACCTACGTGGATTGGGCGAATCCGCACGTACACATTTTTATGAACGTAGGCACCGGCACCAACATCGTGAACTGGGCCGTGGAACTCGAGAGCGTGATAGACCTGCAGAGAGCAAAGTACACACGCGATACGGTGAAGCCCGGAGACACGCTGAGCGTTGAGGGGATTCTCGCCAGAGACGGCAGCCGCCAGGTTTGGGGAAATACAGTGACCCTTGCCGGGAAGCGCATTCTCAATGTGCCCGAGGAAACTGTGAACCGCGCCCCGGGTGGTCCTGCGCCACGCTGGCCGGATGGAAAGCCGCGGCTGGGACCAACGACCGGAACGACCGGTTACTGGGCACGCCCGTCCATGACAATCCTTGCAGAGAACGGCACCAATATTCGCGCGAATAAGAATGGCCTGCTAGCTAACATTGCTGATGCGGGCAAAGTGGCCCCGTTCCAGCCTTGGGCCAAGGATCTGTTCGAGTTACGCCAGCGAAATCGTCTTGCGGACGATCCGCAATACCTGTATTGCCTGCCGCCGGGCGGACCGCGCCAGTACCAGGAAGCCTACGGGGTCCAGTTTGTAGAGGACAAGGACCATCAACGGATTTTCGTATTTGTCGGTGGCGTCGACCACAACTGGAGGCTAATCTATCTGGATGGCCGCCAACAGGTCGGGCAGGTCCGGGGAGACTCAGACAACCCGCTCTATTACGGACGCGCCGTTGGCAAATGGGAGGGGGATTCGCTGGTGGTAGACATCAAGGGTTTCAACGAGAAATTCTGGTTCTCCAACGGCGGTCTTCCGCACACCGATAAGCTGCATCTCACTGAGAAGTTTACGCGTACCGACGCTAACACTTTGAAATACGAAGTAACTATTGACGACACCGGGGCCTATACGCGACCGTGGTCGAGCGGTTGGAACCTGCAGTGGGTCGCTGGTGAGGAATTACCGGCTTTCTACTGCCAGGACAATCGTCCCTAATTTTTGTTGACTGGAATACAAGTCTCGTTAAAAGTATGGGCAGTTTAGCTAACAAAGGACAGTTACTCTTCCCTTTAGGAGGATTTACGATGAAACGGTCGTTTTTGGGTCTTGCTCTTGTTCTAGGTCTTCTTGCATCGGTGCCCTTGGCAGCGCACCATTCGTTCTCAGCGGAATTCGATGCGGCCAAGCCGGTCACCCTCAAGGGATGGGTCACGAAGATCGATTGGACGAATCCGCACGTTTGGATCTATATGAACGTGAAGGATGAAAAGTCGGGCGCGATGACCAACTGGGGCTTTGAAATGGGCCCACCGCATTTGCTTCAGGGACAGGGCTGGACGCGCAACTCTTTGAAGATTGGTGATGAGGTAATGGTCGAAGGCAGCATGGCGAAGAATGGCAGCAAGAGAATGAATGCCAGATCGGTCACCATGAATGGCGTGAAGCTCGGCGCCGGTTCGAGCCAGAACATTAACCAGTAAGTCTTTCTCGTAAAGGAGCTGATGTGCGATACGCCAGTTTAGCGGCGGCCCTGCTGTTGGTGTCGCTTCCTCCTTTGGCATTCAGTCAGGCGCCTGCACCGCAACAACAGAACGGCCAGGCAGGGCAAGTAGGGCAAGGATTGGCTACTCCTCCAGGGGCAGCCAATCAGGGTGCCCGGGGCCAGGCTGGCGGTCGCGGTGGCGGGAGAGGCGGCGCAGCCGCTCCTGCAGGCCCCGCCGAACCGACTCCTCGCTGGCCTGATGGCAAACCGCGTCTTGGGGCGCTGCCTGGTGGGAAGGGGCTATGGAACGGCGGAGGCTCCACAGCCGATGCCAATACCCCGTTTCAACCGTGGGCGAAAGCCGTGTCTGACGATCGCCGCGCGAATGCAATGGAACCCCACACCCGTTGCAAACCGTCAGGCGGTCCACGACAGTTTGCGACGCCCTACGGTGTCGACATTGTGGATATGCCAGAACTCCAGCGCGTCTACATCCTGGACGTCGGCGGGCCACATACTTTCCGGGTCATTCACCTGGACCTCAAGGAGCATCCCAAGGATCTCACGCCGAGCTACTACGGGCATTCTATTGGTCGGTGGGAAAACGATACGCTCGTGGTGGACACGGTTGGGTTCAACGAACGGATGTGGATCGACCGCGGGCAGGCCCCTCACACCGAGAAACTCCATCTCATCGAAAAGTTCACGCGTACGGACATGAACAACATGACGTATGAACTCACCGTCGATGATCCGGGTGCCTATACCGCCACCTGGACGCGCACATCTCAGATGCGTTTCTCTGCGAATTCTGAGTTGTTTGAATTTATTTGCCAGGACAACAATTTCGCTCCTGAGCTCCTTGTCGGAACCAAGGAATTTGTCGATCGCAGCAGCGTGATCGTTCCGTAGTAATGCCGGAGGTTAACAGATTCATGAAGTCTGCTCGTTTTTTGCTTTGTTTGCTGATTGCTTTTGCTCTGGCGATTCCCGTTGTGGCTCAGGAAGGATATCCGCTTAACGGTACCTGGTCCGGAGACTACGGCGTCTCTGCCAAGGAGGCCGACCGTACCCAGACTACGCTGATTCTCTCGTGGGACGGCAAGGCGGTTCAGGGTATCGTGGATCCGGGGCCGGATTCCGCAAAGATCAAGGTCGCAACCCTCGATAGCTCAAAGAACTGGACTGTTCACCTGGAGTACGACCTGAAGGACAAATCCGGAAAGCTCACCCCATTCATTGTCGATGGCAAACTGCAAAACCCCGCATCCCGAAAGAATCGTATGGTCGTGGGAACTTATACTCACGGCACTGCTAAAGGCGACTTCAAAATCAAAATGGACTAATAGGTAGGGGCAGCAAGTTCCGCTGCCCTCCTGTTTCTCTCTCCGCCGCTACCGCGTCACTGCGAAAACCATCTCTGTTGCCGCACCAACGACACAATCTGCATCCGTGAACGGGCTTCCGTCGGCCTTGTTATTCCCGAAGATGTTGAAGCATGCAGCGGGCGGGGATTGTGCGACTCCGATGTTTGTGGTTTGTGAGTTCACGAGCAGAAGCCCAAGCCCGCCGGCAATTGTTCCATTGGAAATGATCGATGCAAGCCGACACTCGCGTGCGTGGCACGTAGCGGACATCGACTTCCCATCAGCGCTCAGTTGAAAACTAATGCCAAGATCCGGATTGGCTGGTAGGGCGCCCACACCGGACTGGGAGACAAAGAAGGCACAGCTGGGGCAGCCATAACTGAACGTATTGCCGTTCTGATCTTCGAATAAAGCTTTGCGGCCCTGCACTCCCGTGAGCGCAAACGCGAACGTTGCATTATTGACGTTCCAAAGGGTGTTGAGGTTCCACGCCGAAGGTGCATTGTTGTTCCTGATATTCCAGACCGCAGTGCCGGTGTATCGATTCGTTCCTGTTCGTGTCTGGACCTCGACCTGCCCGGCCTGGCCGATCGCCTGATCGACGGGAGCCAGGATTAAACGTATTTCGCCAACAAGATCAGGATTGGTCGCCTGTTGCGACGGAGCCGGCGGGATTGCCGGGCTCGGCGCGGTGGGACTCGTTTGTTGCGGCGGATTGCCAATTGGAGACTGCCTGGTCTCTGTCGATGTTGCCTGAAGTGGCGCCGGTGTGAGTGTCCCGACCGGAAGCGGAGCGATGAGAGGCTGCAAGAACTGCCTCAACTCTGCGGGGGCGAGAGCCGGCATCTTCTCTTCCAATTGGGAGGCCGCAGAGACGTAGAGTCCGGGTAGAGACAGCACCAGTAGAAGTACCCACGCCGGCCGCGGCAAAACGCCCGATCCGGGATGCCGAAGCGCCAAGATACGCTGGATTCGCTGACTGATTTTGTATTGGGCCATAGCTATACCTCCCACCAATCGGTGCTTCTGATTCGCTGCCGATGCAAACTCCAGCAGCGTTTCGGCATACCGCGGTGCGTCTCCGCACGCGCGGACACATGCTTCATCGCTTGCCTGCTCTGCCAGCGACGAAAGTTTCCGTTCAAGCCACCAAACGAGGGGATTGAACCAGTAAATGCATTTTGCAATGGAGGCGATGACGGCGACCGCCCAGTCTCGGCGCTCTATATGAGTCCGCTCGTGTGTCAGCACGGCGCCGAGCTTCCAGTGGTCCCAATCCCGCCAAGTTGCAGGCAAGATAAGGACTGGATGCCAGACACCGACGGTAAGAGGGATCGTGATCGAATGAGATTCCCTGACAGAAATATTCCTCACATGATCCCAGTGGGTATGTGGAATCACAGGACTCATTCGTTTGAGCCTGGCAACTTGTCGAAAGATCAAAGTAAGTCGAATGAAAAACCCGAGGCTGATCGTCACGACGAGAATGGCCATGAGCCGCCATCGATCGGCAAGTTGAGTCGTGGTCCGCGTTGTTTCAAAAGTTACGACGGGTGGTAGCCGGGAAACGGGGGAATACACGACCAACCCCTGAATTGGGCGAACGGCCTCCGGCAGAGAAGAGGGAATCCCCGTTGCGGGCAGGAGTGCATCCGCGATGGGCATGAGAAAGAGGAAACAAAGCACGACCGTCCAGACTGCGTGACGAAGTTGCACTTTTCTGGTCAGGGTTAGGCTGGCTCCGACAAGCGCGGCAAGGACCAGCGATCGGAACGTGATACTGAAGAGGTAAAAGATGAACACGCGCGACATCAGCTCTCCTTGCCCGATTTTCGACGCGCGATTTTGCGCGCCAGATTGGCCAGTTCTGCGCTGTCCACAACTTCGTTGTCCACCATTCCGACGAGAAGTTCCTCGACGGATCCACCGTAAAGCCTGTCGATGAGACGCTGGACGGCTCTGGCAGCAACATTGGCTCTTGGTTCGACGCCGGAATAAATGTTGGTCCGTCCTTCCACGCCGTGCCGGACGTATCCTTTGTCTTCGAGCCGCTTGAGAATCGTGCGTGCGGTCGACTCCTTCATAAAATGTTTTCGCTCCAGCGCTAGCCGAACTTCTTCGGCTGTTGAAGGGCCGCGCTTCCAGAGAACATCCATGACCAGGTGTTCGAGATTACTGAGATTTTTTTTCCCGCCAAACATTGTAGCGCTACAAAATGTAGTGGATTGTGAAGCTGCTGTAAAGATCAAAATGTGCCGCCTGCCGGGTCGGTGGTATAAGTACGCTCCGTGAAGAATCTGCTTTGTCTGTGTCTCATGCTGACAGCGGCATGCACAAAGGAGAGAACCGTGAGCAAGCTTAGCCCGTCTGACTTGCCCTCGTTTGATGCCCTGTGGAATTTCGACGATCCCGCCGGAACGGAGGCGCGCTTTCGCGAGTTGCTTCCCAGAGCGCGAGAGTCTTCGGACCCGAGCTATGCTGCGGAACTCCTGACACAAATAGCCCGCACGCAGGGCCTGCAGCAGAAATTCGATCAGGCGCATGCCACCCTTGATCAAGTGGACGCATCGCTTAAGCCCGAGATGAAGGTCGCAAAGGTTCGCAGTCTTCTGGAGCGCGGCAGAGTCCTCAATTCATCCCGCAAGGCCAGGGAGTCGGTACCAATTTTCAAGGAGGCTCTTCGTCTTGCTCAGGAATCCAATCTCGAAAATTACGCCATCGATGCCGCACACATGTTGGGAATTGCAGAGCAGGGTAAGGAATCACTGGCGTGGAATATCGAAGCCATTCGGCTTGCGGAAGCCGCGACGGATCCGAAGGCGCGTCGATGGCTGGGGCCACTTTACAACAACACCGGATGGACGTATTTCGACATGGGGGACTATTCGGAGGCGCTAAAACTTTTTGAACGCGACATCGAGTTTCGCAAGCAAACGGCAACCAATATCGAAGTCGGCATCGCGCGATGGTCCGCGGCAAAAGTGTTGCGGCATCTTGGCCGGGTCGAAGAGTCGCTGAGACTACAGACCGAACTCCTCGATGATCCCGATCGAAAGAATAACGATTCCGAGGGTTATACAAGAGAGGAGGTCGGTGAGTGTTTGCTGATGCTGAACCGGCCCGCTGAGGCAGCCCCCCACTTCGCTCGCGCCTGGGAATTGCTGCATAACGATCCGTGGCTCAGCAGGGATGAACCAGAGAGGCTTGCACGTCTGAAACGGCTGGGCGGAGTCTAGGTCGACGTCTTTTCCACGAGTACACCAGAGTTCACTTGCCATGGACACTACTTTATAATACAAAGGTCTCTGCATTAATCGAAAGGAGACCTTTTAGCATGCGTTCAATCAACAACACAGTCCTCGTGGAGAGCCAGGAAAAGCAACAATTGTTCAACCTGACCTGCGCCCTGACTGAGGCGGTCCACACCGCGGGAATCCGGAATGGGTTTGTGGGAATGTACTCGCAGCACACGACGGCGTCAGTATTTGTCACCGAGAGTCAGGCGGCGTTGTTGGATGACGTGGTGGAGTTCTTTCGGGAAGTCGTGAAGGACGGCCGTCCATACAAGCACAATTGTCCGGAGTTTTCTGACTGCGACCGGCAAAACGCGACGGCACATTTGCGCGCACTGCTTCTCGGTCAGAGCGTGATGGTTCCCGTAGTTGATGGAAAGCCGGTGCTGGGTCAATTTCAAAGCGTAATGCTCGCCGAGTTCGATGGTCCCCGCCGGCGTGCGATACACGTTCAGGTGCTGGGAGAGTAGAGGGGAGTGGAAAAACGGCGGGAGGACCGCCGTTTTTCCTGGACGGCTACTTGCCTGCCGGTGGCTTGGCGGCAGTAGCGCTGGATTTGGTTGGCGCCAATTCGATACTACTGGCTATATGTTGGGTCCCTTCGTCGTGATAGTTGATTTTCACACTACTCCCGGGATTCATTGAGGTGGGTTTCTGCGTTGTGGAAGTGATCTTAAAATTCATATCCTTCTTGCCGGATCGTACGGTCACCATGTCGTCGGTCGACGAGACGACCGAGCCCTGCGCAACGTGAACCTTGGGCGCTGCAGTCGTCTTGCTTGCCGTTGCTTTCTTTGCGGAAGAGGCAGAATTGCTGGGCGTCTGAGCAAATGCAGTGAGTGCGCCGAGCGCCAGAACCGCCGTAATCGACAGAATACGTTTCTGAAATAACATCGAAGATTCTCCTTGTGTTCGAGAACTGGTCGAATGTCTCAGTTCTCAAGCCTCAACCATTAAACGCAGTGCACCTTTTCTGCCGATGAATCGAGGCTTAATTTAAGTTAATCTTCTCTCCTCAATGTCAAAGACGCGTCAGAATCACAGTGGCCGGTTCCAAGCCGGACCAACGAGTGCAACCATTGTGAGAATCCTGATCATTGAAGACGACAAGAAAGTCGCGCGATTTATCGCCAAGGGTTTCGAGCAGGAAGGCCACGCGGTGGACGTCGTTTATGACGGCGAGACGGGAGAATCGCAGGCGCTGAGCTTCGACTATGATGTCGTGGTTTTAGACGTCATGTTACCGCGCCTGTCGGGATTCGATGTCGTTAGTGGAATTCGTGCGCGGAAACCTCGCCTGCCGGTAATCATGCTCACAGCCCGCGGGGATCTTGAAGACCGGATCGCCGGTCTCGACAAGGGCGCCGACGATTACATGGTCAAGCCTTTTGCCTTTACCGAGTTGTCCGCGCGTGTTCGTGCTCTGCTGCGCCGCGGCGCAGTAGCCGATACGCGCCTGCACGTTGGCGATCTCGAAATGGATACAGCAAGCCGAAGCGTCGTGCGTGCCGGCAAGCCTGTCGACCTGAGACTGAAGGAATACTCACTGCTGGAGTTTCTTCTGCGGAACGCGCGGAGGCCCGTGACGAGAACGATGATCATGGAGCATGTCTGGGATATTCATTTCGACAGTGTGAGCAACGTGCTCGATGTGCACATCAACTCATTGCGAAACAAGATCGACAAAGGATTCTCTCAGCCTCTTATTCACACGATCCGTGGCGTCGGCTACGTTCTGACGGATCAGAAGTTGTGAAGCCTGCTGGCCTACGCACGAGGATTACGGTTCTATACACCGTGATTTTTGCGGCTCTCTTCGCGGGATTCTTCTTTTCGGCTTACCACCTGTTTCGCGGGCAATTGGATAGCGATGCCAGAAACGAAGTGACGGATCGCGCTGAAGCTCTTCGCGGATATCTTAAATTTGAAGACGAAAGTCCGGTTCTTCGATTCGATGGAGATTTCCCTGAAAACGGCGATTTTCGGGATGCGACACGTTTTTATCAAATCTATGATCCGGTGACGGGCGAGATCATGACGCAGTCTCAGGGAATGCTTTCGCTGGGACTATCCATTGTTTCGCGGGAGCAGGAGTCGCCTCTGCAGAACGGCTTCTTCGATGTGACCACAGACGATGGCACGTTTCGTTTCCACAACGAACGCGTTCGCTCCCCGGCAGGACATGAGTACGTGTTGCAGGTCGGGACTTCTCTCAAACCCATGCAGGACGCGCTCGACCGCCTGGGCAGCCTCGGTTTGTGGCTGGGTCCTCTTGCGCTGCTTCTGGCTGCAAGCTCAGGATGGTTCATGGCAAGCCGGGCTCTAAATCCTGTCCGGGATATTGTGCACGCCGCCCAAAAACTGGATCTCTCGAACCTCGATCACCGACTGCCGGTAAGCGGGGCCAACGATGAACTGGACGAACTGGCCGTCACGTTCAACGAGGCATTTGCGCGGCTTGCGGGCTCCGTTGGGGAGATGAAACAGCTGACGGCCAGTATGGCGCACGAGCTTCGAACGCCGCTGGCGGCACTAAGAGGCGAGGCGGAGATTGCACTCCTTCATGAGGGTTCCGTCGATGAACTGAAACGTGTCCTCAGCAGTCAGTTGGAAGAAATCGACAAGCTTACGAAGCTGATTGGACAGCTCTTGATGGTGACGAAGGCGGAGTCCGGACTTTTGCGCCTGGAGCGCAAGCCCGTCGACATTGCTGCCTTGCTCTGCGATCTGGACGAGACCCTCGCTGTTCTTGCCGCAGCCAAAGGAATCTCACTGACTTTTGATTACGATGAGCATCTCGTGGCGATGGGAGACTCTCAGTGGCTCAAGCACGCCGTGCTCAACGTCGTCGATAATGCCATTAAATACACGCCTGAAGGAGGCTCGGTCGCGGTGCGCGGCCGAAAGGTGGGCGGTTACGTGGTGATTGACGTCCGCGACACGGGCATCGGAATCCCCGTCAATGCCATTCCTCACATTTTCGAGCGCTTCTACAGAGCCGACTGGTCCCGAGCAAAGGATATTGAGGGCGTAGGCCTGGGTCTGAATCTCGCAAAGTGGATCCTGGACCATCATGGTGGCGACATCTACGTCACGAGCGAGGTAGGCAAGGGAAGCGACTTTGGCCTTCGCGTTCCAGCATTCTAGCCGCAAACTCTCGCCTCCAAATTCCTTCAAACCAGCTTTTGAGCTCTGTCGATTTGCCGGGTTTACTTACACTCGTGCGGCACGTTGAACAAGTGCAATGAGGAAACCCGACATTTTGATTCTGTTGGGCTTAGCGGTGCCAGCCGGGTGCCCGGCACCTTCGTCCCGTCGGTCGAACTTACAGAGTCGGCACGTTTTGACTATTTTTAACGCAGATGCATAACTGAATTTAGTGCTTTGAATTAAGTCATTTACGTCAACATGCGAACGTTTAAAAAATTGGCATTTGCGGTGCATCACCTCCAGCAGTTCAGGTTCATGTTCATGTTTCAAGGAGGAAGCAATGCGACTCGCGCGAATTCTGGTACTGGCTTTGGCTGCTCTGATTGTTACTGCTGGAGCAGCTCAAGCCGATCCCGTTGCCCTGTCCACCCTGTTGAACGGTGGTTCGGTGCATATCGGGGACAAGACGTTTACTGATTTCAGTTTCCAGTGTCTTCAAGGCAATTGTGCCGGGGAGGGAGTCACCCCCGCAAACATTACGGTCGACGCGTTCATTGATGCTGCGGGCGTCTACATCCTGCAGTTTGGTGGCGATATGCTCTCCCTCACTCCCGTTGACTTCAAGCTTCAATACAGCGTGGCGGCGAGCGCAGGCCTGATCGTGATGATCGATCAGAGCTTCAATTTGACGTCAGTCGGCGCTGGCGGAAGCATCGGGATTGGAGAGCAAGTCTATTCGGGCGGATTTGCCCCAGGCGGTGTTACAGAGGCCCACTCGTCGATTGGGTTTGTGACCGGTGGCGCGGGAGACTTTGAGGATCCAGCACCGGAAGGCGATGACCTTCTAATCACACCGGGCCGCGCGAAGCTGTACGTCGAAAAGGACGTCAACATCGCGCCTCTGCCGGGCACCCTGCTGGGTACGTCCATTCTGAAGCAGAGCTTTCATCAGACCGTCCCAGAGCCGGCCTCCCTGTTGTTGCTGGGAAGCGGGCTTACCGGCCTGGCGCTCTGGCGAAGACGAGCAAGCTGAGCTCACGACCACCACCTAAATAGCGCAAAACGCCGACGCGGCTTAACAAGCCGCGTCGGCCTTTTGCGCTATTTGATTAAGGGACGGCCTAATGGGCCAAAAACCTCGAGCTGGCCAGCGAAACAACTCGCCAACATCCTAGCTTTTCTGTAACCTACGGTTATTGGCTCACGTACCTAAAATCGTAAGATTAAGGGTTTATGGCAGGGCGGATTTATTGTATCTTCGTAGTGGCCTTTTCAATTCATAACAAACAAGTTACCTTACGTACAAGCCGAGTGGATATTGGGGTCCGTGGAGCGGAGTGATTCATGAATAAACGAGTCATCATCGGTGGGACAGCGCTACTAGTTATGCTGGGATTAGTCGTCCAAGGCCAATCGACCGGCCAACGAGGCGCATCTCCCAGTACTCCAGCGGCGCGTCCTGCAACGCCGGCCTATCAGGCGCAGCAGGCGGTACTCGACGAGTACTGCGTTGAATGTCACAACAAAACAGCAAAAACTGCAGGTCTGGCTATTGACACGCTCAACATTGCCCGTGTTGGCGACAATGTTGTGGAGTGGGAAAAGATTGTCCGAAAACTGCGAGCCGGTATGATGCCGCCGGCTGGTCAGGAAAGACCCGACAACCAAACGTACATGGCGCTGGTCACATGGCTCGAGAATGAGCTGGATCGCACAGCCAAACCATACATGCCCCCGCCGGGAGTCCATCGGTTGAACCGAACCGAATACGCAAATGCCATAAAGGATCTGCTCGATCTTCAGGTCGATCCCTCGCAGTATTTGCCCTCCGATGATTCGACTCGCGGATTTGACAACATTGCCAGTGCGTTGACGGTGTCTTCGACTCTTGTCGATTCGTGGGTTTCTGCTGCAGGAAAAATCAGCCGTCTCGCGATTGGCGATCCTGCGACTCCCGCGTTGAAGGTTTATCGGGCGCCTGAAGATCTCACTCAGAACTATCCGGTTCAGGGTCTCCCACTCGGTACCCGCGGGGGAATGCTGATTACGCATATCTTCCCTTCAGACGGTGAGTACACACTCATTGTTGAGTCGGTGTTCGGCGACAACATGGCTGGTGGGAACTTTGGGTCGGTTCCTTGCGAGAAGATAGAAGTGCTGTTGGATCGTGAACGTGTCCAGTTGCTCGATTGGGCTAGCGGCCGCGGCGGCGGTGGCGGTGCCAATTGCGGCGGGGCTCAGCGGGGTGGTCAAGGCGCCGGTGGCCAGGGCGGAGGCGGTCAAGGGGCTCGCGGCCAGGCAGCTGCAGCGCCTGTCGCGCCGGCCCCAGAGCAGGCCGCCGGCAATCGTGGCGGTGCGGCTGAGAACGCTACGGCGGCCGCGGCTGGCGGTGGTCAGAACGGTGGTGGCGGCGGCCGCGGTAACGGCGGGGGAATGCGCGTGCGATTCACGACAACCGCGGGTCCGCACGAAATCGGCGTTACTTTTCTTGCAACCAACGGCGCACCCTTGCTCGACATGAACAAGCAATTCCTGCGTTCAACGGTGCAGACAGGACCAACACCTGGCTTTACGTTCTATCCCCATATTGGCAGCGTCAAGATTGATGGTCCCTACAACGCAAAGCAGGCAACGGACTCCCCCAGCCGGCGGAAAATATTTATCTGCAAGCCAACCGGTAAAGCGGACGAAGCTGCGTGCGCGCGCAGAATCGTAACGAATCTCGCCGCGCAGGCATACCGGCGAACGGCGACCGCCTCAGATCTCGAGCTGCTGATGAACTATTACCAGAGCAGCCGCAGCAATGAAGACTTCGATCACTCAATCGCGAATGTGCTGGCTCATATTCTTGCATCTCCGCAGTTCCTGACACGCACAGAGTCTG
>Ga0207641_10000539_pt1 | contig 42499 bp, 36 predicted proteins | sample KBSSwiS62_FD_184306 | JGI IMG/M metagenome (GOLD analysis project Ga0207641, IMG submission 184306) | Switchgrass rhizosphere microbial communities from Kellogg Biological Station, Michigan, USA - KBS Switchgrass S6-2 (SPAdes) (version 2) | ecosystem: Host-associated > Plants > Roots >... | reverse complement strand
ATACCCTGCATTGGTGTTTTCTTTATATACAAAATGATTGCTGCGGTCTTGATCCAGTTCTTCATCCGAGCCAATTACATTGTAGCGCTGAAAATTATTATCTGTTTTAACAAAAGCAGTTTTTGCACCAAAGCCTAATTTCCCTTTCTTAAAATTCATTTCATAGTCTGCTTTGATAGAATTAATGTGGATCTCAGCGGGAGAAAGCATGTGATAAATTGTATTGCTCAATAGGTTTTGCCCGGAAGGATCATAATAATAATTCGGTTGATACTGATCACTATTCATTTTATAAAAGCCGTGATCTGCATTTACTATAAGGCTGGTACCTTTAGGATCATTATAACTATAATTGAGATTTACATTTGTGTTGTGCCTCTTAAGCAGGTTGCTGTTGTCAGCTATTAAAATTCGATCAACTATATCGGTAGTAGTGTTGGAAATATCTGTATGGCTATAATTACTGACTGTTGGATCTGCAAATGTGCCATTTACAATTACGCCTATTGTATTTTTTTTATTGAGAAAATAATCTGCGCCTGCTTTAAAATTATGAGCATTGGCAACCATACGAATGGTTCCTTGCTGCTCAAAAAGGCTATCAAGCACAGTACGGTTAATGGTTAATGATTGTTGATTAGGCCCGTAACTAAAACTATAATTGCTGAAGATGTTGATCTTCTTATTCCTGTAATTCATTGAAGCACCTCCATTGTATTTTGCATAAGTGCCGACATTCCATCCTGCATTCACAGAGCCATTAGTGCCAAGAGCTTTATTCTTTTTTAACCGGATATTAATGATGCCTGCATTACCCGCCGCATCATATTTTGCAGATGGATTCGTGATCAATTCAATGGATTCGATCTGGGAAGATTGTAAGGTCTTCAGATAAATTGCAAGGTCAGTCCCGGATAAAGGTGTAACTCTTCCGTCAATATAGATCTGCACTCCATTTTTTCCGGCAAGACTGATGTTCTCATCTTTATCCAATGACACGCCGGGTGATTTTCTTAAAAGCTCCAACGCATTTGATCCGGTTGCATTAATGGTCCCTTCTACATTCAGGATGGTTTTATCAGCCTTAACTTCTACCATTGGTTTTTTTGAAGTAACAGTTACGTTGCTCAATGCAGCGGCAGACTTGCTCAATTTTAATTCCGGCACAATTACATCGGAAGTAGAAACGACAAAAGCTGCTGAAAAAACAGTTTTATAACCTACATTGCTTGCACTCACTTTATAGTTTCCTTCCTTGATACCCGAGAAAGTATAACTACCGTTTTCTTTTGAAACTGCAAGTTTAACAACAGCTGAGTCAGCCGCTTTATGCAGGCTGATAGTAGTGCCATTGAGAGAAGAACCATTTTCATCTTTTATTATACCACTTATTTTTTGTGCCTTTGCAAAAAATGTGATTGTAGTCAGCAGGAGTAAAAAAATTGTTCGCATGGTTTTAAGTTTTTGGTTTGTCAGTTGGGAAAATTCTTTTCAAAGACAAACCTAAAAAGCAGTGCAGCCGAAAAGAAAAAAGTTATACCAAACAGGAGTTTGACAACACGAAAAGGGGAAAAGCCTTAGAGAGACCGGATAATTGAATTATTAAATTCTATTCTTTGGAGCCGGGCTTTATTACGAGGATCCCGAAATAAGCAAACAAAGCGCTGATAGCAAATACCGCTAGCAACCAGTTTGACCGGTCAATGACTGGTGACCTGGACCATGCAATCTCGGTTGCAACTTACCAGGTACATATTTCTCAAATAATGCTTTGGAATATTCTGCCGATAGGGGCTCTTACAACTCCTGGTCTTTGGGAAGGAGGAAAATCAATTTGGATAGTTATAGTAGTATTACTCTTTTTTGCTTTAAGTTATTATGCAGGAGGTTGGGAACACAACATTTATAAAAGAAAGAAATGTGAGTTGGAAGTATTAAGAAAGAAGCTGACCAGTGAAAACTAAAGTGAAACTTTCCCCTCACTTGCTTGCTTCACTGGCACCAGTTCTTATAGGGTTTTTCCTATGGGCCAACATCAATCAGAATGATTGAGGGAAAATACTAACGTAGAAAGAGTGAAAAAAATATTGACTATTGATTAATTGATATATTTTTATTGCACGGATTTTTTTAGTCATCTACGGATTCTTAACCTTATTAACTTTTTATGAGAAAACTATTACTAGCATCGCTGGTGCTATTGTCATTTTCTACATTAGCCTTTTCACAAGGAGACAGATTTTGGTCAGCAAATAATGGAGATCGAAATAATATTCCAACCGATAAAGCTGTTGCAAGACTTACTTATCCCCAGGAGTTCAGATTATTTAATTTAAATCTGGCGCCATTAAGACAAGAACTTTTATCTGTCGTTGATAGATCATCAAAACATTCAACGGTTGTTACTTTGCCAAATGCAAATGGAGACATTGAACAGTTTGAAGTTTATGAAGCTTCAAATTTTGAACCTGATCTGCAAGCAAAGTTCCCTGAGATAAGGGCTTATTCCGGAAAAGGTATTACAGATAAGTTTGCTACAGTAAAGTTGAGTATTTCTCCACAAGGAATTCAGTCAATGGTTTTCAGAACTGATAAAGAAAATGAATTCATTGAACCATATTCAAATGATCATCAAGTTTATTCTGTTTACAGATCACACAGAGATAAAGGCAAATTAGCATGGACTTGCACTACACAAGAACAGCAATTATCTGCCGATATAAATTCTGCTATTTCTGGTAGAGTAGAAGGTAGCTCAACAGGACAAATAAAAACTTTGCGCCTGGCTCAATCTTGTAATGGAGAATATTCTAACTGGTTTGGCGCTACCAGTTCGGCAGATGTAGCATTAGTTTTAGCGGCTTATAACGCAACACTTACCCGTTGTAATGGTGTTTATGAAAAAGATCTTGCAATACACCTCAATCTTATTGCAAACACTACCGATGTTATTTACTATAATTCATCTACAGATCCTTATACAACTTTGTCAAGTTGGAATAAACAATTGCAAACTACTTTAACTAATGTTATTGGAGAAGCAAATTATGATATAGGCCATATGTTCGGCGCTTCAGGTGGTGGTGGTAATGCTGGTTGTATTGGTTGCGTTTGTGTAAACGGATCAAAAGGAAGTGGTATCACATCACCTGCCGATGGAATTCCAAAGGGCGACAATTTCGATATAGATTATGTAGTGCATGAAGTGGGGCATCAATTGGGGGCGAATCATACTTTTTCAATGTCCCTTGAAGGCACAGGGCAAAATAAAGAAGTTGGTTCAGGAATCACCATCATGGGTTATGCAGGTATAACATCACAAGATGTAGCGCCACATTCAATTGATATTTTTCACGAGACATCGATCGCTCAAATACAAGCAAATTTAGCAGGTAAGACATGCCCGGTAACTACATCAATGACTGCTAATCATGCACCAGTGATTGGCGCTACTAGCAATTACATTATCCCAATGAGTACGCCATTTGCGCTTACCGGTTCTGCAACTGATCCCGAGAATGATGCATTGACATATTGCTGGGAACAAAATGATAATTCAACAACATCGGGAACAAGCAGTGTTGCATCCCCAACTAAGTCAACTGGTCCTAACTGGTTATCATTTAGTCCTTCTTCATCTGGAACAAGAACTTTTCCACAATTATCAACGATTCTTGCTGGCTTAAATGTAACCGGTCCTTTACCTGGTGGTGATGCGGGTACAAATATTGAAGCATTAAGTTCTGTTTCAAGAACGTTGAACTTCAGGTTAACAGTAAGAGATAATAGACCTTATGTTGTCAATAGCACAATTGGTCAAACAGCTTTCACTGATGTTGTGGTTACTGTAACAAATACTGCGGGTCCTTTTTCAGTAACAGCGCCAAACACAGTAGTCACATGGAATGCTGGTAGCACTGCAACTGTTACCTGGAATGTAAATGGTACTAATGGGGGTTCAGTGAATTGTGCCACAGTAAATATTTTATTATCTACAGATGGAGGTGCGACATTTCCAACCGTATTAGCTGCTGCTACCGCTAATGATGGCTCACAAGCTATTACAGTACCTGCATCACCGAGTTCAACCTGTCGGGTAAAAGTTGAAGCAGTTGGAAATATATTCTTTGATATTTCAAATACAAACTTTACGATCGGCGGAACTCCACCAGCTTGCGGAGATCCCACCGGGTTATCAAATACAACTCCAACAGAAACTTCTACAACTGCAAGCTGGAATGCTGTTAGTGGAGCAAATAATTATGATGTGGAGTATAAAAAGAATACAGAATCTACATGGACAACAGTTGTTCCTGCAACATCAGCGACATCCGTTGATCTTTCTGGTTTAACCGCAGGCACATTATATAACTGGCATGTAAGAGCAAATTGCAGTGGTGGATCTGGTAATTATGTTCAGGCAAACTTTACAACAGCTACGCCACGACCTCCATGTGGTGACCCGACCGGATTATCGAATACAACTCCGGCACAAACTTCTACAACTGTAAGTTGGAGTGCTGTTAGTGGCGCCAATAATTATGATGTAGAGTATAAAAAGAATACTGAATCTTCATGGACAACTGCTGCTACTGCAACATCAGCGACATCCGTTGATCTTTCTGGTTTAACCGCAGGTACATTATATAACTGGCATGTAAGAGCAAATTGTAGTGGTGGATCTGGCAATTATGTTCAGGCAAACTTTACAACAGCTACGCCAACGGTAACCTGTCCTGGTACTTTTGACGCAAGTACAAATGATAACACAGCGACAGCTGCTACCATACCACTGAACACTGATGTTTATGGTTTGATAAATGTTAGGGGAGATAATGATTATTACAAATTCTCTATTACTAACGGAGGTACCATAACTATATCATTAACCACATTGCCTGCAGATTATCAACTTGCCTTATTAAACAGCAACGGTACTACATTACAATCATCAACCAATAGCGGCACAACCAGTGAGATGATTAATGCAACCGTTATATCAGGAGCCACCTATTATGCAAGAGTTTATCCAAAAAGCAACGGGGCATTTAATGCAGGCAACTGTTATACGTTGAGGGTACAAACCGGCACCGCCAGTAAGATGATTAACCCTGAATTAGTACAACTTTCAGGAAATAAATTTTCTGTTTTCCCTAACCCGGCGGGCTTTGTGGCAAATCTTGCATTTAAGTCAAAGACGAATGGCAATTCTGTGATCACAGTTATAAACCAGTTAGGCAGCGTTGTTTTAAGAAAATCAATGGCAGTAAATGAAGGAGATAATTTTAGAAAATTAGATGTGAGTTCATTGTCAAGCGGTATGTATTATATTAAAATACAAAATGGCACCGAAATACAAACTGCAAAAATAATTATCACTAAGTAGTAAATTATTTTATGTAAAAGGAGGCTACAATTTTGTAGCCTCTTTTTTATCCTGTAACTATTTATATTTAGCTTGTTTAAGCGGCATATGCAACCGCTTCTTTAACAAATTGAACGTTGGCATTTATTTTTACCTCATCACCCAATAACAAACCTCCGGTTTCTGAAACAGTTCCAAAGCTCATCCCGAAATCCTGCCTGTTGATCTTCCCTGTAACAGAAAAACCTATTCTTGTATTTCCCCACGGGTCCTTTGTTATGCCGCCAAAATCAGTATTCAGGATAATTTTCTTACTTATGCCCCGCATATTTAAAGTACCATAAAGTTTATATTCATCCCCGGATGTCTTTTCCATTCTTTCACTATCAAAAGTTATTACCGGGTATTTTTCTGTATCAAAAAAATCTCCATTCTTCAGGTGTGCATCACGTTGTTCATTATTGGTTGAGATGGAATCCACCACCGCCTCGAAATGAACCTTTGCCTTTGTGAAATCATCATCATCATTTGTTTCTACAGTTGCTTTGAACTGGTTAAATTGTCCGCTTACGGTAGATATCATCAGGTGCTTGATCTTGAATTGAAGTTCTGAATGTGTTGGGTCCAGCGCCCATGTTTGATTTGCCATGATTATTTTTTTGTTTGAAACACAAAGCTACTTACCTTTACTATACTTTTTATAGTACTATACCAAAGTATAGTGCTATACTTCAGTATAGCGACCTAAAAACAAAAAATCATGGTAACAAAAGTTAAAGAAAACCAAAGAACCCATGAAACTTGTACAAAAGCATTGATTCCTGTACGGGATGCATTGGATATTTTAAGCGGTAAATGGAAACTGCCTATTATTCTTGCTTTGCAATTTGGCAATAAACGGTTTAGTGAACTGGCAAAACAGGTGCATGGTATCACTGATAAAATGTTGTCAAAGGAATTAAGAGAGCTGGAGATGAATGAGCTTGTAAAACGTACAGTGTATGATTCCGTTCCTGTAGTAGTAGAATATTCGATGACACCTTATGGCGAAACCCTGGAAAAATTAATTGAGGAACTTCAAGTTTGGGGAACACAGCATAGAAAGCGAATAATAAGAAAGGGTAAGTAGGCAAAAATTATAATCGTTTCTACGCCTTTCAATTCTAAAAAAAATATGCTTTGCTTAATAGTCCTAATATTTCGATATTACCTGTATTGTCTTTCTTTTTTTCTTGCAGGTGTAGTTCCGGAAATTATTTCTTTAGGGATCATCATCAATGCACGCCATGTCCATTTTAAAGACACCCGAATTAATCTGATAATGTATGGCAATTTTTTTCTTCTCATTGTAATAATTTATAACTGCAAATTAGCTTCAATATGAAATAAAGAAAATACCACTTTGTAGGTAATTGTGGTTAAAATTTCTTAACATATTTAATTTACAAAAGGGGAATGTTACCTGTATTCACTTTCTCTTTTTCGTATCGGCATATTCCAAAAATTCACTTTCTTTTCATGATAAGGATCATTTGGTATTGTTAATGCATACCACACACTCTTCAATGCAAGCCTCGTTAGTCTTATGAAATGAGGCATTTTTTTTCTGCGCATAGGAATTTAGTTTACAAGTGCAAATTAGTTGCAATTCAACGTGCACCCTATACCACTTTGGTGGTAGTTGACGTTAAAGTTTTCTAAATGCAAACTGATTGTTCCAACGCAAAGAAGCTATAGAAACTATCCGAAAATTGAATTTAGCAGACCAGCAAGCCGAACGCCGCCTTTTAATAGTTGATTGTTCAGCATTTCGATATAATCGAAATTATACCGAAAGCTAAGCTTTGGCTCTGGTTGAGTAACACTGTTATAAATTTTCCCGGCAAGCTGATAGGATTCAAAAAACCATTCATTCAACGGTTGTTCCTGCCATTGTTTGCGTTGTGCCTTGGTTGTATGATTGATCCATGAAGTATATTCGGTGTAGCTGAGTTTTTGGAATTCAATTAATTTTTCATCCCATAAACTATGGAGGTTTGTTGATTCGCCAAACCATTGCAATCGAATGCGGTTGCCACCCAGGTCTTCAAATTGTCCAACATGCAGGGGCTGGTGTATATCGCCGGCTATGTGGATCAAGAGGCGCAGGTACATTTGTTTTTTATCAAGGGGTAATTGTTTATTTTTTAATTCGGCGATCAGGAAATTAAGTTTGGTGTACGCATTTGTCAGCGTATCATTTCCTAATGCAGCATTGAATTCATTTTGTGATAAACCTTGTTTTACATTTATATAGTGCCACGTACTTAAATAATTAAATGTGGAATCGGATTTAATAAAATCCGGCCAATTGCTTGTTATGGCAATTGATTCATCGCCTAATATTTCACGGATTGCTTTTCTTGCCTTGCTGCTGAGATAGCTATCAGCGATCTCACCAACTATGCGATGACCTTGCTGTCCCCACCATGCAAAAGATGAAACAGAAACTGTAGTGAAGGATATAATTAAGAGTAATACTTTAAAACGCTTCATGTGATTTATTTTGCCAGCGAAGGTAAGTCGTGATCGTGTGCAACTCATCATTATTTTATCTTTAAATATGATTTAATGGTTTCCATCAAAATTTTATTTAAATTCATTTCCAATTGTTTGTCATGGATCGCCGTAAAGTCATAAAAAATATTGTCATTATTTCAGGTGGACTGATCACTCTTCCGCAGTGGATGGTTAGTTGTGGAGTAAGCGATACAACTATTCATCAAACTTCTTTTTCAGTAGTCGAACAAAAGCTTTTGGCAAGTATCACTGATACGATCATTCCTGCAGGTAATAGTATTGGTGCATTATCCGTTGGTGTTGATAAGTTTTTGCAAAAATTAATAGATGACTGTTATGAAAAAGATGCGCAGGAAAATGTAAAGACACAATTAAAAGCTTTAGACGAATCTGCCAAAGCAACACAAAAAAAATCATTTGCTGATTGTACAGGAGCTCAACGGGAACAATTACTGTCAAAACTTTCCACTTCAACAAATAAAACAGAAAAAGATTTTTTCGACCTGGTAAAATCGGAAACAATAAGAGGTTTCAATACCTCGCAAAAAGTAATGCAGGAATATCTTGACTATAAAGTAGCACCAGGACATTATTACGGTTGCGTTGATGTAAAAGCAGCAGATCATGCCTGACGATAAAAAAAGAACATACGATGCTATTGTGATCGGCTCCGGCGCCAGCGGTGGTTGGGCAGCGAAAGAATTTTGTGATAAAGGATTAAAAACATTGGTGCTTGAACGAGGCCGTAATGTGGAGCATGTAAAAGATTATCCAACAGCATCAAAAGCTCCATGGGAACTTGATCACCGCGGTACTGTATCAATTGAACAACGTAAAAATTTACAAGGCGCAAGAAATCTCCGCGAAGAAACTTTGCATTGGGCATTAAAAGATGATGAGCAGCCTTTCATCCAGGAAAAACCATTCCGTTGGGTTCGCGGTTATCATGTAGGGGGTAAATCATTATTATGGGCAAGACAAACACAACGGTGGAGCGATTATGATTTTGAGGGCCCTACAAGAGATGGTTTTGCTGTTGACTGGCCTGTTCGCTATAAAGACATGGAAGAATGGTATAGTTATGTTGAAAAATTTGCAGGCATTGCAGGTAATAGAGATGGGTTACCTGAATTGCCCGATAGTGTAGTGATGCCGGCTTTTGAAACAAGCTGTATTGAAAATTATTTTAAAGAAAACTTGCAAAAGAATTTCCCTGACCGTCACCTTATAGCAGCAAGATGTGCTCACATCACCGATCCGCAGCAAACACATATAGAACAGGGGAGAAGCAAATGCCAAAACCAAACAATGTGTAACAGGGGTTGTATTTACGGCGCATACTTTAGCAGCAATGCATCCACAATTCCATGGGCATTAAAAACAGGCAATCTAACTATCCGGCCACATTCGGTTGTTCATTCTATAATTTATGATGATAAAAAAGGGAAAGCAACTGGTGTAAAGATCATTGATGGCACAACAAAAGAGATGATCGAGTTTTATGCGAACGTGATCTTTGTAAATGCATCGGCTCTTAACAGTAATGCAATTTTATTGAATTCAACTTCAAACAGGTTTCCAAATGGATTGGGAAATGATAGTGGGTTGTTAGGTAAATTTATTTCATGGCATAATTATCGTGGCAAGGCCAATGCCACGTTTGAAGGACTTAAAGACAAAAAAACTGATGGTCGCAGTCCAAGCTATAGTTATGTGCCACGTTTCAGAAATGTATTTAAGCAGGAGATGGATTTTTTGAGAGGCTATGCGATCGGGGTTGCAGGTGGAAGAGGAACATTTTCAAATACAGATATGATCGGCGACCAGTTAAGAGAAAATTTATTAAAACCTGAATTGGGTGGTTGGTATATCAGTACCTGGATGATGGGTGAATGTGTGCCATTGGAAAAAAATCATGTTCGGTTGTCGAAAGACTTGAAAGATAAATATGGTATTCCTCAATTGATCGTTTCATGCGAATGGAGCGAGAATGATGATAAGATGGTCGTTGATTATATGGAACAAGTAAAGCTGATGTTTGAAAAAGCCGGATTCACTAATATAAAAGCAGAAGATACGCAATCACCACCGGGATCTGATATACATGAAATGGGCGGTGTTCGGATGGGGGATGATCCAAAAACTTCTTTATTGAATAAATGGAATCAACTTCATCATTGCAAAAATGTTTTTGTCACCGATGGAGCATGTATGGTATCGACCGGTTCGCAAAATCCAACATTGACATATATGGCTATAACAGCAAGAGCAGCGAATTATGCAATAGAAGAGTTAAAGAAAGGAAATATTTAAAAACCCCTGTCCCCTAAAGGGAGACTTAAATAGTAAAGTTCTTTTGTACATGTTTTTTAAGATTATGGAAGTATAATTATTTTGTCAGCTTAAGTAATTCTTTTCAACTTCTGTTGCGTCGCACTCTTGTACTTTCGGCTCATTATTCATCTATTTAAAATATATAATAAAAAATGAAAAAAAGATTTCTGCCCATAATGTTGTCAGGTTTATTATTATTCACTGATACATCAATTGCACAAAAGCCGTTATTCACTGCACCAATTGGTTTGCAGACCTATACTTTTCGCAGAAGTATTGGAAAAGATCCGGCTAAAGTATTGGATACAATAAAATCTATGGGTATTACGGAGATCGAAGGTGGTGGCGGCGGAAGTTTAACACTGCAGGAGTTCAAAAAATTGTGTGATGACAGGGGGATAAGTATACCGTCCACCGGAACAGGTTATGATCAGTTAGTAACCAAAACGGATTCGGTAGTTTACAGGGCAAAAACATTAGGAGCAAAATATGTGATGTGTGCATGGATTCCACATGATAATAACGTGTTCACTTTGGAGAATGCAAAAAAAGCTGTGGAAGATTTTAATAAGGCAGGGAAAATTTTAAAAGAGAATGGTCTTACTTTCTGTTATCATGCACATGGCTATGAATTTCAGCCATACGAAAATGGAACGCTGCTGGATTATCTGATTAAGAATACCAATCCTGAATATGTTTCATTTGAAATGGATATCATGTGGATCTATTTTGGAGGAGGAGATCCCGCAGCACTTCTTAAAAAATATGGTGACCGGTGGAAACTGATGCATGTAAAAGACATGAAGAAAGGAACAAAAAGAGATCTGACTGGTGGAACATCTCAGGAAAATGATGTTGCTGTAGGTACGGGTGAACTAGACATACCAGCGATTATGAAAGCAGCGAAGAAGGTTGGTATCAAACATTACTTCATTGAAGATGAGAGTAGCAATATCATTACGCAGATACCACAGACCATTGCTTACCTGAAGAGCTTGAAAGAATGAGTGATGAGAAGCCGTGAATGATGTCATATTACAAAATTTCTATTTACTATTGACTATTCACAACTCATTGTTAAACGCTTCCTGGTAATGGGTGAATCCATGGCGATCGATATTTTCTTTGTAAAAGGTTTGTTGCTTCTGTATCACCAACTACAATTCTTTTAATTGGATCATAGATCAACGCTCTTCCATTCAACTGCATTGATAGATTTGCCAGGATACAACTTGCTGTAGAAATATGTCCCTGTTCAATATCTGCGACAGACTTAATGTTTTTATCAATTGCTTCAAGAAAATTTATCATGTGTAATCTTGTAGCTGGCGCTGCATTTAATTCTATAGCCGGCTCAGTCAGATCTTCCGGATATTTTTCTTTTTCAAATACAACATCACCATGGATCTTTTTGCCATCACCGTCAGGAATAAAATCATATTTCATAGTACTGCCACACAATGTTCCCTTATCACCATATATTTTGAATGCCCATGGATATTCCGGATCAGCAGGAGTGCCCCAACTTCTGTGTTGCCAAACACAATTCAATCCTTCGTATTCAAAAATTGCAGTTTGAGTATCAGCGATATTACTCTTACCAGTTTTATCAACATAAATTCCACCTGTTGAGCTCACCCGTTTTGGCCAGCCAAGGTTTAACATCCATCTTACTGTATCAAACATATGAATACACATGTCACCCATAATGCCATTTCCATATTCCATAAATGTCCGCCACCAGCGTATATGTGGCAAACCATCATATGGGCGTAAAGGTGCAGGACCGGTCCACATTTCATAATCAAAAAAATCCGGAACTGGTTCTACAGGGGGATTCCCATTGTTGCGCATATGATAATAACAACACATTTCCACATGTGATATTTTACCCAGCAATCCTGCATCCACAATATTTTTCTTTGCTTCTATTAAATGTGGTGTACTTCTGCGTTGAGTTCCTACCTGCACTACACGTTTATATTTTCTTGCTGCAGCAAGCATTGCTTCCCCTTCCATTACATCTACGCTGATCGGTTTCTGTACATAAACATGAGCACCGGACTTTATTGCATCAATTGAAGTTAATGCATGCCAGTGATCGGGTGTTCCGATCAAGACTATCTCCGGTTTTTGTTCTGATAATAATTTTCTGTAATCACTATATAAAGCAGGCTTCTTATTATTTTTCTGACGCTGGCTTACCATATCCGCTGCTTTATTCAATTGTTGTTTGTCCACATCACAAAGTGCTACTACATCTACCGGCGCCACTTGCATTAGCCGGAACAGATCACTTTTACCATACCATCCAGTACCGATCAATGCTACTCGTCTTGGTGTTGCCTCTGAAAAGAAATTGAGATTACTTGTTTTAAATGCTGCAAGTGCTAATGCTGCCGAAGTGTCGAGTATAAACCGGCGACGATGAATATTTTGTTTCATAAAACAAAAATTAAATAAGTGCAGTGATACTTAAAGATAGTAAGGTTTGAGTTTCTAAGTTGCTTCAGGATTCAAAGAGGAAGCGGCAATAATAGTCAGCGGATAGATCAAATTCTTCGCACTTGGAAATTTTTTGAACGATGGTTGAATCCTCAATTCTAAATAAAAAGCTCCGAATACACCGGAGCTTTTTGATCTATATATAGGAATCTCTAGTTACTTTTTTAATACATCTTCGAATAACTTAAATATCCTTTTATATTCATCGGTCCAACTACTTGGTTCAACAAATCCGTGATCTTCCATCGGATAAGATGCCAATTCCCAATTATCTTTTCCTAATTCAATTAGTCGTTGTGTAAGTTTAACGGCATCCTGGTAATGAACATTCACATCAACCATGCCATGGCAAATGAGTAAATGACCTTTTAATCCATTGGCATAATAAAATGGCGAACTCTTCCTGTATGCAAGACTGTCATTGAACGGTTCATTCAGAATATTAGCTGTATAACCATGATTATAATTAGCCCAGTCAGTAACGGGTCTTAATGCTGCACCTGCTGCAAATACATCGGGATCATTAAACATTGCCATCAATGTAATAAATCCCCCATAAGAGCCACCATATAAACCTATATGCTGTGGATTCACGCCATAAGTTTTTACTAAATAATTTACTGCGTCCACATGATCACTTAGATCTTTTCCCCCCATAAAACGATAGATTCCCGTTCTCCAATCTCTTCCATAGCCTGCGCTGCCGCGATAATCAATATCCATTACATAATAACCATTTTCAGCAAGCATATTGTTGAACATATATTCCCTGAAATAACTGCTCCACCATTTATGAGCATTCTGCAAATAACCTGCCCCATGTACAAACAATACAGCCGGCTTATTGGGATTCGGGTTTGTTGGTTTATAAACTCTTGCATAAACCTGTGCACCATCACTTGCAGTAAAAGTTATTAGTTCAGGATCTCTCCATGCATAGGATCTGAATTCTTCGCTTTGCGCTTTATTAGTTATTTGTTCAATTTTTCCTCCCGGTTTATTTTCCTGTAAATACAACTCCCATGGTTTTGTTGAATATGAATATAGAACAGCAAGATATTTTTCATCAGGTGAAACTGTAACCTGGTTAGCGCCGGTCATCGTTGTAATGCGTTCTTTTTTGCCATCTGCAATTGTTAAGCGATAAAACTGTTGCTCGCCAGGATGCACTTCATTTGTGATTATATAAAAGAATTTCTTGTCATTACTTAATTGTACCTGCTGCACTTCATATTTACCGGTTGTTAATGGTTTTCGTTCATTTGTTTTTATATTGATTGAATACAAATGAGAATAACCGGATGATTCTGACTGAAACCAAACGGTGTTATCATCTATCCAGCCGATATTACGGCCAAATCCAATGCCCGGTCCGCCGATCCATGCTTCATCTCTTTGACGGTCCAGTAATTTTAATACATGGGTAGCTGTATCCCATAACATCAACCAGCGATCTTTATTATCTGTTGAGCGAATTTCAAGTACAGCGTTTGTCCCATTAGCGGACCATACAAATGAATTAAACGTCACTGTTCTGTTTGTAGGTCTCCTGTTTCTTCGTTCCAATTGTTTTGGATAGTCTTTTACATAATCAGGCAGATCTCTTATGCCCGGGAAAGTTGAATCGATCTTTACTGCAAAAACAGTGTCTCTTTCACGATCATAAATAAAAAATTCTGAAGTGCCAGGTGGTGTGCCAACTTTTGTCCGACCCGGAATGTCTGTAGTAAAACCTGTTTCAGTTACATAACTCGGAACGATCGTAGTCTTTGCAGTGGCGGCATTTTTAAATAAACGGTAACTGATAAAACGGCCATCAGGACTTAGGCTAAGACCTTGTAAGGATTTATCTTCTATATTTATGTTTCGAAGTTCTTTTGCTTTCGGTATTGTTTTATTATAGGCTTCGCCTTTATCTCTTTTTTCTTTTCGTGATTTTAAAACTTCAAAATAAGTTAGCTGATCATTTTTTAGCCAGTCTTCCTGTGGATTACTGGTCGCATTGTTATTATTTGCGGCCAGGTTATTTCCCCTGCCACCAAAGCCACCAAAATTAGTTGGGGGTGCAGCGGCAGCGGCGCCGGTTTGCAGGTTAGTTAGCTGCATCGTTTCCCCGGATGCAATATCCCATGCATATAGATTTTGATTGCGGTTGTATGCAATTTTCGTATCATTAAAAGAAAACTGTGGATTGGTTTCAGCATCTGCTGTTTGAGTAATGCGTTTTGTTTTACCAGTTTTTATTTCTGTGTAAAAAATATCTCCATCTTTTGCAAGCACATAAGCTGAACGTGAAGTATTGTACACATAGTTTCCGGTCCCGCGAACAACCTGCATTTCAGCAGGAGTAACTTTAACTGGAGTTTTATTACTTAGTGTTATATAATAAAGAGAATCGGCAAGTGCATTTTCAGGATTCCAATTAAAATAAATTGACCTTCCATCATTGCTCCATTGAATATTGGAAGGGGAGGTACCGATCCAGTTCGGATCCCGCATGATCTTTTCTACAGTTAATTTGTCTGGCTTTTGTTGTCCAAAGCTTTGGAAAAAGAAGAAAACAAAAAAAAGAAAGCTCATTAGTTTTAGCATAGTAGTAATTTAAAGGCATAAATATATTGATTAACTAAATAAATTCTACTATCAATACAAATAATAACAGGTGGCTATTAATACTCAAAATTTATGAAGAGGTGTTGGCTTTGTATTCGTATAAATAATAGCCTCAACATCGGATATTGAATAACCAGGAGTTGGGTTTAATAATTTAAACCTGATACTATGTTTACCCTGCGGTAGGTCATAGTTCCAGCAAAGCTCATGACGACGTGTGGTAAAGTTTACAGGGAGTTTAATTGTTTCGGTTTTTTTGCTATCAATATAAAGTTCGGCATTTATAACCATGGTGTCATGGTTTCCCCAATGGCCCGATTCACCTCTTAACACAAAACCTGTTCCTTCATATTCAAAACTGATCTCATCTTTTGTGGTGGACCAATTCGCTTTCATTTTTTCTTTGACGTAGAGACCAGGAAAACTTTTTTCAAACTGAACTGCTTTGGGTTGTTGAATACTGATCGTTATTTTATCACCATGGACATTACCACCGTTTCTTCCAATATTTTGCAAAGCATGTTTCAATCCAATTTCATAAACACTTTTCAAGCTCATTGTTGTGTATTTGAAATTTATTTCTTCCGCTTCTTTTAATCCTTGTTTCCAATATGCAGGTATGCCATCATAACCAAGCAATGTCCCCAAGATCCCTCCGGCTGAAGATGGATTGCAATCAGCATCCTGTCCGCAACGGGTGGTGATCTCCATTGTATTTGTAAAATCTTCTTTACCATAAAGTAAACCAATGACCACATATGCAGCATTTACCTTGGCATCAATATTAAATGGGGCAAACACTCCCTCAGGACAACCAATGTCATTCGCCCATTTTTTTTGTACATGGAACCATGTCTGCTTCCAGTCAGTAGGATATTGATCATGCCACCTGATCACATCACTGATGCATTGATAAAATTCACTTTGTGGGGGAACAGTTTTTAATGCTTCTTTCACGATGTAATTAATATCTTTCGAAATGAATGCTAAAGAATACATCGCTCCAACATATACTCCGCCATACCAGCCATCACCATAATTCATAATGTGTCCGATCTTATCGCTGATCGCAGACGCTGTATTCGGCATACCGGGTGACATCAATCCGGCGAAATCAGATTCGATCTGGTAATCGATGCAATCAGCATGTGGATTATTCTTCCAATGACCAGAAGCAGGAGCTGCTATTCCATTTAAGATATTATATCGTGCCGCCTGGTTTGCGTGCCAAAGCATATAACCGGCATGTGCAAATGCGTTGGCAAATGAATCAACAGGTGCATTGAGTCCAAACTTTTCAAATATATCCACAAACGTAAGATCCATGTATAGGTCATCATACAAACCAGGGTTATTAAGCATATTGTCTTTTAAATAACCATCCTGCCATTTGAGAGTTTGATAATCGCCAATAAAAGTTCCATTGAAACGAAATTCATAAGGCCCGCCAAAAGTCACACCGATCGTTTGACCCGCCCATCCGCCTTTAATTTTATTTTGCAATTGCTCTTTTGTAAGTGTTATTGTTTTTTGCTGTGCAAATGCAGTCACTATTTGGATCAGGAGGCAGCATAGTAGTGGTAATTTTTTTCTCATAACTTGTAGAAGCTTTGCAGGATCACCGAACTTAAGCTTCTATGAATATACTAGCTTAGAAGAGATGACGGCATTTTTACTGGCATTTTTTCATTCTGGGTAATACTGGCATCATTTTTAATTCTATTTACTAAATCCTCGTATTATGGCAACAATAACAAAAGAAACTTTCAAAGTTCAGGGCGAAAAAGTGCTGAACAAGGTGAAGGAATTGGTGAAAGAAGGAAATGTTCGGAAGATCAGCATTCACGAGAAAGACGGCACAGAATTAATGAGTTTTCCTCTAAGCCTTGGTGTGGTAGGAGCAGTATTTGCACCAGTGCTTGCAGCCGTTGGCGCATTGGCAGCATTGATCGGTGAATGCAGCATTACCGTTGAGAGAGAAGAGAAAGACTGAACAATTTTGCTGACTGTATATTTTGCCTGTCCAAGCACAGGCTTTTTGTGTTTGATCTTTTCATTATTTCATTAAATTGTAGATTATATTACAGATTGGTTTATTTCATCGCTACAATTTTTTAAAAATGACAATCAGGAAAACTTCTTTTATAACTGCAGTACTTTTTCTTTTTTTAAGTTTCCAGGTAAATTCCCAAAGAGCTAAGGTAAGTTCCCAAACAACTAAGGGAAGTTCTCAAACAGCCAAGCCAAGTTCCCAAACAACTAAGCTTCCGCGAAGCATACCGGAAGCTGAAGGAGTTTCTTCCAAAGGAATTATGGAATTTCTTGATGCTATTTCAAGTACAAATCACGAAATGCATAGTATCATGATCCTTCGTCATGGAAAAGTAATTGCTGAAGGATGGTGGAATCCTTATCGTGCTGATCTGAAACACACATTGTATTCTCTTAGTAAAAGTTTTACTTCTACGGCAGTTGGTTTTGCGATAGCAGAAAAAAAATTAACTGTAAACGATAAGGTCATTTCTTTTTTTCCGGGTAAACTACCGAAAACTATTACTCCGCTTTTATCCGACTTAAAGGTCAGGGATCTATTATCGATGTCCGTTGGACAAGATCCAGATCCCACAGGGCCAGTGGTTGTAACCGATGATTGGATCAGATCTTTTTTTGCCACTCCGGTTCTTAATAAGCCGGGAGCCGTGTTCTTATATAACTCTGCTGCCACTTATATGCTTTCTGCGATCGTGCAAAAAGTTACCGGTGAAAAAATAATTGACTACCTGACACCAAGATTATTTAAGCCCTTAGGCATAGTAGGAATGGATTGGGAAACTGACCTGATGGGTACTAACACAGGTGGATGGGGGTTAAGAATAAAAACTGAAGACATTGCAAAATTTGCATTGCTTTATTTGCAAAAAGGAAAATGGAACGATCAACAAATATTACCGGAAGGATGGGCGGAAGAAGCTACAACGTTTAAGATCGATAATGCTCCCTATGATTCGCAGGCTAAAAAAGATTCCAGTGACTGGAAGCAAGGTTATTGTTACCAGTTCTGGCGCAGCCGTCATAATTCTTTTCGTGGTGATGGTGCTTTTGGACAGTATGCATTGGTTTTACCTGAGGAAGATGTTGTAATTGCTATTACATCTGAAACTCAGGATATGCAGGGTGAATTAAATCTTGTATGGAAATATTTATTACCGGCTATGCAAGTTGATCAATCAGCATTAAATAAAAATGATGCTGCTGTTCTTAAAAAAAGATTAACGCAATTGAAGCTTCCATTACCTTCAAAACCTGATAGTGCTTTTAAAATAATTTCTATTTCCGGAAAAAGTTTTAAGATCGACTCTAATGAAAAAAAGATAGAAAGGATTTCATTTGCTCAAAAGAGCACCAGCATTACACTTACGATCAAAACAAATATGGACTCTTATAACCTGAATTTTGGAAATGGTCAATGGATCCAGGGACAAACGACCCTGTTGGGTCCTTCATTAGTGGCAGGGGCAAAAAACCACTTTGAAGGATTACCACCCTCACAGATAGCTGGAAGCTATCGATGGAAAGGACCTGCTACTTTGCAAATGCAGTTAAGATATATTGATAGCCCGCATACAGAGGTCATGACTTTTTATTTTGATGGTGATAAAATATCTGTAGATATGCTCGATAGTTTTAAATCCCCTGATAAAAAAGTCACATTAACAGGGAATCGGTAAGTAAAAGAATGAAACGAAAGTTTGATGAAATAAAGATCCTTGTTACACGAAACATTCCTGTTCTTGGTGTCGAGATGCTGCGCAAAGAAGGATTTTCTGTTACAGCGTGGCCGCATGAAAGGCCCATGACCGACCATGAATTAATTGATGGAAGTAAAAAGCATAATGTTATTCTTTGCGTAAGTGCTGATAATATTGGCACCGATTTTATAAATACCTGTTCCCATCTTGAAATGATCTCCCAGTTTGCTGTGGGCTATGATAATATTGATGTTGCACTTGCTACTAAATTGGGAATACCTATTGGCTATGCTCCAGGGGCAATGAATGAAGCAACAGCTGATATTGCATTTGGATTAATGATTGCCGTAGGAAGAAAATTCTTTTATATGCACAAAGGAATTTTAAGAGGGGAGTGGACCTATTTCAAACCAAATGCAAATCTTGGTATTGAGTTCAATAATAAAACGCTAGGTATTTTCGGATTAGGTCGTATCGGTATAGCTATGGCGAGACGTTGCAAAGGAGCTTACAACATGAATATCATTTATTGTAACAGAAAAGCGAATCCTGATGCCGAAAAACTTTATGGTGCCAGACAAGTGAGTTTTGATGAAATGTTAGAGCAAAGCGATGTGATCTCGGTTCACTCAGTAATGAGTAAAGAAACCAAAGAAATTTTTGATAAGCATGCATTCAGCAAAATGAAACCTTCCTCAATTTTTATTAATACTGCAAGAGGAGGAATTCACAATGAACAGGATCTTATTGATGCGTTGAATAATGGCACTATCTGGGGTGCAGGACTTGATGTCACTAGCCCTGAACCAATGAAAAAGGATAATCCACTTTTAGAAATGGAAAATGTTTGTATCCTGCCTCATATCGGTTCTGCAACAATAGAAGCAAGAAATGAAATGTCAAGAATGGCTGCAGAAAATATCATCCGGTTTTATAAGAATAATTTTATTCCGAACCTGGTGAACCCGGAATATTTAAAAAATAGAAAATAAGTTATCTTAAATAAAACTTGAATTCTTCTATGGATCTTTCCAACCCCAAACCTTTATTAAATACGATGGACAGGGTTTCTGAGATTTTGTTCGGCATCATAATGACCCTCACTTTTACTTGCTCTATTGGCATTGCTAATACAAAAAATACAGAAATAAGACAATTGATAATAGGGGCGATCAGTTGTAATATCGCATGGGGGTTAGTGGATGCAATAGGTTATATCGTTAGTACGATTGTGCAACGAAGCAGGAACAGAACTATCCTGAATTCCGTTCTCACGACTTCGGATGCAGATAAGGCGAGAAAGGACATTTCTGATTCATTGCCTCCTTCTATTGCTTCGGTTCTGGAAGCTGCGGATCTGGAACAAATTAGAAAAAAATTAGCGAACCTCCCGGATTCTGCATTGCAAGTACGCCTGACAACGAGGCATCTTAAAAAATCGTTGATGATCTTTCTCCTGATGTTTATTTCTACTTTCCCAATTGTTATACCTTTTATTTTTATTCGTGATACGCAACTGGCATTACGTATCTCAAACATGATCGCTATTGTGCTGATCTTTTTATGTGGATGGTCGCTTGCGAAATATGTCGGTTCCAATAAATGGTTAATGAGTTTTGGAATGACCTTAGTTGGAGTCGTATTAGTTTTAATAACCATTGCATTAGGAGGTTAAGCATGTGTAAAAAGTATTTGCTTCTGTTGGTTGGATTTATATCGATCAAACTATTTGCCCAGGAAACTGCAGCTGACTCAACCAATTCCAAATGGAATTTTTCAGCATGGGCCGAATATTTTATAATACCGGGAGAGGAAGATTTTTTTAATCCAACATTTTATGCACGGAGCGACAAGCTTCATTTTGAAGGAAGATATAATTATGAAGACAGGAATACAGCTTCGTTTTGGGGAGGATGGAGATTCAAATTTGGTAAAGGAATAAAATTTGTAGTTGTTCCTATGGCAGGAATTATTTTTGGAAATACAGACGGTATCGCACCGGGACTTGAATTAGAGATCACGTATAAGAAGTTTGATCTCTATTCAGAAAGCGAACATGTTTTTGATTTTAGTGGTAAGAAAAATAATTTTTTCTATATGTACTCAGAATTAGCCTTTAGACCAATCAAGGCTATACGTACCGGTCTCATTGCGCAAAGAACAAAATTGTTTGAGTCAGACCGCGAACTTCAACGGGGGATATTCGGAGAATATTATTTCGGAAGATTCAGGGTTGGGGCTTTTTATTTCAATCCGTTTGCTGATGATAATTTCTTAATTGCTTCTTTCAGCGTGGATTTTTGATTTTTATTTTTCTTAAGTTTTTTTCAAATACTTGCTCGGCCCCAGATAAGGATAATTCTGTTATTGATGTAAAACTAAATCACTTACCGATGAATAAACATTACCCACAATACAGCAAGTAATGGCCCCAGTATTCCTACAATAAGTCCTCCTATCCTAAAATCCTTTTGTTTGAGTAATCCTGTGCTGTATACAATAACGTTAGGAGGCGTAGAGATTGGCAGAAATATACAGGATGATGAAGACAGTGCAAGTGCGATCGCTACTTCAGCTTTATAAGCAGGGAGCAATGTCATGCCCAACGGGACCAATAGCATGACCGCCGCTATATTACTGGCTATATTGGAAAAAAGCATGGCTATATAGCAAAGTATAAGCATCATAAAAAACGGACTAATATTCATATTCCTCAGCGGCATTGTATAATGATCTAAAATGGCCGTGCTTTCGATCGCTTCTCCAAGTGATAATCCACCTGCCACCAGGAGAAGGGTATCCCACGGCATATGTTTTAAGTCGTCTTTAGTTAACACACTTGTGACTGTTAGCCCCACGATCGGTATCGCTGAAATAGCTGCTGTTTTAATTCCATGAACCGATGTTGTCATCCAAAATAAAACCGTGACAATAATAATTGCCATCACAATGATGCGCTGCGTAGTCGATTCTTTTGATCCGCCAGAATCCTTATGCATGAATTCGAGAGAAACCCTTTCGGCATTCTTGATAAATAAACGGTTCAGAACAATGCAGCAAATGATCGTCAGTAATAAAGTAATGGGCAAGCCATACTTGAGCCATTTAAAAAAATCTATTATTATTCCTGAATCCTCCAATAAACCTGCTGACACGGCATTTGTAGAGCTGGCGATAATTGTACCCATTCCTCCAACTGCTGCTGAGGTGGAAATTCCAAGCAATAAAGCCTTGCTGGTATTTGACTTGCCCAGGGAATGTAGCAACGGCAACATGGCCGCTACTACCATGGCTGTTGTAGCAGTGTATGACATTAACATAGAAAAGGTCATTGTCGTAAACATGACAGCAATGAGTATATTGGTAGGCTTGGTGCCAGACATTTTTAATGTAAGACTGAGTAATCTTTTGTCCAGCCCAGTCTTTGTCATAGCGGCTGCCATAAAAAATCCTCCCAGTAACAACCAAATAACACTGCTTGCAAAAGTGTTTACATAGCGGTCTATTTTTTCAGGTGCAGAATTAAGGTTCGGATTGCCGAACGTATAAACCAGGAAAGCAATTATGAATAAACTAACAGCGAAAGCCGGAATGGCCTCGGTTATCCATAAGCCAATCGCAAAGAATAACAGGAAAAGGACGTAAACCTGGGAATCGGTAAAACCTGGTTCCCGCAAAACAAAAGTTAAGCTCAAAGCAACAATTAATGATCCAAGAAAAGAATAGATAGATCTTCTTCTTTTGTTTTTTGCGGCTATATCTATTGTTGAATTAGTCATTCGGGTTTTGATCATTGGGTAAAAAACAAGTTCAGTGAGAAATTTTTCTCACTGAACTAAATGTACATAACCTTATTTAAAATTATTTTTTATTCTTTAATACTTGAAGAAAAATTGCTGCAGCTGTTTTTTGTCTTTTGTTTTTGTAAGCCCCAGCATCAACAATATTCTTGCTTTTTGTGGATTCAGATCATCAGAAACTATCGTGCCCAGTTCATCATCATTTATCTCATCATGAAGCAAAACCCTTCCGGAAGGAGTGCGACTGGCGCGGCAAACAACAACACCCGCAGCAACAGCACGTTTAACGGCATCCATATAAGCTTTGTTGAAGTTGCCGTTACCAACTCCGGCAATTACAATACCATCCACTTTTTTGCTAACCAGCATGTCGATCATGTCAGGTGGCGCATCAGCATACATGTACACAATGTCAACTCTAGGCAATTTTGTATCTGCCTTGATCTCCACCGGTGATTTAGGATCTCTCTCCCTTACTGCATTTGCATAATATTCTACTCTACCATCATAAGCGTGGCCAATGGGGCCTGTATTAGGAGAACCAAATGCATTTGTAAAAGTCGTACTCATCTTCATTACTTCTCTACCATCAAATATTCCTTCATTGAAGGATACCAACACGCCGCGGCCTTTACTTTTTGGATCGATCGCTACGGTAATTGCATCATACAAGTTTTTCGGACCGTCTGCACTGATAGCAGTGGAAGCACGCATAGAACCTGTTAACACAACTGGCATTTCTGATGGAACGACGAGGTCAAGAAAATAAGCTGTCTCTTCTTGTGTGTCGGTACCATGGGTGATCACAATACCATCTGCTTGTTTTTTTGCAATGATCTCATTGATGCGGACAGCGAGTTTTTTCCAGATATCAATGGTCATATCCTGGCTGCCTACGGATGAAATTTGTTCACCAGTTATAGTGGCGATCTTTTTTACAGTAGGTATAGCGCCTACCAGTTGATCAACTGGAATTTTGCCTGCTTCATATCCAGCCCTGTCGGATGATGCTCCAACTCCTGCAATTGTTCCCCCGGTTGCCAAAATAATAACTCTTGGTAACTGCGCCTGAACTTGTAGTACCAGGATTATAATTACGAGTAGTGAAAATAACTTTTTCATGATTTTTTAGTTTTTGGGTTGAAAATTTTTGATTGTATTATTAGTCATTTATTGTTGCCGGCATTTTTTGAATTGTTAATTAGTCATTATTACTGCCTTTCATGTTTGTTGGGCCCGTAGGGGAAGTCAGCTTAACAGGATCAAGAAGGTCTTTGATCTGCTTTTCGGTCAACAGTTTTTTCTCGCGGATCAGTTCAAGTATGCCCTTGCCTGATTGCAAAGCTTCTTTGGCCAATTCAGTTGTCTTGTCGTAGCCGAGAACCGGGTTCAATGCGGTGACAATACCAATGGTAGTCTCCATATAATTCTGTAATACTTTTTCGTTTATAGTGATACCATCTATACATTGTTTTCTAAACAATGGCATTGTCTTAAACAAGAGTGCCTGCGATTCAAACAAAGAAACGGCTACCACCGGCTCGTAAGCATTCAATTGAAGCAACCCATCTTGTGAGGCGATCGTAACGGTGGCATCATTTCCAATGACTTTAAAACATATTTGATTCATTAATTCAGGCATTACAGGATTTACTTTACCCGGCATGATGGATGAACCAGGTTGTAACGCCGGAAGATTGATCTCGAAAATACCGTTGCGTGGTCCTGATGCAAGAAATATCAAATCACTGCTGATCTTTGATAATGTAACCGCAAAATTTTTCAAAGCAGCCGAGTACATCATAAATGCCTGCATGTTTGATGTAGCTGCGATCAGATCTTTTGCAAGGTGCATCGGTTTCCCTGTGATCTCTGCAAGTCGGGTAGCACATTTTTCGGCATAACCGGGAGACGCAGTTATCCCTGTGCCGATAGCAGTGGCACCCATATTCTCTTCGTATAAATATTCTTCGGATTTCATCAGAGCATCGATTGCACCATCTATTTGGCTGCCAAATGCGTGAAACTCCTGGCCCACGGTCATGGGTACGGCATCCTGTCCTTCGGTGCGACCCATTTTCAAAACCTTGCTGTATTTATCTCCTATTTTATGAAATGCGGCCGATAAGGCTTTTGCTTCGGTCATCACTTTTTCATTATGAAGTATTAAAGCAACATGGATCGCAGTTGGATACACATCATTGGTAGATTGTCCCATATTAAGATCATCATGAGGTTCTACAATGTTGTATTCTCCTTTTTTATGACCGCCCATTTCCAATGCAACATTGGCGATCACCTCGTTTGAATTCATGTTGGCTGAAGTGCCTGCGCCACCATTATACAGGTCAACTAAAAACTGGTCATGGTATTTGCCATCCATTATTGCCTTGCATGCTTTTTCGATCATGGCAAGTTTGTCTTTACTCATTCTACCGACATCAGCATTTGCACGGGCCGCGGCGAGCTTCACTATGGCATAAGCCCTGACATAGTCAGGATAAAATTTAGTGGTCACTCCGCTGACAAGGAAATTTTCAAGTGCACGGGCAGTTTGAACACCATAATAAGCATCAACTGGTATTTGCTTTTCACCAAGGAGATCCTTTTCTGTGCGGGTCTGCTGTGCTATGACAGCATTACCAAACAAAAAAGCGGCCACAGATAATAACAGTTTTGTTTTTGATTTAATATTCATGATAAGGGGGTTTAATACTTGTTTAAAAAAATATATAACTGTGATTAATTAAAATGATTAATCAAACTAAAGCTTAAGCTATAGAATTTAACAGGTTATTGAATTAACTCACATCATCAGTTACGATGATCTCGCTCAGGTTGGGCTAAAAAGTTTTCTTACGGCCCAGATATTTCTCTATGTGAAAGCAGGATATAGCTCAAATAATAATCAGAAGGTACAGAAAAAAAATTACATCAATGTAAATTGAATACGGGTTTCAAAAAATTGCACATGTCCTTTCAAATTAAATCTTTCCAGCGTACCGTATCCATAAATAAGTTCGAATCGTATTACTTTGGTCATATACCAGTTGATCATTGGTGTGATCCGCCACATCTGTCCACCTTTGATGTCACCACTATTTAAATTCAATGTTGATGCAAAGACAACAGCTTCAATTTCTCCCAGCCCTCCTTTGAATACAGATTTTTTTACCGGCACAAATCCAAAAATACTGCCGTCTGTCCGGTAAGGTCGTACACCACCTGTAATAGAATAGCTCAGCATTATGTTTCCGCCAGAAAATTTATGGTCAGTACCTTTTTCATTATAAAAGTGATGAGTAACTACTTCTGATCCTATAGTAATGCGATTACTAGTGTAATAAGCCTCAGCGCCAATGTGGGTTGAATGATCAGTTGCAAAAGACCCGGTGTTAATTAGCTGGGGCGTTGGATTAGATTCCGGTCTGGACTTTAAAGTCATTTTTCCATCTAAAGGTTTTCCATAACGAAGGTTGGTGGCTATATGCAGCACTTGTTTTTTTTCAGCATTGTTGATCGGCAGCCAACCAACACGAGCAACATATTGCCATTGGAAAGTAGAAAAGCTTTGACCTTTGGATAAAATGTCATTATAATAACCAAGGTTCCAGAATATTTTTGCTTTTGGCAACATACCAAACCATTTTATTCCATCCGCCAAAATTGGGATCACGTCCAATGCCATTTGTCTTTCGTATCCCCAGGGAGAGTGGCCATTCATCACCTTTATCATCGAAAATCCTTCCTTTGTTCTTCCAATAAAGATGTGACCTTTCAATTCAGGAGCGCCGATCGTAATCCCCGTTTCACGCATCATCCACACCTTGTCATTACCATCATACATGTAGGCAAATTTCCAGGCGATATATCTTTTGGTTTTAAGCAAACGTCCGCTACCCAGGATTCTAAAATCTCTTGTTTTAAATGTAGGGTCTAACGATACTCCTAAGGAGTCCATCTGCCGTTTAAATGTGTCATCCTGAACATAAGTGGTAGCATCACCAATGTAACCAAAGCCTATTCTGAAAGTTGAATGGGAACCTTTAAATTCATTTGGTGCCAAATTTTCTTTTTCAAGTATGGTATCTATGGCCTTAGGATGGAACACCACTCCTTCAGTACCATCAGGAAAAGTTGTGTCCTTTTTTTGTTTTTCCTGGCAGTATGACAAATTTTGAAACGCCTGGATAAAGAGCGCAAACAATACAATACGATATAGGATAGATTTCATACTTAAGTTTAAAGGTGCGTTATTTTTTTATCTTATTTATTTTTTTTTCATTCTCTAATTTTTTCCCACTGCATCGGACTTTATCATAACAGAAATGAAAAGTCATCTTATTGGTCAGGTTTTATCCTTCTTTGAAAATATCTTTAATTTATTTTTTTTACTTTTCTTATCTGTACCGCAACCTCCAAGACATGCAAATGGCGGTGTAAACAACATAACTCCAAATTCAAAACCTGCCCCATTATTACCGTTAATTTCATTTCCGTATGTTAACGCAAAAACAGCATACTGACTGGGTTCCCAGCGCCAACCAAATTTGTATTCGGGAACAGATTTATTTTCTCCCATGGAACCAAAAATTTCTGCCACAATGGAACCTTTTTCATTCCACGGATACCATGCCATCCGGGTAGAGTATGTAAAAGCAAATGCAGTTTTCTCTTCTACTCCATAATGCCTGGTCATACTTGCTCCCGGCATAACATCCCATTGCAACCGGTTTTTCATAAACGGAAATGTTACCGGAGTATTCATCCAATAGGTTTGAAATGCATCTTTGCTCCTGTCTTCTCCATCAAGTGTGCCCGGGAACAACCCGGTACCTGCTTTAATAGCTGCACCACCGGTCTTTGTTTTATTTTCATAAAACATATACTTGGCATAGAAGGATGTTGAGTATCCATCATCTGTGGTCTGGTCACCATCATCATTGTACAAATAGGCAGCCATGGTGAATTCCCATTTAGGAAAAAGAGAATAAGTGTTCATCAGCATCGAATTTCTTTGCCCATAAGTAGGGATCAGGGTGATGGTGCCATGCGCTTTTGATATCCAACTGTCAGAATTGAATTGTTGCGCTTTGGTTTCACTAAGAAATAAAACCATGCAAGTAAATTTTACCGCTATCAACTTTGCGGCATACGCTTTTTTAAATGCAGATCTTTTCATAGATAAGGTTTATTGCATTAAAATTTTTACTGACTATCCGTATGAAGCAACCGTATATTTTTTTGAACCACATAGACACATAGAAACATAGGTTTTCACATAGATTTCTATGTGCTTCTTTCTATTGTGTGCTATGTGTCTATGTGGTTTCATTATAAGGTTGGATATGCGGACAGTCACTAAATTTTTTATACCCGGCCTTTAATAAGTGTTACATATCCGTTGTTGTTAATTCTGATAAGATCTTTTTAATTTTTTTCAATACCTGAAGATGGGGTTGCCGGTGGGATCTTTTTGGGATCATTTACATGAGCTTTTTCCCAAGCCCTTACTTTTACTCTTGCAGCATCAAACAACCGCTCATAGTTACCTCTCAATAATTTTTGTTTTGCTTCAGGCGTAAGTTTTTCAAATAATGGTTTATACATATCCAATATCTTCAGGTAAGATGCCTGGTCTGACGGCGCCACCTCATCAGTACCCATTAAAAAACGATCAGGATATTTATTAATCACGGCGGCAACATTCGCCGTTGCCTCTGGTGTTTCAGTTACATACTTGGCTACTTCTGTCCATGAAATATCAATATAAATATTACCCGATTGTGGATTGGCAAGAGCTTTATCAAGCATTGCCATTTGGTCTTTCACTGGTCTTACGATTCTTCCTACTCCGCAATGCGCCCATATAATTGGTGTGTTACGATGTCTTGCAAACAAGGCTTTGATCTGTTCAATATCCCAGTTCTCCTGTCCTGATTTTGGAAATGGCATATTGATATCGTTATGCAGGATAACCAACAATCCGGATTCAGCACAAAAATCAAGTATGCGATCAAGTGCCGGATTATTTAATGTAGCAACAGGACCTGCAACTTTAGAAGAAACAAATTCTTTATGGATGGAGAATTCACCAATGCCGGTAAACACTCCTGGAAATGTGGTCAATACTCTTTTAATATGATCGGTGGCATACATATCAGCAGGATTGAACCCGGTGATCATCGGATCAAACCTTGCCTGTTGTTCTTTGGTAAGCGATTTGTACGCCATCGCTATATAGGCATCCGTGAAAGAATAATAGTAAAGAGGATCATCACTAGCGAGGTAATAAGCAGGAGCAAAATTTCCGCTGTTGTTGTAATTCCACATTTGCTGAAGTGGAATACCAAACAAAGCCACACGGCCTACTTTGGTTCCCATTATTTCAAGGAATTTGTGAATGTCTGTTCCTTCCTGCACATAGTTTGTCAAATGAAAATGAGAGTCGTTAAGCAAAACTGAATCTTTACTTGCCTGTGAAAAACCATTATTTGAAAACAGTAACAAAAAAAATAGGGGAGCAATAATTGCTTTAGCTGTAAATAATGTTATTGAAATATATATGTTGTTTCTTTTAAAGCAAATCTGTTTCATGGTATTAATTTTTTTGAACAGAATTTATTTTTATTTTCTTTCATCACTAAAAATGAAACGATCGTCAACAATTAAAAATTAAGCTCCAGGTCCAGATTAAAAATAGTTCCATTTGCACCTACCGTATAAGGATAGGCCAAACCACCAACAGGGCATCCATTCATGAATGTAACCTGGCCGTTCAAGCGGGTAGAAATAGTTTTTTTAAACGGAAAGAAATTGAAACCTACTCTCACTTCGGATGGATCACCATACTCTCCAAAGATCTTTGAGTATGTTGTGTAAAGCTGGAGTTTTTTTGGAATAACCATGGCGGAACCTAGTAGCTGAAATCCCTCATCATTAAGTTTGTTCAGTGCCATTGGAGAACCTATTAATTTGAAATTATCGATCCTTCTCCAATAATATTCGCCTTCAAGTGCAAAACCCTTCGTCTTTGCACCAGCATCGACACTAAACATTTGGTCTCGTGCTTCATCGATCTGTGTCCCGGGGTTAAATAAGTTAGGCAGGAAGATAGAGCTGCCGTCAGAAACACGCAACGATACATTTTCGAAGGCATCGGTTGTGGGCTGCCCTTGCCGTGTTTCATCACTTCTTGTGAAATGGACTCCCACTCTTGTAGCTACCTTCTCGTGCATATCGTAATCGCCATAAGCGCCATTGAACATCCCATACTCACCTGTGGTAGGTACATAAACCAAGGCCCCTGCTACAGTACTGAGCTTGTTATCGATCTGCCCCGCATCAACTCCTAATGTGCTCATGTTGTTCCCAAGCATTACCTGGTAGCTAAGTTTTTTTACAATTTCACCTTTGGCTTGTATTCCACTGGTATAAGAAGGGCGCATATATTCATCGGCTATCATACGGTTATCAACTGATAGCCAGAAAGGAAAATTCCCTTCCGTACTTCGTACACCGGGTAGCGACATGATGCCACCTGTAAGTTTGAAATGCTTGCTAAAATTGTACGAAAGATTACCGGCAACAACTACCTGTGCTCCCTGTCCCTGGGAGGCATTGCTGGTCCATACATATAAAAAGTAAGTAAACTTCGGATCAAAGGCCCAGCCAGTGAAGTAAATACTTACTTTTTGTAACTGAATATCGTGGCGCTTGTCCACTTCTTTTGTCTTTCCGAAACCATCAACATAGCTTGGGTCAATGCCCCCCTGGTTGAGATAACGGAAATAGGTATACGGCCGGATATTAAGCTCACCATATTTTGACTTGGCAACTCTATGGCCCTGCATCATTCTATAAGGAACATATTTACTTGTATCATCATCAGGATTGGTTGCCTTTTCCTGTGCATGACTCATCATACTTAGAGATAAAACCACTGCACTGATTAGAATGGTACGGCAACTAAAAACTCTTTGTTTTTTCATAAGCTAATTAATGGTTATAAGGTTATATCAATTGATCAACACTAATTCCATGCAATATAAAATTAACCGGATAATTATTTTGTTAACTGGATCTCGTAACCTGTCTTTGGAAATGGTCGATCAACATAATTTAAGTAGAAAATAACCGGCCCTTTATGATCGCGACCGGTTGTTTTTGTTATGATGCAAGTAGCTTTATTTTTTAGGAGTAATTTGGTAAGGATTTAATCCTAACTCTTCTACTATTTGTCGTATAGCGTAAATAGCTCTTACACTATTTCCTGCAGGTGACAATGGTGGAGAAATGACTGCGATTCCCATTTTACCAGGTACTACAGCTATGATACCGCCACCAACTCCTGATTTAGCTGGAAGACCAGTCGCATATAACCACTGTCCAGCATCATCATATAAACCAGCAGTTGCCATTACGGGCAAAACATATTTTACTGTTTCTGGTTTAACTACTGTTTTTTTGGTGATTGGATTATAACCGCCATTTGCCAATGTAGCTGCCATCACTGCCAGGTCTTTTGCATTTACTGCAATGGCGCATTGTTTAGTATAAATATCAGTTGACTGAACAGGGTCAAAATACATTCTTCCGTAAGCGTATAGTAAATGAGCAATCGCCTGGTTGCGCAGATTATCTCCCGCCTCGCTTATGTATACTGGCATATCAAGACTCAGTGGTCTGCCTGCAAAATCACTGTGAATTTGCAGAATACTTTTCCATTTTGCAGCTGAATCTTTTCCAGCCACAAGGCTTGATGATGCAATTGCTCCGGGGTTTACTAATGGATTTATTTCTTTTCCTTTCTGCATTTCTACAGCCACGATCGAATTAAAACGCATACCTGTTGCATCAACACCGATCTTATCCATAACAAACTTGGGCCCGTTTTCTTCAATCACTTTTGCCATTGTAAACACTTTGGAGATAGATTGAATAGATACCTGCGTCTTCAGATCACCTTTAGTATAAACTTGTCCATCTGCTGTCACGATCGCTATACCAAACACATTGGGATCTACTTTTGCCAACTCTTTAATGTAGTCTGCATTTTTTCCTTCTTTCAGATCCTTATTCTTATTGTATGCATTATCCAGCGCTTTTTCAATTTGTTCTTTGGTTTGTGCATGCACATTTGAAATTGTAAACGTTGCAAACAAACCTGCCAGTAAAATACATTTGGCTGCATGTTTCGAAATAATATATTTCATAGTTGTAAATTTTGATTTGTAGAAGAATTAATTCTGCCCGCCTTTAGGTTTAAAGAATGTAGTTGAGAAATTATATTTGAAAGAGAGTTGAATCTTGCTACAATCTGCTTTAAAACCATCTTCTCCTTCCCGCTGGCCCCACTGGAATTCAATGGCAGCCATAGTATTTTTAACCGGAGTGGTACCAATAGTGAGCATGGCATAATTTCCGTGTTTATAAGAAGTGGTGTGTGCCGCAGTTGCTGTATTATCAATGGAAACAGTCGAGTAACCAATAGATGTCCACCAATTAGGGTTCCAGTTATGATCAAACCAGCCCATCAACCCGGTAACCGGTAATGCTTCACCGTCAATCCGATTACCATTAACAACAGTGCCGATGTCATTAGGCGCATCCTGCATATAATTTTCGATGCCTTCGCCATATACAGCGCTTCCTCTGAATACCGTGCTCTTTCCTAAATTAATTGCCGCACTTATATGGGCTCCCCAACCTGTGGCGCTGCCACTGAGGTCAGTGCCGAAATTATTAACACGGGTATCTTCCCACTTTATAGGGCGAAGGATACCTGCCACTTGAACGCTTCCCCATTTACCCCTCTTTTTAAAGTGGGCAGAAATATCAGGAGCAGAAAGTTTAGCTTTTACACTGTCTGTTGGTGGAAGTTCCGGGATCGAAATTACTCCCTTATCTGCGCCGGCACCGGGACGTTCAAGTGCAAACCATAATTCTTTGTCACTAGTGTTTATCGGCATATACCGAACCTGTACATTCCTGTAAAACACCATACCGCAAGGACCCCAGTATTCAACCGTGTTCGGCCATACATCTTCATCCATAAATGGCGACGTGGCCTGACCAGCGAGGAATTTTCCTAATTGGCCATAAGCATAGCGCAAACGCATAGTGGTTTGTCCTTCATCAGAACCGGTACCAAACATATCAAACTCGAACCTTACAGTCAAGTCACCCATTTTAGTAGGAGTGTAACCTTTCACACCAAATCGTGTTTGTCTTACGCCAAAGAAAAATGTTCCATTCGGTGCAAACTGGTTTTTGTATTTGGGCAGTCGGTTTAATCTCAACGCGTCGAACCACCTTGGGTCGATCTGGTCAAAATTGTAACCCATGTCTACCATAGCGAAACCGTAGACTTCGAGGCTTTTTTGTGGTAATGAATCTTCTTGTGCAGTGGCAGTTACAAAACTGCAGATTGTAATAATAAGGGCTAATAAAATTTTTGATTTCATAAAACAGTGATTTAATGTTTGGAGATTAATAACCTATCTTTTATTTAAATTAATTGATAAGTTCAAATTAGTGTTTTTCAAAATATTTAAATAACCAATACACAAAAATACAGGGTAGGATTTAATAACAATCATGACTGTTGTCATGAGACTAATCAGTAGTTGTAGTAGGTTTTAACTTGCAGGTTCTTGTTGGCTCAAGCAATGAAAACTTCCCAAGCCCCAGATAATTTCAGTAGAATCAATGCCGATAACTTCACGTTCAGAAAAACATTCAGAAATTATTTGTAATGCCCGATCGTCGTTTTCGCAATTAAAGATAGGAACAATTACGTATTTGTTGCAAATAAAAAAATTAGCGTAGCTGCATGGAAGACGTTGACCCTCGTACTCCAAATGGGCGGGCATTGGAAGTTCAACAATGTTTAATTGTTTGCCATTCAGCAAACGCATTTTTTTAAGTTGCTTAAGATTTTTTTCGAGCAACGCATGATTTTCATCGTTCACATTTTCTTCCACCACTGTAATTACAGTATCCTCGTTTACGAAACGAACTGTGTCATCAATATGACCGTCAGTATCATCACCCACAATTCCTTCATCTACCCAAAGCACTTGTTCCTGCCCATAATAGTGGTATAAATATTCTTCGATCTGTTTTTGATTTAAATGAGGGTTACGATTTTGATTCAATAAACAAAGAGTTGAAGTTATCACGGTACCTTTTCCATTAAAATCAACTGAGCCACCTTCCATAATGATTCCCGGATGATAAACAGGAATATTATAATGCTGTGCAATTTTGGTTGGAACAATATCATCCAGGTCACAGGGCAAATATTTTCCGCCCCAGGCATTATAATTCCAGTCAACAATTATTTTTTTTATATCAGCTTTTGGATTTATTAAAAATGCAGGACCATGATCACGACACCATGCATCGTTAGTTGGATGAAAGAAAAATTCTACTTGTGCCAGATCCACGCCTTCTTTTTGTAAACAGCTTATTGCAAAAGCTTTCATTGCTTCATCATTTACATTGATGCGAACTTTCTCACTCTTAGCTAAATATTTTACAAAGCGACTATAGAAAGGATAAATGGTGTGAATTTTTCCGGGCCATGACGCTTCTTTATGAGGCCAGCTAAGCCAGGTGGCAACGTGAGGAGCGAATTCTGCGGGGAAATAATAGCCGAGGTCTTTGGGTGTTGGGAAGTCCGGAAGTCCGGAAGACGATAAGTGCGAAAGAATTTTTTTCTCCAATTTGATTGGTTTTTATTTTAATGACTTGCGTAATGAATTTATCATTACAAGGATCTCTTCACACATCTTATATATTTTTTCAAATTTGTCTTTTGCTATATAACCTCTTCTTTGCGCCAAATATAAACAGCTTACCACTTCAATATTTGAACGCAAAGCAATTCCAAGAAACCTACCAAATTCCGGATTAGATTGTCCCGTTGAGCCTTCGGCAATATTTAATGAAACTGAATCGGCTGCTCTTTTTATTTGTGACGCCAAAACATAGATCTCATCTTTAGGAAATGTTTTCGTAAGTTGATTCACTTCATCCGAAAGATCCAGTGATTTTTGCCAAACAATCAATTTTTCAAATTTGAAAGCCATGATTAAAGTGTTTAAGGTTAAGAATATTATTTCTACTTCAGAACCTTAACTATTATCTATTTTTCCGAAAGTTCGTAAGACCGGAAGTCCGTTTTGTCTTTGCTTCATCTTTCCGTCTTCCGGACTTTCCGTCTTCCCGACTATTCTTCATCAATGAATCTTTGGGTAATGGGTTGATATGAATCTATTCTTCTATCTCTAAGGAATGGCCAATGGGTTCTGAAGAAATCTGTTTTAGCAGTGTCAATTTCTACAACAGCTACCTCTTCATTTTCATGTGACGCCTTAAATATTAAAGTGCCAAATGGATTACTTACAAACGAGCCGCCCCAGAATTTCATGGCACCATTTTGTTCGAGACCTACACGGTTCACACTAACAACATGCACAGCATTAGCTACTGCGTGACTTCTTTGAATTGTTTGCCATGCATTATATTGTTCTGTGTTTGTTGCTTCATCTTGTGAGGTAGCCCAACCAATAGCAGTTGGATAAAATAATATTTCAGCTCCCATCAACGAAGTAATTCTTGCAGCTTCAGGATACCATTGATCCCAACAGATCAACACACCAAACGTTGCATATTTTGTTTTGAAAACTTTATATCCGAGATCACCGGGAGTAAAATAGAATTTTTCATAGTAAGCAGGATCATCAGGTATATGCATCTTCCTGTATTTACCGAGATAAGAGCCATCTGCATCTAATACTGCTGTCGTGTTGTGATAAATGCCCTGTGCTCTTTTTTCAAACAGAGATGCAATGATCACTACATTTAATTCTTTTGCAAGTTTGCTCAAGGCATCGGAAGAAGGGCCAGGAATTGGTTCTGCCAATTTGAAATTTTCATAATCTTCTACATCGCAGAAATAAAGGGATGTAAATAATTCCTGCAAGCAAACGATCTGCGCACCCTTTGCAGCAACTTCTTTTACTTTTTCTATTGCCTTTTGCAAATTCGCCTCTTTATTGCTCGAACAACTCATCTGCACTAAACCAACTTTTACTTTTGACATCGTTATACTTTTAAAATAAAAATGCTCCGAAAAACCCGGAGCAAAACTAACTAAAAATCAGTTATGGAAATTTTAAACAAGATAACTGAACAATGTGTTATCCTTACTTAATTCAGTATAGCCGATATGATATTTGTTCAGATTATTTAAGAGAGAATCATAATCTTCGCGGCTCTTTAATTCAATACCAACAAGGGCCGGGCCAGCTTCCTTATTATTTTTTTGCATGTATTCAAATCGTGTAATATCATCAGTGGGGCCAAGCACATTGTTTACAAATTCTTTTAATGCCCCGGGACGCTGAGCAAAGTTTATCAGGAAATAATGTTTAAGCCCTTCATATTGCAGACTTCTTTCCTTGATCTCCTGCATGCGATCGATATCATTATTACTTCCGCTGACAATGCATACAACAGTTTTATATTTTATTTCGTTAGCAAAGTCATCCAATGCGGCAATGGATAATGCACCTGCTGGTTCAACCACGATCGCATCTTCATTATATAATTTCAAAATGGTTGAACAAACTTTTCCTTCCGATATAAGGTGCATGTCGTCTAATACTTCTTTGCAAATAGGGAAAGTAATATCACCGACTCTTTTTACAGCAGCCCCATCGACAAAACGGTCTATGTTATCGAGTGTAACAGGTGAACCTTTCTTTAACGCTTCATACATTGCCGGTGCACCTTCGGGTTCTAGTCCAATGATCTTTGTTTTTGGCGAATGAGTTTTGAAATAAGAACCAACGCCTGCACATAATCCACCCCCGCCGATCGGGAGAAATAAATAATCTACATAGTTTAGATCTTCCAGGATCTCAACTCCAACCGTTCCCTGGCCTTCAATGATCCTTAGATCATCAAAAGGTGGAATGAAGACCATGCCATTGTCCTCGGTAAATTTTTTTGCGATGATGGCACAATCATCAAATGTATCACCGACCAATTTTATTTCCACATTACCATCACCATGCATTTGTGTTTGTTTCACTTTCTGATTGGGAGTGATAGTTGGCATGAATACTACACCTTTTGCGTTTAGCTTTTTGCAACTGAATGCAAATCCCTGTGCATGATTGCCGGCACTGGCACAAACAACACCTCTATCCAATTGTTCCTTTGGCAGGCTGCTCATCATGTTGTAAGCGCCGCGTAGTTTATAACTTCTCACTACCTGCAGATCTTCCCGTTTCAAAAAAACATTACAATCATATTTTTTTGAGAGATGCGTGCTTCGCTGTAAAGGAGTTTTTGTTACAATTTTTTTCAATCGTAACGCTGCGCCAGCAAAATCTAATGCCGCCGCTCCGCCAGATGGCGGACGGCTTTGAAGATTTCCTTTATTTGAGATTACTTTTTCCATTTCAATTTTCGGATGGTGTGTTAAGCTACTGGTTCAGCTTTTTTCTTTTCTGTTTTTGCAGGTTGATTTTCCGGACGCAATGAACGAACAGTTTTACCTGCCTGCCATAATTCGCTTTCACGCAATTCTTTTAGTTCTTCCTCCAGCTTTTCTCTATAATCAGGTTTGCTATTGCTGTCAATTGAACGCTGACTTTCCTTACCAGCAGCAACACTTTCATATAATTCTTTAAATACCGGAGCTGTTGCATCACGGAATTTTTTCCACCAATCCAATGCACCGCGTTGTGCAGTTGTTGAACAGTTGGCGTACATCCAATCCATTCCATTTTCAGCAACCAATGGCATCAAGGATTGTGTTAACTCTTCAACTGTTTCATTAAATGCTTCAGAAGGGGAGTGGCCTTTGTCACGCAACACCTGGTACTGCGCAGCAAAAATTCCTTGTATTGCACCCATCAATGTTCCTCTTTCACCAGTCAGATCAGAGTATACTTCTTTTTTGAAATCAGTTTCAAATAGATAACCGCTACCAACGGCAATACCGAGTGCAATCACTCTGTCAAAAGCTTTACCGGTTGCATCCTGGAAAATTGCATAGGAACTATTCAGGCCGCGACCTTGTAAAAACATTCTGCGAAGAGAAGTTCCTGAACCTTTAGGCGCTACTAAGAAAACGTCCACATCTTTTGGAGGAATGATACCGGTTTGTTCATTGAACGTTATCCCAAATCCATGAGAAAAATATAATGCCTTGCCTGGAGTTAAATGTTTTTTTACAGTTGGCCATAAGGCAATTTGTGCAGCATCACTCAATAGGTAACATATAATAGTACCACGCTGCAATGCTTCTTCAATTTCAAACAATGTTTCGCCGGGAACAAAACCATCACGTACCGCTTTATCCCATGTCTTTGAATCTTTACGTTGTCCAACGATCACATTGATACCATTATCTTTTTGATTCAATGCCTGGCCAGGACCTTGGACGCCATAACCAATTACCGCTACAGTTTCTTTTTTTAATACTTCCTGTGCTTTTGCCAGGGGAAATTCTTCACGGGTTACAACGTTTTCTGTTGTGCCGCCGAAATTTAATTTTGCCATTGTATTTGTTTTTAAGTTTATTTATTGTTGTTAATTATTCCAAAGAGATTGAATTGAGGTTGCGCATTCTTCCAGGAAAGTCGCATCTTCCGTACCAAATGCATTTGCTTGTTCACTTTCCACATCAATGGTGCCTTTAACGGTTTTTCCATCTGTGCCAAAGACCGGTACTACAATTTCTGATTGCGTATCGCTGAACGTGAGTAAATAATCCTCGTCTCTGTCAATATCATTTACGATCACAGTTCTTTTTTCCAGATTGGCTCTTCCGTTAAGTCCCTTATCATTTGGAAAAGAGGTAAAGGTTGGCTCCGATCTTCCAGCATAAGAAATAAGATGGATATCCTTTTCCGTTACATCATAAAGACCGATCCATGAATAGCCTTTTGCATCCCTGATCTTTTCTGCGATCAATTTTGCTTTTTGTTTTCTTTCCTGGTTTGATTGTAATATTATATCGAATGTTTTTTCCATGACCTAATATTTATAGTTTACATACTAAATACTTTTTCATTTTCACTTAAATATTCATTCTCTACTACTTCTTCACCCGGTTCTTTGTATTCAAATGATTTTAATTTTTTATGGAAACCGTCACTATTTTTTATGATCGCCACTCTTGCACTCCTGACAAACTCAATTAATCCATAAGGCTCTAACACTTTAATGAAGGAATCCGTCTCTTCACGTTGCCCACTTACTTCAAATACAGTATAATCTTTTCTTATTACAACTGCTTTCGCTCCAAACTGGCTAAGTAACCGTTCTACTTTTACTTCTTCCGCAATAATATCAGTAGGTACTTTATATAATGCCAGCTCCTGCCAAACGATCTCTTCATTGGTGTTATAATAGGCTTTTAATACTTCCACTTGTTTTTCAATTTGACGGCATAGTTTACGTACCACATCTTCCACTTCGTTAATGACAATTGTAAAGCGATGCACACTTTCGATCTCGCTTGGCGAAGTATTCAAGCTTTCCACATTTATCTTTCTTCTTGAAAAGATAATAGCAATACGGTTCAGTAAACCAATTTGGTTCTCTGTGTAAACTGTTATTGTGTATTCCTGCTTATTCATAAAAATGTTTAAAAAATTCGTTTATAATTTCAACCATTTTACTTTTTAGTGATAATAATAATCCCTGTTGACCAATTCATTTTTGTCATCAACAGGTCATTCCTGCTTTCTAAAACGCTTATGAACGATCTGACTTTTTCATCATGTCCTAACGGCCAGTTTGGTTGTGGAAGCATATCATCAATAATATATATGCCTCCACTGTTTAGCATTGCAATTGTTTCATCAAACAGGTCGTACTTGCCCGGCATTGCATCTGCAAAAATGAAATCAAATTTCACCCCTTTATAATCCCTGATCCAGTCGTAAGCATCCGCCAGCATAAATTCAACTCTATTGTCAACAATATTTTTATTTGCGACGCCAATTAATATTTCATTGTTTTCAATTGCGATCAAAGAACTTTTTTCATCCATTCCTGAAACTATCCAGGCTGTTGCCAATCCTGTGCCAGCGCCTAATTCCAGAAACCTTCCTGATGGTTTGGAAGCTGCCAGTGTTTTTAATAAACTCCCGGTATATAGATCAGAAGCCATACTAAATTGCAACTCAATAGTAGCCTCCCTTATTGCTTCATATTCCCCTGGAATGCCAGTAATTTTTTTATCATCCATACAGGAAATTTATATCTCGTCTTTGCTCAATACAACTTCAGCAACACCGCGACCTTGCGGCACCATTGGAAATACATTATTTTCTTTGCCCACTATTACTTCCAACAAATAACTTCCTTTATGATCCAGCATTTCTTTCAACGCCTTCTTTACATCTTCTCTCTTACAAATACTTTTTCCTTCAATACCATAACCCTTTGCGACCATTACAAAATCGGGACTCTGTATATCCACAAATGAATAACGGTTCTTGTGAAACAATTCCTGCCACTGTCGAACCATTCCTAAAAATTTATTATTAAGGATAATGATCTTTACAGTAGGGTTGAATTGCATGATGGTCCCTAATTCCTGGATCGTCATTTGAATACCACCATCACCAATGATCGCAATAACTATTCTGTCCGGTGCACCGTAGCTGGCGCCAATTGCTGCAGGCAATGCAAAACCCATTGTACCCAATCCGCCACTTGTTATATTACTTTTGCTTGCATTATATTCAGCATAACGACATGCTACCATCTGATGCTGACCAACATCAGTTACGATCACTGCTTCTCCTTTTGTTAACTCATTGATCGCAGTAATTACTTCACCCATCGTGAGAACTTCTGTATCTGGATTCATTTCTGCCTTAATACATTTTTCCTGCTCTTTCTTCATGCAATCATTGAACTTCTGCAACCATTGCGGATAAACTTTCTGTTGAACCAGTTCTGTTAATAGCGGTAACGTTTCTTTACAATCACCCCATACCGGTACTGTTGCTTTTACATTCTTATCTATTTCAGATGGATCAATATCTAAATGGATAACTTTTGCCTGCTTCGCATACTTATCAAGTCTGCCGGTAACACGGTCATCGAAACGCATGCCGATTGCGATCAATACATCACATTCATTTGTCAAAAGATTTGGTCCATAATTTCCATGCATGCCAAGCATACCAACTCCGAGTGGATGATTAGTTGGAATTGCACTCATACCCATGATCGTCCAGGCAGCAGGAATGCCCGCTTTTTCAATAAATTTTTGAAATTCTTTTTCTGCTTTACCAAGTATTACACCTTGTCCAAAGATCACAAATGGTTTTTCAGCTTCGTTAATAAGTTTAGCTGCCTGTTCAATATATTCTTTACGTACAATAGGCTTAGGTCGATAGCTTCTTATATGTTCACATTTCTCATAACCTTTGAATTCGAACATTTGCAATTGCGCATTTTTAGTAATATCAATCAAAACAGGGCCCGGTCTTCCGCTACCTGCGATATAAAATGCCTTTGCTAATACATGTGGAATTTCAGTGGCATCAGTTACCTGGTAATTCCATTTAGTAACAGGAGTTGTAATATTTATTACATCTGTTTCCTGGAATGCATCAGTTCCAAGCAAATGAGCAAACACTTGTCCTGTTATACATACAACAGGCGTAGAGTCGATCATTGCATCGGCTAAACCTGTTACAAGATTTGTTGCCCCGGGGCCACTTGTTGCAAACACAACACCGGTTCTTCCACTCACTCTTGCAAAACCCTGTGCTGCATGTATGGCTCCTTGCTCGTGCCGGACTAATATATGTGTAAGCTTATCATTATAATCATACAATGCATCATAGATCGGCATGATTGCGCCGCCGGGATAACCAAAGATGGTTTCCACACCTTCAGCAACAAAAGCTCTTAATACTGCTTCGCTGCCGGAGATATTTTCGGAAACTGGTTTTGTTTTTTTCTCTTTGGTTAATTCAAGTGTGTCCATAATAAATAATTTATTTTCTGTAAAAACCTAACTTATCTGTTGAACCAACATCGGTAAATCCGACTTGTCTCAGCATTGTAACTAATTGTCCCCTGTGATAGGTAGAATGATTGAATATATGAGCCAGGACCTGGTAATGGGGCATCTCATACCTGTCACCATTTATTCTTCTAAATACTAGTTTGTCCATTAGTGCTTCTTCGTTAAAACCTTCAATAAATTTTTTCAATCCTGCCGAAGCATTTTTCCATAGCCCGATCACTTCATTTCTTGATCCTTTAAAAGTTGATTGTAGCCATACAGGTGATTCTGCCTTATTCAATCTTTCCAGCCATATCTTTTCAGCACTTGTAATATGCAATACTGTTTCTGCTATGCTGTTAAAACTGCTTACTACATGTTTTTCCCATTGCTCATCAGTAATATTATTTAACCATGACAAAACAATATCATTTGCCCAAATGTTATAATCCGCTACTTCTAAAAAATATTGTTTGGTCATTTCTTTTTTTTATGCTTCGTCTGTTACACAACCTTC
>Ga0207641_10000538_pt1 | contig 42557 bp, 62 predicted proteins | sample KBSSwiS62_FD_184306 | JGI IMG/M metagenome (GOLD analysis project Ga0207641, IMG submission 184306) | Switchgrass rhizosphere microbial communities from Kellogg Biological Station, Michigan, USA - KBS Switchgrass S6-2 (SPAdes) (version 2) | ecosystem: Host-associated > Plants > Roots >... | reverse complement strand
CCGTCCGAGTTGCCGGAACTCGTTGTACTTGATGTTCCACGTGGCGCTCGGTCCGACGTCGCCGGTATGGCCACGGGTGCCGACGAGTGGCGTCGCCTCATTCTCGGACCGGATCACGATGTTGCGCGTCAGATTCAGGACGCGCGGCCGGAGCTTCACCACCCCCTGCGGATCGGCGATGTTCAGGTGCTCGAAATCGAGTGGCTTACTGAGCGTGATGACGCGACCGGCGATCGCCGTCACGAACAGACGCGCCTCGCGACGACTCAGCGTGGCACTGGTGCTCACGCCGTTGCCGGTAATCATCGGCTGATCGGTGTCGGGCGGCAGCACTTCGTCGCCGATCTGCCAGCCGACCGGATCGGCCGCGAGCTCGATCTGGGTGTCACCCTTCGAGAGATGGCCCTGCGCCTCGACCCAGGCCGTCTTCGCCGCGCCGACGCGATCCTGGTGGCCGAAGTTGAGGAGCCCGTTTCCCCATTGCACCGGATCGCGCACGAGGTCGATCGGCACATTGCGGATCGTCAGCGTGACGTGCCGGCCGGCCGGAATCGGATCGGCGTCGGTGCCGCAGTCGAACACGCCGCCGGGGAGAATCACGAACAGGGTAAATCGCACCGTCGTGTCCGCCGCCCGATCGCACCGCAACGTGCCCGAGACTTCGATGTAGTCGAACGTCGAATCGGGCGCGAGCGTGACCGTCGATCCCGGGTTCACGTGGAGCACGCGCGCCGCGTCGAGCAGCCGCGGAACAAATTCCGTCGCGCCCAGACGGATGCGATCCGCCTCGACGACCGTCGCCATTACATGCGTCTGGGCGCTCACAGGCGCCGCCAGCAGCAGCAGCCAGGCCAGGACACTCCGAGTCATTTCACTCCTCCATCCTGATCCGTAGTCGTTTCAGGAGCTTGCGATCGTTCGCCGTCAGATCGAACAGCACGCGGCCGGGCGCTTTCTTGACCGGCACCGGGATCGGGCTCGCATCCACGCGCGTCCCCCACGCCGCCACATGGTCACAGGCGGGACAGATCGGCGGCAGCGTGCCGCCTGGGTGGTCGTACGGTTCGCGGCAGTCCTGATGCCGACACCAATACCGAGCCACGGCACCGTCAGCCTTTGTCTTTCTCTTGTTCCTTGCCGGTGACGGTCAGCGTCTTGTTCGGATCCGCACCCTTGTAGGCGAGCTCACTCGTCGACGACAACGCCAGTGGGCTCATCCGCAGATACCCCGAGATGATGCCAATCAGCGCGCTCGCCAGCTTGATCCGCGAGAGCCAGACCGCCTCGAGGCCTGGGAACGCCGCCTGCACCAACCCGAACTGATCGCTCAAGAGCACGAGCACCGGCCCGAGAATCCCGACCCACCAGATCGCCCCATCGCGCGAAAAGTTCACGACTGTCCCTCCGGTTTGACATCCCACTCGTGACCGCACTTCGAGCACCAGGCGCAGTGGTGCAGATCGATCTTGATGACGTGCTGCCCGCGCGCGTTCTTCGCCTGGCAGACCGGACAGACCGCCTCGGCTTCGCGCATCGCCCGCACCGCCTCAGAGAAGTTACCCAACGTGGAAATCCTTCAGGAACGCGCGGAACGCCTTCGCGTCCTCGAGGTACTGCCGCCAGAGCTCGGCCTTCACCTCGGCTGGTTGTCCCTCGATCGCCAGCTTCACGATCTCCGCGACCGTATTCGCCAACTGCAGCGCCGCTGTCAGTGGATCCATCGCTAAGGCCCGCACTTCAGCAGATGGCCGGCGAACTCGGCGCCGGCGCCGATCAACAGGCCGGCCGCCCGCTGGGTTTTGGTGTGTCGGTGTGCTTCGCCGCGGAGTTGTTGCGTGCCCCATGAGAACGTCCAGCCAAGACGCAGCCCCAGGTCGTACTGCGACACCCCGATCACGCTGTTCATCGAATGGCCGCTCGGCATCCCGTCAGCGGGACAATCGAGACACGGCCGCGCCGACCGGACGAAGTGCTTGATCGCGAGCGTCGACCCGTTGCCGACGAGCTCGCTGATGCCGATCTGCCCGAGCCGGCACCACCGCTGATCCGAGCGCCAGGCCGAGACGACGCCGATCGCCGGATTGACCGCGGCGGTCCCGTAGCTCACCCAATCGGCCCACTGGACGACGGGCGCCTGCGCGAACACGACGCGAGGCCACAAGAGGAGCAACAGCCCGACCGCGACTCTCAGCGACCCCACAGGCGCATCTCCCGTTGTGCCGCAGCCAACGACAGGCGGCCGGCGCACACGTCGCGGTGTAGTCGGTTTTCCTGCCGGTCCTTCACGCGGGCCTCGGCGATCGGTTGCGGCCAGAGGTTGCGGACGTCATCGGCGCCGCCGAGCTCGCGAGGGATTAAGTGGTCGAACTCGTACGCCCGCCGGTCCGCCCACGGAATGCCATACGCCCGCGCGACGCGCCGTTTCATCGCCACCGTGACGTGACGGCGATCGAGCCCCCACCTGGTGGTACAGACCTGCGTGGTCGAGAGTGGCCGCGTGACGCCCGGGCTCTGCTCCGGGTTCGGCAGGGTCAAGGCGAGGGCGAGTACGAGCGCCGTCACGGGATCGCCACCAGCGACACCGGCCCCGAGCCGAGCACCGGCAGTCGCACCGTGCCGGTGCGCGCCTGTTTGAGCTTGGCGAGGCTCGTCGAGAGTTCCACCTGTTGCGCGTCGAGGTTCGCGAGCGCCTCGAGCAGCACCGGTAACGCCCCGATCAACGTGCCGACGTTGTCCTCAATGCGCTGGAGCCGGGCGAGTGCCGCCGCGAGCTCGTCCGACGGCACGGGCGGCGCATCCGGCGGCGGTGGCGGTGGCGCGCTCTGCCCCTCCGTCCAGAGGATGGTGCCATCGGGCGGATAGATCGCCTCGACGACGCGCGTCCGTTCGCGCACCGTGAAGTCGGCGCCGAGCCGCGAGTTCCCCGCGACGACCATCACGCCGACGTGCTCGCCAGGCTGAAATACGTGACCGTTGAACGGGCCGAAATCGCGCCCCTCGACAAACCCCGCCACGAATCCGGCCGGATCGTTGCCTTCCGGCTTGTCGATCTGGTTCGGGCGCAACCGCTCCATCCCCGCCGCGACCCATTCGCCGTTGATGTGGGCGAGAATCCAGACGGTCGCCTCCTGCGCCGCGTCACCGAACGGCACGGGCGGCCAGATGCCCTGCTTCGTGTAGCGCAGATGCAGACTGCCCGGCCGAAACGCGAGCTCAGTAATCTCGGCGGTCGCCGGGAACGACAGCACATCGTCCGGACCGTTGATGATGCGAACATGCTCGAGCGGAATCCCCATCACGCACCCTTCTAGCGTCGTTGTCGCTGTTCCTGCCGCATTTCCTGCAACTGAATAATCACTTCGGCGAGCCGATCGTTGACGCGCTGCAGTTGCTGGTCATGCACGTCCTTCCGCACATAGTCGCCGCGCTCCGACTCGAGAATCGCGACCGACCGCCAGCTATAGCCCGCGGCGAAAATCGACGTCACGAACCCGATCGCGATCACCGCTTGCCCGATCATTTTCATCGGCGGCGTTTGATCGCTCGACCGGCGTCGCTCGTGCCGGCGCTCGTCGTCGTCGTCGTAGCTCGTGATCGATGGCATCGGCCGTGATCTCCGTCCTGAAAAAAGACACACCGTGACGGCAGCGTGTTGTGTAGGCTGCAGTCCTACATGCGAGAGCGTCTGTTCTGGTTCGTCCTCATCGTGTATGCCGTCCTAGTCGTGACCGCCGTCATCGTCGAGGTTCTGACTCGGCCGCCAATGGCAAAGCCACACCCTCCGCTTTCGCTGCCGCAACAAGATCCGCGAGCGCCGCGGCCTGCGCCGCTCGAGCTCCCGCCGTCGCCACCGCTCCGGTCGCGGGCGTTTTCGGGACCGGCGATAACACCCGCCGCAATGCCGACACGCCTCGAGGCGTATACAGCAGCTTCGCCAGCGGCCACGACGCCACCGTCCCGCCGACGTTGAACACCGTCAGGTTGTGCGCGGTGCCCGAGGGGTTCGGGTTTTCGGCCAGGCGCTTCGCCAGCAGGAAGAAGTGATTCAGCGCCTCGGCCTGCCCCTGTGCCGGAAAGAGGAGCCGCTTCGTCTCCGGCCCGAGCCGTTGCCAGTCCGCCCAGAGCCGCGCCGAATGACCGAATCCGCCCTCCTGCCCCGCGAGCTCGAGCGCCTGGTGCAGCCACGCCCGCGCCACGTCGGCCATCTGGTCGGGGGCGATCGCCTTCACCCGTCGCAGTAACCGGATCCCGCTGTCGCCGGGCGCCGTCAGTTGCCGGAACGCTTGCACGGGTTCCTGCCGCAGCGTCTCGAGCACATCGCCGGCCTGATACTTCCCGCGCGTCGCCGCGCGCCCACGCTCGAGCGCCAGCTTCGCGTCGGGCGCCTGCGCCTCGAGCGCCATGTTGATCGCGCCGTCGACCTGTTTCGCCGCGTACGCCGCCGCGCCTTTCCCGGGCCCGCGGAGCTCGAGCACGTCCGATCGCGACATCGCTTTGAGATCCGACAACACCGCGTCCGCCGTCGACACCGGCGCATGATCCGGCCCCGTGATCAGCCGATCGAGCGCGCGCAGCGCCTCGGCCTTGCCGCCCATCAACGGCGCGAGCGCGCCCTCGCGCTTCAGTCGCTCGTAGACCGGCGTCAGGGTTTCCTTCGCCAGTCGGAGATCGACCGGCAGCGCCATCTCTTGCGTGAGTTCCGGCGCCGCCGCGCCTCGCGTCCCCGGTTTCTGCCAGCCCTTCGACACGGTCAGATCGCCGGCCAGCCGCTTGCGGGCCACGTCGAGCGCCCCGCGCGACAGGCTCGTAAAGTGCCCGCTCTCGAGCGACGCATCGATCGACTTGACCATTCGCGCGCCGGATTCATTGGAGCCCGACGCCTGCCCAATGTCCCGATAGACGTTCGCATTACCGACGCGCCGCGTGTAGGTCGTGCCGCTCGACACGCCGGCCTCGTCCTGCACCAGCTTGCCCGACTGGTACGGCTGCGCCTCGAGCTCGTCGCGGATGTTCCGGAGCTCGTTGATCTCCGCGTCTGTCAGCGTCGCGCCGGCGAGTGAGGCTTTCTGTCGCGCTTGCCGCGCCGCCACCACCGACGAGTCCTCTGTCTTCGGCACTTGCCCCGAGATCCGGCCTTCGATGTCTCGCACGCGGTCGTACGCGAGATTGGCTTTGTCGTGCAGGCTCCGCATCACTTGCGTGATCGTGCCGCGCACCGACTCGCCGGCTTGTTCTGGTGTCACGACACCCGGTCGCGCCTGGTCCGCGAGCTCGCCGCCGACCCGCGTCAGCGCGTCCTGTTGCCGCGCGATCAGATCCGACGCCGTGCCTTCGCCGCCCATCGAGTTGGCGACGCGCTTTTGTGCCGCACGCAATGTCCGCGAGCCGGTCGCCGTCGCCGCATCGAGCGGAACCCCTCGAGACTCCGCGAAGGCATTCGACGCCGCTTCCGCGGGATTCAGTCCACCGCGCGCCGGCGCCCCCATGACCGGCGCCGCCCGCCGAGCCGCGGCGAGTTCCGCCAACCGCTGCGGCGCAAACATCGCGAGGCCGATCCCGACGGCATCGCCACCACCCGCGGCCCACTTGCCCGCCTGGAGCTCGTCGCCGGCCTTGTCGACCGCCGGCCCGAGAATCGGCGTCAGGTAGTTGACGAAGTGCACGGCGGCCATACCGTAGTTGCCGCGGTCGTACTCGGCTTTGGCGCGGTCGTAGAGCGCGCCCTGCGCCTTTCCGAGCGCCTTGACGGTATCGATCGGCCCGACACTGCCTCCAAGAATTTTCGGAAAGGCCGAGGCGACGGTTTGCACTGCCGCGATCGGGTTGACCTGGTTGAAGACGTGGCGGCCGAACTCGAGCAGCGATGGAACACCTGACGCCTGCGCGAGAAATCCCGAGCTCTGCGACACCACCGGCCGCCCCTGCTCGTCGCGCTCGTTCGCGCTCCGAAACATGGGTTCCGGCACGACGCCCCCGATCGGCACGACGGATGGCGCCGCCGGCGCATCAGGCACGACCCCGCCGATCGGAATTACTTGATCCTGATCCACTGGGTACCGTTGAACTGCTGCAGCGCGTCGGGCGGATAGCCGGGACCGACCAACGGTTTCGTGTCACCCTTTTGCGGCGCAGCACCGGCCGGCGGTGGAGGCGTCGCCGGTGGAGGCGTCGCCGGTTCGGCCGGCCGTCGGTCGATGCCGTTCCCAGGCACCATCGGCTCCTGCGTGTTCCGCGCGGCGTGCCGGATCTGCATGTTGTAGCGACCCTGCGCCGTCATGTCGAGGATCGTGCCCTTGCCCCACCAGTCCTGCATCGACTTCTCGGCCACCGCCCGCGCTTCGTTCGTCGGCGTCAGACCGCCTTGCTCGATCGTCGCGATGTCTGACGTGAGTTGACCGATCTGCCCGGTGAGTTGGTTCGCGAGCGAGGCCGCCGCGGGCCCCTTCAGCCCGTCACGCGCCGCCGCCAGGTTGATGCGACTGAGCGGCCCAATGCCGAGGCCGTCCCATTGCTTCGCGAGCTCGTCGACCTTGTCGTACATCGCGAGGCCCGAGCGGATCGACTCGTCGAGGCGGACCTGCTGCGCGCCGTTCATGGTCGCATTGAGCCGGAGCTGCGCTTTCCACTCCCGCTGCGCGCGAGAGAGATCAAACGGCGGTTCCCCGTTCGGCCCTTTCTTCGCGAGCTCCGAGGCAATCGCCGCCGCGGCCGGTCGGCCGTATTGCGAGATGTCTGGCGGATGCTGCGCGACCCGGATCTGCGCCGCGATCGCTTTCGGATCGATGTCCGCATACAGCGCGTTCATACCGCCGAGGATCGGCGTTTTCTGCGTCGCGTCGGTGTGTTCCTTCGTGAATTTCGCGGTTTCCGCCGACGACAGATCCGCGACCGGCTTGCCGAGTTCCCGCGCTTTGCGCGAGAGATAGTCCGCCAGATCGCCAGCCTTCGGCGGCGCGACGGGCGGCGCCTGCGGGGGCGTCGCCGGCCCGTACGGCTGATTGGTTTCGCCGCTGAACCGCACCCCGTTGACCGTATAGTCCGGTTTTTTCTCCGGCACGCTCATGCCAGGGATCGGCGTGTTCGTATCCGGGTTGAACCCGCGCTCGCCTTCCTTCAGAATCACCGGCTTCGCCTGCAGCGCCCGATGCGCCGCGATCACATCGGTGATCGCTTCCGGCTTGCCCAACTGCGACACCGCCGCAAACGCCGCGCGCGCGTCGAACGTCGACGGATCACCCTCTGGCCCCATCGACGCCGCGAGCCCCGCCCGTACGGCCGCCTGATGCTCGAGCGTGGCCTTCCGCGCCGCGTCCTGCGCGACCTGGTCCGCCTGCGCGCGGGCGTCCGCATTGCGCGCAAAGCCGATCTGCTCGGCCTGCCGCGCTTCCTGCAGTTGCCGGATCCGCTGTTGCTCACGATCGGCCATCGCCCGCGCCGGTACCTGCGACGCTCCCGCGACGAGGTTGCCGTAGAGCGCGCCCCGGTTCAGTTGCCGGCGGCCCGCGTTCTCGGCGAGTTGCTCGAGGATCTGCGCGACGCTCACCGACTGCCTCCCGCCAGGCCTGCGCCGGTCTGATTCAGATCCTGCAACCGCGACCAGTAGTCGATCTCGCTGTTTCGCTTCGCCGTGAGGTTCGTCAGGTAGTCGCTGAGCGTGCGCGCGTTCCCGGTCAGATAGGTGTTGACCCGGTTCGCGAACGTGCCCTGGTTGTCGTTCGCGTTGACCGTCCGCGCGTTCAGATCCATGCCCGCCGCGTCGGTGAATTGCTTGTACTTCTGCACGTACGCGTCGTAGGTGTTGTTTCGGAGCGTCTGGTACTCGTTCGTCGCGTAATCCTGCGCCGAGCGGTCGAGCGCCTTGAGCGTGCCGCCGTTGAGAATCGTGCCCTGCGCGGCGTACCGGCGCGCGCCGGCCTTGAGCCGCTCATCGAGCCGCGCTTGATACCCAGGCGAGGCGTAGAGATCCTCGACGGTCGGGTTCTGATAGTCGCCGCCCGTCCACGTCGGCGGGACATACGCCGGCAGCGGGTTGTACACCGGCACGTTCGGATCGCTCACATACGGGGCCGGCGCCGAGCCGAAGCCCGAGGTCGGCACCCCCTGCGGCACGATCACACCGCCCCCGCCATCGGTGGTCGTCGTGGTGCCACCGCCGCCGCTCGTCGGGGCCGGCGCCGGCGCCGGCGCCACATAGTTCGTGTCCGCGACGAACATCGCGAGGTTCGGATCCCAGATCGCGCCCACCGGCGCATTCGTCGGCGCCGTGCCACCCGGATCCCAGGTCGACGCAAACCCTTGATAGGCGTCCGCCGGTCCCGGCGCCGGCGCCGGCGCGTTCTGCGTCCACCAGTCCTGTGCGCCGCTGGAGTACGGATCTACGCCTTCGTCTTGTCCGATTTTCATGCTGGCACCGCTCCCAAGCTGAGATAGTGCTGAACGTCGGCTTGTCTGACTTGTTTGATCGAGCCATCCGGCGCGCGCAGCGACACGGACCCACCGCCGTCGCTCACCGGCGTCGCGCCTTTCGCTTGATAGTGCGCCACCTGGTCGGCCGGCACCGGCTTCACCGAGCCATCCGGCGCGCGCATCGGCACCGTCCCGCCCGTGGCGGTCGGCGTCGTCGCGCCGCGATAGCCCTGGCCCACGCCGTCACCGGTCGAGATCCGCTGTTGGTTCCAGTCCGCCCCGGTCGCATCAAAGCCGCCGTGCTGCGCGTTGACGCCGTACCAGTAGCGCGGATCGTCGCTGGAGTTGCTCGCCTTCAGGAGCGCGTCAACCTTCGCTTTGTCGGCCGGCGAGAGTTTGTCGGCCCACGCAATCGGATCGCCGAGATCCCCACCACCGGACCGCCCGCCGACCGTCGCATAGCCGGGCCCCGCGCCGGCGCGCGCCGGCAGCGCGAGCAACGAGGCCATGCGGTCATTGCTGTTCGTCCCGTTCGCAATCCACGGCGCGATGCGACCCTGATAGTCGCTGTACCGCTGCACGTCTTGCGCGTCGAGCCGAGTTTCGCGCGCGCGCGTGTAGGCGTCCTTCTCTTTCTCGTACGCGAGCGCCTCCTCGAGGTACCGCTGCTGCGCGTCTGACGCCTTCCCCTGCGCGTTCGCTTCGATCAGCCCGCCCACCAAGCTACCGGCCACCGGCAGGCCGTAGCGAAGAATGTCGGCGTAGCTGAGCCCCTTCGTGCCGGCCGCCGCCGCGGCGCCCGCGAGGCCCGTGCCGACGCCGACGCCAGATCCCGCACCAGCCGCCCCAGCGCCCGCCGCGGCAGCGCCCATCGTCGAGCTACCGGCGATGCCGGTCGCCGCGCCACCCACCACGCCGCTCCCGCCCGCCGCGGCCCCACCGCCCGCCGCCGCACCGGAGAACACGCCGGCCGCCCCCATCGTCGCAATCGTCGCTGCCGCCGCCCCCGCCACGAGCAGCGTGTTCCGCAGCTTGTGCCCGATCGGGTTGAAGTTGCCGTGATCGTCGATCTCCATGTTCGATTCGTCGACCACCACGCCGTTCGCCTGCGCCATCCGCTTGATCGCTTCGCTCTGACTCTCCGTCAGCGTCGGATGCCCGGGATCCTGGCCCCACGCCCGCATCTGGTTTTGGTACCACGGCGTCGAGCGCATCCAAATGTTGACCTGGTCGATCGTCGCTTCCGACGGTGTGCCGTAGCCGAGATTAGGGTTCGCCATCAGATCACCCGGTACGTGAACGAGAAGTACATGGGCTGATTCGTGACGTCGGCGCTCGTCCACTGCAACGAGGCCCGCCCGTTCGCCACGTCGCCGAACACCGCCGCACACTGCCCCGCGATCGTCGGCGTGACGCCGCTGCCGGCGCATTCGTTCGCGTTCGCCAACGCGCTGGCAATCGGCAGCGAAATCCCGAGCGTCGTGAGCGTCGCCCCGGCGACCGGATCGACATCGACGCGGCCCGACACCGTGACCGAGCTCCCGACCCGCAGGTACTGGCAACTGAACGCCGTCGAGGCGCTCAGGTTCGCGACGTTGAACAGCGTCGGGGTGTAGATCCCCGCGCTGAGCGTCGCCACGTCCGCGAGCGGAATCGTCGCCACGCTCGAGGGGGTCGCGATCCCGAACGCCGTCGCGATCTTGAGATACCCGCTCGCCAGTGCCCCGAGGTTCTGCTCGGCCGCCAACACGCCATTCGAGCGCGACACCCAGTACGGCGCGTCGATCGGCGCCAGGTCGCCCACCGCGCGACTCAGGTTCCGGAGCAGAATCCGCCCGATCTCCGTCACCTGTCCGGTCAACGGATCGAACAGCTTGTCGTTCGCCTGCGGCGTGAAGGCGGTATTCGGCATCAGACCGCCCGCCCGGGCGTGAACCGCAACCACGCACCCGGCCCGATCACCCGCTTGACGGGATCCGTGATCACCACTTCAAACACGAGCCGATCGACGCGCGCGCGACCCAGGCGCGTCCAGAACGTGCGATCGTCGTACTCACCCATCGGCCCCAGCGTCGAGGTACCCGCGCTGAACCACGTTTTCGCGAGATCCTTCGAGACAAAGAGCTCGGCCTGTGGATCGCTGCCTTGCCCACTGTTCAAGCCGACGCCTGGCTCGACGCCGAGCTCGAAGGCGTCGAGAAACGCCCAGGCATTCTCTTGGCCCAGATACGGCGCGCGCCGACGCATCCGCAGCACCTCGCCGTCGTTGTCGTACGCCTCGAGGTCGAGCGCCCAGATCGCGCCGCTCACCCGCGAGCCCACGACATGCAGTTGCCCGACGACCGCGTGCCCGCGGACCCGCCAGGCTTCCTCGAGGCCCAGGCTCGCGTTGTAGCGCCGCCGGTGGTGCCACGCCTGCTCCGTTTCATCGAAGACCACGGTATCGCCCGTCGTCCCGAGCGACGGACAGGTGAGCGCATAGAACAAGTGCCCATCCTGCTCGTACGTGAACGCCTCCGCATCCGCCAATGTCGTCGCGGTGCCGAGTTGCGCCTCGATCGCGTGCGTCGAGATCCGCGTGCCGGCGTACCCGTCCAGACGGTAGACCGACGGAGAGCTCCGGCTGCTTTTCCCGAGCCAGCGGAGCGTATTGACGCCGACACTCACCGACCAGGCCGCCGCGCAGCCGATCTGAAAGAGCGAACCCTTGATCGGTTGAAACGGATTGTCCGCGTCGCCGACGTCCTCGTAGGCTTCGCTCGTCTCCGAGCCGAACAGCCAGATCCGGTTATTCGCGCAGGTCATGGCGACGACGTGATCGCTCGCCGTCGAGCGCGTGAAGAAATCGAGCGCGTCCCAGACCGTCCCGTTTTCAATCGCCGAGAAGTAGGTGATCAGGCTGTCCAGTTCGCTCAGAATGAAATAGCCATCCAGGAAGCCGATGTGCACCGGCGGTCGCGTCAGTGGCAGCGCAATCGCGCCGCTCAACACGTTCGTCACCAGGTTCAGGATCCGCAGTTCCCCGCCCCCGACGATCGCGAGCTGTGAGCCACCGTCGCCATTGCTCGCGAAGGACACCGGCAACCCGTTATTCGGAATCGTGCCCCGCGCGGTTTGTGTGTACGGACCAAAGGTGAGCTCGTACAAGGTGTCGCCGACCACCGTCCACGTCCGCCCGTCCTGATGGAAGACCCCGCGGTTGACACTGGTCGCCACGGTGCCCAGCGCGCGGAGGCCCGGCGTGCCGAGTTGATAGGCGCGCTTCGCGTTCCCTGCCGCTTCGACGGTCGACCGGAAACAATTCACCGAGAGCTCGGCATCCATCGCCACCGACCGCTCGACGTTGCTCCCGCCGCAGAATGCCGTAAAAGGAGGCATCAACCCTCGATCGACCCGACCAGCCCAGAGGCGGTATTGCCGGTGGTGCCGTTCCACGTCGTCGTTGCGTTCCCTGAATCGTTGTTCTCCAACCAGGCATAGAAGTGCCGGCCGACGGCCGGATAAATCGCCAACTGCACGACCATCTCCGCGCCGGCCCCGGCCGTCCCCGGGAAATAGGACCGTCCGCCGACTTGATTGGAGGAGTACGTCGTGGTCGAATCCTCACCAATCCCAATCGACCACAGCGCGGGCACGTTATTGTTCGACGACGCGGACACGAGCCCGGCGAGCGCGAGTCGCACCTCGGCCACACCGATCACCACCTCGACTTGATTGGCGACGGCACCATTCGCCTGCCGAGGCGTCGCCGTGCTATAGGGCCATGTCGCCGTCGCATCCGCGACGCGCAGAACCCGCGGCACCCGGTTGTAATAGTTCCAGACGTACCGCTTCGCTTTCGAGTCTTCCGTCTGCCCACTGACGCCGGTCGTACGGAACGAGCCGACGTACCGCCGCGTCAGCGCACCTGTTTTGACGAGGATGCCGTCCTGCAGCACGAGCGCCGTCGCCCGCGTCGTATCGTTCGTCCAAGCGAGGAGCTCGAGCGCCGGCGTGCCGCTGTTGTTGAACACGAAGACGTCGTACATCTGGCTCGTCGTCGCGGGCACCGCAATCGACAATTCGGCAAACGAGAAGACGGCCCACGCCGAGCCGCTATAGAGCCCGATGAGGTTCCCGGCGTACGGGGTAAACCGCAGCGTCGTCGCCGCGAGCACGTCCCCTGTCGTCACCGGCAGGCCCGCCGTCAACGTCAGCCGGCCTTGGCAGACCGAATAGGTGCCCGCCGGCACCTGAAACGTCGGATCCGCCGAGGCGCCATTCCCGGTGAGCACCGTCCCGGCGGCCCCGGCTGCGGTCGCCCCGAGCGAGAGCGCGCCGGTGCCGAGCACCACGCCGTGATTCGCCAGCGCCGCGAAATCGACGCCGCTCACCAACACCGGATCCTGCTGCCACAGCGGGTTGCCGAGCGCGTCCGTCAGGACGTACTTGTAGGCGACGCCCGGCGTCAGATAGATCGCCGGAAACAGGCCGCCGGCGCTCGCGACGATCGGGTTGGCATGCGGAATCGTCAGCGCGGCATCGGTGTACGCCGCGAGCGGCGTCGACGTCGTCCCCGCGACGTAGGTATGCAGCAGCGCGCCGGCCTGCACCAAGCCGAGATCGCTAAGCTCGCGCAGCCGCGGGTCGGGCGAGAGAAAACCGGTGCTCAAATGAACCTCCCGATCCGGTAATCCCAGATCCCGCCATTCGAGCCGGGTAGTCCGAGGTTCCGCGTCGACAACGTCGGCACGCGGAGATTCTTCGAGAAGATCAGGCTGCGCGCTTTCGCGGCCCGCGTCATCAGCGAGGCCGACACCGTCGCATGGAGCGGTTCCGCGATCGATTCCATCAGCGTGAGCGTCAGCGCCGATTCATAGCCCGGCGGAAGGACGAGCGCGTCCGTCAGCACGACGCGGCCGAACGTCGTCCGCAACTGCAGACGGATGTTCGTCGCGGCGGCCGTGACGTTGTTGAAATACAGCTTCCCGTTCGGTTCCGCGGCCTCGTAGTACGCGCCCGACGGCGGCCCCGTCAGAATCGACTGCTGCGCCGCCCACCACCGCGGATCGTCGGTCGTGTAAATCTCTTGATAGATCCCGCCGCCGAGGTCATACGCGACGCCCTGAATCGAGGGCGGCCGTGCCGGGAGTACCCAGGTGCCGCTCGGCCCGATCGTCTGCGGGTTGACGCCCGTCGAGGCGAACACCGTAAACGGTTCGGCATAGCTCGCCTGCGGATCGAGGTTCCAGTCGTCGAAAATCAGGTTCAGCCAAAACAGGCAGAGCGTGGAATCCTGCGGCTTGATCGGTTCGCCGGCGTGGTAGACGTTGAGGCCGTACAGCGCATTCGCAATGACGCCCAGGACGTACCGCACCGTCGGCCCGGTCGCCGACTGCAGCGCCGCGGCCTGCGCGAGCGTGATCGTGTCGTAGGTTTTCGCCGCCGGCGCTGCGCCCGGCCCGATACCGACAAACTCAATCGACGCGCCGTTGGTTTCCGCTTGCGACGGGTGATACAGATAACTCCCGTTGCCCTGGTTCGCCATCAGGCCGCCGCCGACACTGCCGGTCGCCTGCGGGTTGTCGTCGACTTGGACCTTGACCGTCACGACCCCGGTGAAGGGCGTCCCCGAGAGATCGATGACCTCGAGACGCACGATCTGCCCGGCTTGGTTCCGAATCATTTCGGGCTCGGCTGCTGTGGCGTCGGCCCGACCTGTTGATCGAGATTCGCCAACCAGAACGCTTTGAACACCGGCGCGGCTCCTGTCGTGAGCTGCATCAAGAGCAAGGGCACCATTTACGTCGGATCAATCTGCGAGACCGGGTTGCCAGCCGTAGTCGTGACCGTGCCGGTCCAGGCGTCCGTCGAGTCGTCTTCCTTCTTCACATGCAAGATCCCGCCGGAAATCACCCAGAGGTTCCGCAGGAACCGCAGCGCGTTGAGCGCCGACCGGGCCGCCTCGCCACTCACCGCACTGAAATCGCGTTTCAAGAGCGCGTCCGCGATGGCAATCTCCTCGGCCGCCGTGAGACTGAAGCCCGTTTTGTCGTTGACGTCGACCTTGCCGGCCGTGATCGTGAGCGCCGACGCGATGCGCGCCAGGAGCGTCGTGACGCCAGAGGTGTCGCCACCCGCGTAGGTGCTCCTCGAGCTCACGGTCGCATCGAGGTTCGTCAGCCCGAGCGAGGTCGCGTTCTGCGCGTCCATTGCCTCGAGCGCGACTTCAAAAGGCGACGGCGCGACGCCGGTGGCACTCACCATCCCCGCGACCCACCGCGACGTGTCACTCGTGTCGAACAACGCATCGACAAAGTGGAGCTCGTAAATCCCTTGTAGGTTCGTCGCATCGACTTCCTTGAAATTCACTTTGCCGACGCCGGGATTCACCCAGGTGCCGAGCGTCACAATCGTGCCGATGTTCGCGCCGCTGTAGGTCGTCACCGCCGCAGACTTCTCGCGGCGCACCGACACATTCAGCGCCGCCGACCCGTTCGTGAGGCCAATCTTCCCAGCACCCGTCGTGCTGCTGCTATCGGGCAAAAACACCCACGCGATCCGGCTCGCGGAGCCTCGCGCCGCGTTGAACTTCGCCACCTACGCCGCCATCCGCCCAGTCATGCCGGGGTGCACCAGAAGCGAGGCCGAGCCGCTCCCGCCCGCGGCGGTCGGCACGACGTTGTTCATCGTCTCGGCCGGCAAGCGGATGGTGCGGGCATCGGGCAAGGTGATGTCCGCACTCGTTGGAATCGTCACGTTGTTCGCGTCGTTCTGTGACCCGAGATCGACCGTGCAAGCCCCCGCCACCGCCGGGCACTGCAGCACCGTCGCCGTGCTCGTCGCATTGATCGCAGAGGAAATGGTTTTAGCGGTCCCGGCGTCCTCGACGCGAAAAGCGGTGGTCAGATCGGAGGTGCCGACGACGTTACCGAGTGCGCGATCCCAATTGATCGTGACGATCGTTTTCGTCGCATCAATCGTGGTCGAGGTCGGCCGCGGCCCACGCCCACCCGTCCCGCTGTACAGTTGATTCGCGACGGCGACTGACCAGCGGTCCGCGACGGCCTGCCCCTCGACGTTCGTCGTGTAATGCACGCCATCATTGGTCAGGTCATAGAGCACCGGCCCCGGCGCCCCGCCAGAAACCGCCCAGGCTTGCGTCGTCGCCGCGCGCACGTTGTCAATGGCCAATCGGCGATCGGGCGGGGAGCCCGTCGTCAGATTCCCCAACTGCGCGAAGAACACCGTGGCGTTCGGATAGTCGCTCCGAAAATTGTTGATGAAATTCGTCAGCAGCGTGAGATAACCCGCTTGCGTCGTCACGGTCGTCGGGTCTGCGGCATCGTTCGCCCCAAGGTGGACGATGCACCCCTTCGGCGGATTTACCAGGGACGCATTCGCGATCGCGGTCATCATGGCCGTGTAACAGGCCTGCCCCTTGACCCAGCAGCCCGTCCCGGTCGAGGGGTAATAGATCCCGGTGCTGCCAACGCCCACATTGATGAACGCGACCGGATACGTGCCGGTCGTACGGACGAGCAAGGAACCGAGGAGCGGCCAGAACGAGCCGCCTCCCCCAAAGACGGTCGGATCGTCGCACTGCTGCCAACCCGCGCCGCCGTCGACATAGCACGTCGCCACAATGGAGCCGAACGTGGTCGTCGTCTGCAAATTTGCCAGCGCACCGCGGGCGATCGAATCTCCGGCGCAGACATAGACGTCGCCAATTCCCACGTGTGCCTTGATAGCGGTGACGCTGGTGTCGTTGCTGAAACGTACCGTCAGCGTCCCTTGTCCGCGGGTCATGTTGATCAGGTCGCCGCTCCAATTCCCCGCGCTGATCACTTCGTTGCTGATCAACGCAAAGCCGGAGCCGTTCCAGTCCGCCTCGATGTGCACCGGTGTGCCGCTATAAGTGCCCACCAAATGGATCGTGCCCTGACCGGACCCGTTCTGCTGCGACGTCTGATACGCGACAGGAATCGAGATCGCGATGGAGCCCGCGCCAGGCGGGTTCGGCGGCGCCGTGTGCTTCGTGCGAAATTGACGAAAGCCCATCGCGCTAGTTCAGCGATTCCACTAAAAACTGATGACAGGTGATCGCGTTGCCCGCGTTCGCGATCGAGAAGGCGGCAAAGAGATCGATGATCATCGCGGACGTCGAGTCAAACCCGGTGCCGACAGCCGGCGCGGTATTGGGGATCATCAAAAACGAATGGCCAGTCGTGGGATCCGCTCCTGAAATCGAGAGCGCCTGCGACCAGCAGAGACCCTGCCCCATCAGGTTCGCACTGGTGCCACTCCCGAGCGCGCGGAGCGTCAGGAGGACCTCGAGATACCAGGGCACGTTCGTATGCGCCGTCGTCGACAGCTGCATTGCGCCACCGTTGAACACGACAATGTTCGACGTCGGCCCCATGCGGACATCGAGGGTGAGCGTGCCTGGCGTGGTGACGATGTTCGAGACACGACCGGCGGCCGTGATCCGCAGCGCCTTGCCGATCTGATCGAAGTAGTTGGCGTAGAGACCCACCTTCGCCGGCGCGGGCAGGATGGAGGTCGCCGTCGTACTATTCGAGAGCGCGGAGCCATCCCCCTGGGCATTGCCAAGGGCTTCCATCCAAATCTGTTTGCTCATGTCATCCTCTAATTGATCCGCGCTGCGCCCGGCTTGAACAACGCCGGCCGAAGCCGCCTGCTCCTGAACGGTCCCGTGGTCGTCGGCGCAGCGCCGCCGGTAAAAATTGCATAGGGGTTGCTATGAAGCGTCGCGGCTTCAGCCCCAGTTAACATCCGCCCATCCCACGCATACACGTAGGAAATCGTGCCGACAAACGAGATCCCGCTTGTAAAGCCGTTGCCGATCGCGTTGATCGTCATCGCCAAGCCGACGCCTCCGTTGTCGAGCGGGCTCCCACTCACCTCGACGCCGTTCTTGAACAGGTGGTGGTGATAGGTCACCGCAGGCTCAAGCTCGCAAGCGAGCACCCAATCGTCCAGCGCGGTGTAGTCCGTCGGGCTCATCGTCCCGACCACGCTGGCATTGATCTTTAGCGTGAGGTTGGTTCCGCCACGGAGCCAGACATAGTTGTTACTAGTGTTCGGACTGCCGAGCAGCATCCCGTTATCGTTGCTGGTCGTTTGTTTCGCGCGCCATGCGAGCGTGATCGACGTACCGGAAAACGTAAAATCGGACGAGAAACCGATCGGCGTGTTGTCGCTACTGTTCGTCGTCAGGATGATCGGCCCATCGCCATCCGTTGACCACAAACCAGAGGACGACAGCGTGCCAGTCCGCGCACTCTTTGAATCCGTCGTCGTGGTCCCGCTCCCCTCGAGAAGCCCCCACGCCATCGACAGATTCGTATAGAGCGCATGACCCGTGTCGAGCGTGGTTCCAGAAGCGGGCTTCGGCACCTACGAATTTCCTACTTCACGCATCATCGTCACGGTTTGTAATAGCCGCTGATCACCAGAAACTTTGATCCCGCCGTCGTATTGATCCAGCAGACGTCGACCGCGACCGGCAGAATCAGCGGGACCGTGCGATTTTCGACGACCGCCGTCTGCACCGCTGCCGCCGTGAACGCGCCCCAGAACACCGTCGTGCCGGTGCCGCAGGTCGTACCGGTGCCGTACTTCAGGGTCGGAAACGAATCGGCCGCGACGCCAGACGCGCTCGACGAAAAGTTGATGTCCGTGATCCACAGCCGTAGACCCGGCTTCGCCGCGCAGTCCCCGCCGACGGCTTGAATCGTCGTCGCCGTCGACACCGGCACGGTGCAGCTGATCGGCTGGCCGCTGAAGTTCTGCGCCTTCGTCGGCGACTGGACGAGCGCCGCGAGCAGCAGCGCCGCGATGAGCCAGCCCCAGCGCCCGCGCGTCACTTCTTCTCTTTCGCCGCAGCTTTCGCCGCAGTTTTCGGCGCCTCGAGCGCGCTCGTCAGCCGCCAGCCGGCTTCCTGCGCGGCCTCCCACTCGTCCTCGCTGTTGCAGGCTTTCGTCTCGCCGACGAGCTCGCCCGTTGTGGGATCCACATGCACGCCCTGGCCGAGTAGATCAGGCGCGCCCCGATAGATCAGCCGCGGAAACACCAAGTCAGCCATCTGTCCCCCTCGTACCTGAGAAAACGGCGAGCCGCCATCGTGACGGCCCGCCCACCTCGATCAATCGAATCGACTGAATTACGCGACCGCGGCGCCCGTGCTGCCGTACGCCCAGACTTCGATCGCTTCCGAGCCCGGCGTCACGCTGGTCACGATGAACGTAAACCGCTTGCTGACCAGCGTCGCCAACGTCAGCACCGCCGAGACGCCCGCGATCGTCCGCTTCGTGACGCCGGTGCCGAGGCCGAGCGTCAGCGTCGCCGCGCCGTAGTTGACGATGTCGAGATCGAACGATGTGCCGACCTGGCAGCCGTTGATGTTCGCGACGATCGCCGCCGCGGTCGGCGTCGTGAACGTGCCGGCGCTCTGGCAATCGACCGGGATGATCCCCTGGCCGATCTGCGCGACCGACATCTGGACCGGCGACGTGCCGGTCGTGACGACCTGCGCGGTCGCCGTCTTGCTGGGGAACACGACCGTACCGAACCGCGCATAGTTGGTCGTGGGAGAGAATGCAGTAATAGGCATGTTGTTTTGGTCAGGGCATGAGGCCGCGAGGCCTTACGCGCCGAGCAACCTCACCGCCGCGATGGCGTTCCAGAACTCCCCGAAGCCGAACGGACAATCGAACCGGCACCGGGTTTTCATTTCGTCGTTGGTGAACTGCTGGGTGTACGCCACCGCCAGGCCCGTCGCCGGATCGCGACGCTGCGAGGCAATGACGCTGCCGCCGCTCGGTGGGAGCTTCAACTTGACGCCCACGAGCGCAAACGCGCTCTTGCCGAGCATCAGGCTCTGCGTCCCGACCTTGCCCGCCGGCGAGCCGGTGCCAGGCCACGGCGTCACGACTGCACCCGCGAGGGGCAGCGCATCGACGTTCTGGTAGGGCGAGCCAGGCCCGTAGAGCGGTGGGGTAAACGTGACCGTCGCCACGCCACCGGCGATCGTCACATCCGCTTGCACGCTGAGCTCACGCAGCTTCGCGGCGCCCGTGCCCTGCCGGCGCGTCATCAGGTTGACTTCGTTCACGGCCGCGATGTTCAGCACATCGCCCTTTTTCAAGGTTTCGCCGTTTGTGCCCGCCAGCACGAAAGACGTGATGCCGGTGCCGGCGTCCGCCGGAGCCGTCGGCGTGACGGAGACGGTCGGCGACGTCGCCAACGTGCCCGCCGTGTGCTTGTAGAGGGACGGACTGACGAACGTCTGGAACGTCGACGCGCGCCCGAGCGATCCCTCTTTCATCACCCGATTGAACTCGGTATCGGGCAGGAACAGCGCGAGCTCGACGGCCGTCAGCGCCCGCTGGATCCCGGTGCCGATAATCGCGCGCTTCGGCACCGCGCCGGCGCCGAGGTTGATGAACCGCTCGTACGACGCACCAAACGAGGCGTCGAACGTCGCGGGGTTCGTCCCCAGCACGCCGACGATGTTCGGCGTGTGCTGATAGGCGTACTTCGCGCAGCGATCCTCGATGTCCTGCGCCATCGTGTTGGCCGCCGGCTCGATGATGTCCTCGCGAATCGCGCCCTCGTAGTCCTGCATTCGCAGAGCCTTGTCGAGCACGTCGTACTCAAAGTGCACTTTGCTGATCTGATCGATCTGGACGAACGTCGCCCGGTCGATCATCGGCTGGGGCTCGTACCCCAGGTTGTTGGCTTGGCCCGGCAGGAACTGACGCGGGTACGGCACGCGTACCGTGTCGCCCATGGGGCCGGCCATGTAGGACTGCGTGAACAGCTTGTTCATGGACGTGTCGAACGCTTCGCCGATGACGAGCTTGTTCGTCATCACGCGGAGTTGTTCGCGCGCCAAGAAATCGTTGACGTCAAAACTATTAGGAGCGGGCATGGTCTACCTTTTGCGAGCAGCGAGATCGCGGGCGTTCTGCGCCTTGATGTACGCTGCAGTCGCCTCGTCGCTGTCGCCCATCGCCAACGCACGCTCGACCGGATCGCCTGGAGTGGCCCGGGTCGGCAGCGTGGACGGGGGCGGCGGCGCTTGGGTGGTGGTTCGGACAGCCGGAGCCGAGCCGGTCAACCGATCGCCCAGGCGAACGAGTTCCTTGAGTTGTTCGCGCGGCCCGAGGTTGAGAATCCGACGTCGTTCCCCCGCGTTCGCGGGTTGCTGTAGGTGGTAGAGAATCTCGGCGCCCGCTTCGTCCTCGAGCACCCAGAGATCGGCGGCACTGCCCGGCGGGATCTCCGTCGGGGCCAACATGGCCACGGCGTCGAAATCCTGATGCTTGGCGCGCGCCTCCGCAGCCCGGCTCTCGAACGCCGTTCGCACGCGCTCCGCTTCGCCGCGGGCCCGTGCCTGTTGCTGCTGCTGTTCCCACGCCTGGCGCTGCTGGTGGTTCGCGACGGCCACCTTGTAATCGGTCAGCGCCTCGAGGTACGCCGGATCAGCGGTGCCGTAGGGGAACGTCTCTGGATCGGGTTTGACGAGGCCAGCCGGCGCGGGCGACGAGGCCGCGGGTCGAGCGTCTGGAGCCGGCGGGCGGTGACGGGCTTCGAGTTCCGCGGCACGACGTTCCGCCCGTTCCGCGCGGTCCCGTTCCCGGGCCCGATCGGCGAGCAATTCGTCCATCCGCGCTTTCGTTTTGGCACTGACGGGGTCGGCCGGTTCCGAGGCGGCCACAGGTGTCGCGTCCGTTGACGCGGCCGGCTCTTGCACCGGCGCGGCGGGTGACGAGTCCGCAGGCGGCGTCACAGGGGTGTCGCTGGGCATCTTCCCGGTGGAGCGCCAGGTCTGCAGGTCGGCCGCGCTCAGGCTCTCGAGCGGGTCCGCCAGCGAATCCAGCGACGCAACAGCGGGAGCGGCTGACGAGGCCGCGGGTTGGGCGTCCGGAACGATCGGATCGGGCACGAACCACCTACCAACGCGCCCGTCCTGCGCGGTCGTCCGGTTGTTGTCAGGAACCCACCACGAAAAACGGCGTGCCACATTCCCCGGTGAAGGGGCGCGACACGCCGTCTCTCGCGTGAGTCCTTGTCGAGCGTTCCACCCTGTGGACGTGCAGGGGTTCGGCCGGCCAGCCTAGGAACGTCGTGAGGGTGTTAGTTCATCATTCGGTGCGCTCATTCTACACAAACGCTCAACGCCGCTTCTTTTTCGGCGCGACGTGTTCGGGCTTCCCCTTCTCCGATCCGACGGCGAAATCGTGCATCTGCGCGTACGACATCGTCGATCGGATCTTCTCGGCCATCGGAAACTTGGCGCCGTGCTCGGCCGCCTGCATCAGTCGCTGCTGCGCTTTGCTCTTGGCTGACATCGCTAGACACCCGCGGCCTGATCCGGCTCCGGCTCCGGCGCGAGCGCCGCGGCGTGCGTCGCCTGTTCGAGCGCCTGCTCGTGGCCGGCCTGCTGTTGGTCAGCGGTCGCACTCGCGCCGGCCGCGGCCATCGCCGCCTGATGCGTCCGCGCCTTCGCCGCTTCGTCGCGGTCGAGCGCCGCCTGCTCGGCTTCGTGCGCCTGCGCCAGCCCCTCGAGCGCCGCCTCGTGGTCCAAGGCAATCTGCTCGAGCTGCGCCTCGCCGTCCATGATCACGCCCTTTGTCAGCGCGTTGATCTTCGCGACCGCAATCGCCGTCGCATCCTTCATTTTCTGTAGTGTGATCTGTAGACGCTCCTGGCTCTGTGCCTCCATGCCGGCGATTTTCTCTTTGCTGGCGAGCTCGGCTTGCTTCCCTTCGAGCGCCTGATGCTGCGCCTGCATGACCTGCTCGGCGTGCTGCAGTTGCTCCTGCAGTTGTTGGAGCTTCTGCGCCAGCAGCCGCGGATCCGGCTTGCCGCCATTCTGCCGGTCGGCCCGGGCCTGCTGCATCACCGGTGGTTGCAGGTACTCGAGGTCTTCCGCCATCTGGTCGCCGACCGCCCCGAGATCCATCAACCGCACCGCGTCCGCCGCAATAATCGGGAACGCCTGCGGGTTGCTCAGGAGCGTCATCGCCGCTTCTTTGCCCTGTTCCCGCTGGCTGTCGAAGCTGGGCCCGGTCGAGATCGTCACGGTGTGCCGCTGGGTCGGATCGAACCGCAGATCCTTGTCGCTGTAGGTCGGATTCCCCTGCGGATCGCGGCCCGTCATCGCATTGACGCGGACGAGCTTCGTCGTGCCGTCCGCCTCGCGCGTCAGGACTTCTTTGTCAGTGTCGTCGTAGAACGGCAGGAGCTCGTCGAGCTTCACCGCGAGCTCGCGCACCATGTCGTCGTAGTGCGCCACGAAGTGATACGAGCCCAGGTCGCCGCTCTTGTCGAGTTCCCGCAGCGCCACACCGCTCGTGACTTTCGTCGAGCCGAGGCGATGGTCCTGCACGCTGTAGCGGCCGAGCGCGTTCTGGACGTCCCGCCGGAACGACTCGCCGGCGATCTCGTAGCCGGAAATGTCAGGCGCGCGCATCCCGTACTGCGGCAGCGGCAGCACTTGCTGCCCCGTTTCGTTGGTCGTCGCGTTCGCCAGAATCAGCGCGACGGGTTCGCGCGTCGACCGCTCGACGAGGTCGACCTGATCCTGATCGAGTTGCCCCTTGTAGGCAAAGAGCGCGGACTTCACCGGCAGCGCCAGCACCTCGAGCTTCGTCGAGGCCGTCCAGTTGTAGGCTTTGGCCGCGTCGCGCGCCAGGCGGATGTACGACTGCAGCATTTTCTGCGTGTCGCCCGCCTCCGTCGTCTCATAGACGATCTTGCCGAAGGCCGCCGCAAACGGGATCGTCGAGCCTTTCCACTCCGTTTTTTTCGGCTTCCCCGGCTTCTGCAGGAGCTCGACGCCGTTGGTGATGTACTGGCAGACGGTCCGCTTCGGCCGGCCTTTGCCGGTCGGCGACGGCGTTTCCGTCACATACCAGTACTCCGCGATCTGCACCCGGCCCGACTTGCCGAACCACCGCGGGTAGAGCGCCACGAGCTCCGGCTCGAAATCCTTGATCCGTGCGTTCGGATAGTCCCGCTTGAAATCCGGAATCGCCATCGTGTGGACGAAGAACAAATACCGCCAGTCGGCGCCTGACGTGCTCTCGCCATCCGGATCGGGCAGCACCTGGTTCGGGTTCGGGATCGCCCGCAGCCGCAACACCTGGTTGTCGCTGTCGCTGTCCTCGTACTCGGCGACAATGCGCGCGTAGCCGTAGCCGCGCGTCACCATGTTCTCGCCGGCGACCGTATACACCTCTTGGCCGTGGCTGTCGTACTCGATCTGGCGAATGCGGCCGGCCCGCAGCTTGGCGCTCTCGTCATTCGCGCCGCCGCCCCGCGGCGACACTTTCGCGGCCCGCGGGTTCTGCCGGAACGAGTTGACGAGTTGATTCGAGTACTGCGACAGCTGATCGAGCTCGATCGTCAGCCGGCCTTTGCGAGCGTCTTTGTCGGCCTGGTCGAAGGTGTGCCCCGAGGAGTATCGGACGTCGATGTCGGCCTGGTCGATGATGGGCCCCCACGCCAGCGACGCATACTCAAACCGGTCGCGGAGTTCCGCGAGGATCGTCTCGTCGGCTTCGTCGGCCGCGGGCTTGTCGTCGGCGCCCTCGTCCTCGTCGTCTTTGGTGTAGGCGTCGGCCATCAGCGACTCAGAGCAACCACCGGAAGATCAGAATCAACGGCAACATGACCCCGCTGATCGCGAGCCCTATGCACAGACCGATCGCCAACGCCGTGCCGAGTGCCACCGCCGCCCACTCGAGGAGCTCGAGGTTCATCAGCGTCCGAGGAACAGCCAGCGCAATCGCTGGACGAACGTCATCGACACGAACCGCGCCTGCTCCGCGCGCACCGCATCAAGGCGCGCCACTTGCTCGTCGAGCACCTTGTTGTGCGACGTGGCGAGATCATGCTGCCACTGGTCGACGGCCGCGAATGCCGCTTGCACGGCCTTCAACGACGATGCTGTGTTCTCATCGATCGCCGCCACGAGGAGCTCGAGGTCGTCGATCCGCTTCTCCGCGGTCTTGATCGCCAGGTGCCGCACGCGCTGCTCTACACCATTCATCGCACCCGCCCTCGCGCTTTCCGCAGGGTCTGCAGATCCGCGTCGCTGAGCACTGTGGTATCCGCCGCGGTCGCCCGCCGCGTTCGGGTCTGCCCGTCGATCACCGCCTCGATCACGAACGATGCCCCACACGAGGGACACACCGCGACGTTCCCGACCCGCGCCGCCGGCGCCGGCATGTCGTCGTGACAGACGGGACACCGGATGTAACTAACCATTAGTCGCCCATCACACGCGCGTCAGCCCCACGTCGACCGCGGCGGCCGATACGGTTCGCCGGGCGTCGGCTTTGGCTGAGGGATTTTGTGTCGCACCGCCAAATAGCGGAACGCGTCCGCACCATGACTCGCCCAATCATGCACCGGCGTGCTGGTGAACTCGTCGAGCGCCTCGTTCTTGCGCTTGCGGTAGTGCCGCAGACAGTCGACCCCGCGCGCCGTCTTCGTCTCGTCGAAATAGCACCGCGGGAACAGCAACCGCGCGGCGTGAATCCCGTCGACGAGCCCGACGTTCGGGCAGATTTTGAAACTGATCCCGTGCTGCCTGGCTGTCTCGAGCCGGCTGCGCCCCGAGCTGAACTCCTTCACCTGGATGTCATGCGGCGCCCAATGCTCGCCGTAGACGTAGCCGCGCTCTTTCAGCACCTGGACGTAGTGCGGGATGCCTTCGCCGGTGTTCTCGTAGTAGTCGACGAGCCGCACCTCGCCGCCGCGCGTCGACTGACTGAACCAGATCGAGGTCGCATCCGACACGCCCAGATCCCAATCGGTATCCACCAGGAGCTCCGGCGTGTAGGGCACGAGCGTCACCCGCTTGTCCTCTTTCGCCGCGCGTAGCTCTTTCTGGTACCACTGCCCCTGGATCGCCGCGTCGGTCGACAGGAACCACTCCTGCTCGTACTCGTCCTCGGTCATCAAGCCTTGCGCGATCAGCTTTCGGTCATCCTCCATCGCGGTCTGGAGCAACTTGATCGTCACGCCGTCCTCGGTCGCGATCGAGCGGTCGATGTCCTGCCACAACGCAAACCAGTCGTCGCTGTCCTTCGCCGCGGCATAGGTCTGGAACAGATGATCGCGGCCCTTGATGGTGCCGACGAACACGGCGTAGCCCAAGTGGTCGCCGAGCGCCTTCGAGAGCACCTCGGAGAAGATGTTTTTCGGTTGCTGGCTGTACTCGTCGAAGGACAGGCCCGAGAAGGCGGGCCCGCGCAGCGCGTCCGGATCGTCGGCGCCGAACAGTTGGAACTTGTGCCCGGTCGGATAGCGGACCAGGAGCTCGGACTCGTTGAACTTCACGCCAGGAATGCCGCCGGCGTAGTACTTCAGCTTGTCCCAGACGACCAGCTTCGCCTGGTTCCGGAGCGGCATGATGTGGCCGTAGTGCCGGCCGCCAGGCGGGTTCAGGAGCTCGAGGAGCTCGGAATCGGTCAGGGTCGGCTGCAGCGTCAGCAGCCGTTGCCGCTCCCAGGCATCGTTTGTCGCGGCCCGCTGGTGGTGGTTGATCACGCACGTCGTTTTGCCGGCGCGGCGATGGAGAATCAGCGCGCCAAAGCGTCGGAACGAGTTGTGGAACGCGCGCGCCCAGTTGCGGGGCTTGTAGGGAATGACGACTTCGCTTACTGCCACCGGATCACGATTTCGTGCTTGAGGTCGACGTCCTGGCTTTCCTTCGGCTTGCCGAGTTTCCCGTCGCGATCGAGCGCGTCGCGCACCGCCTGGTAGGACACGCTGGGGAACTGGTCCTGCTCGATCAGCTTGCCGAGCTTCGTGATCGCAGGATGGATCAGCGCCTTCAGCCGTTCCTCGGCCTTCGCCATGACCTGTGGAGCCGCCCCGCCGTGATACCGGCAGACCGTCCCGCCGCGGATCGCCGGCCGCAGACACTGGTTGCCGGTGGTCTTCGATCGCGCCGAGCACCGCTGTGAACCGCTTGCCATGAGGTTCGGTGGTGCCGTCGGGTCCGCATTCGCCTTGATGCGGCCTTTCGGGGCGTGGCGCTTAGGTTCGTCCGCGCTCACGAGCAGAGCCTCCGCGAAATGACCCGCAGGCGCAGGGTCGTCCGCAGCGTCACGCCGGCGGGCTGATGCCAATGCAGCACCGGCCAGCGGTGTCCCAGGTGACGCGCGATCTCCGCTTTCAAGAATCCCTCCTCGAGTAGAGCTCGGAGCAGTGTCGACGCCTCCGCAGCGGGCACATGGGTGCCGAGCACGGGGCGGCCGTGTCGTTGGGCGTCTCGATAGCGTGCCATGTATGCGGTGTTCGCGTCGGTGCAGGGTTCACAACGACAGCGTAGCCGTTGGTAGCAGACGCGGGTACCGTGCGTCACCGCTCGGGCTCCTTCGGCTCGGGAGAGACGCCAGCCGCCAGCCGCTCGCGCCAATCGAGAGCCTCTAGTCGATTCCATTCGGCGTGCGATCCCTCGCTAAATTGCTGGCGGTTATCGCCGTGGATGGCGTTCCGCATCGCGAGCGCGCAAATGCCGCAGACCGGAGACGTAATCAGCGCCCCGATCATCGGGCTCAGAATCTCTGGCGGGTATTCCACGCCGCAGCGCCCGCATTTCTCAAGGTCATTCATGGTTGCTCCTGCGCGGGATCGCCGAGGAGGCGGGCCAGCGCCGCATTCAGATCCTCGGCGAGCACGTAATCGTCATCGCCACACACCCACCGCTGAAACCGATCTGTGATGTCACACGCCGAATGTCGGGGCAGGGCGCGGATCGCCGCGTGCGTGGCCGCGAGCTGGGCCTTGACGTGATCGAGTTCAAAGAGAGCCCGCCGCAGCAGGAGGACTCCCATCGGCGTCAAAGTCGCCGCGCACGCCACATTCAGTTCCGCCTTCTCAATTTCCGTCAAGGGCACCTGAATCGCCGGTTGGTCGCTCACGCCTTCCTCCGTCACTTCGGCCCCTTCGACACCACGAGCTCACACTCGAAATTGATCCGCACGCGCCGCCCAGGCCCCGGCCCCTGCCCAAACACGATCCCGCGTGGCACCGTGTCCATGTACACCTCCGTGACCTTCCCGAGCCGCAGGCCCGCATCGGCGAGCGCGGCCTCGGCCTTGGGCACCGTCATCCCGATCACCTTGGGGACCACCACGGTCGGGGCATCCTGCGGAACGGCGCAGAGCAGGAACAGCAGCAGCCACATCGTCATGATTCAATCCTCCGTGAACGCGAGCGCCAGCCCCATGCCGACGCTCGCGTCCTGGGATTCTAGACCCTACCCCGTGAAGGGCTCGTACCAGCACCACGCGGGGTCGTCAATCTGACAATTGCACTGGTAACACGAGGCGCCGTTAAAGCTCCCCGCGCACGCCACATCACCCTCGTGACCGCAGAAGAACCCGTTGCCCGTGTAGAACGTGCACTGATACTCGCCGCACCCACCTTGCGCGACGGCCTGGCGATCAGCCGCCACGAACAGGAACACCAACACCGCTAACACACGAAGCACTCGATTCATACCGACTCCTTTCACTGAAGCAGTTCACGAACGCGCCGTTGGTCCGTGGCGGACAACAACCCGACCCACGAACCGACGACCTTCCCCGCGCCATCCACGATCACCAGCGTCGGCGTCCCTGAGAGTTTCGGCCACGACGCACGCTCGACCGTCGCGCTCGCGATCGCGAGCCCGTGCTCGTCGAGGTACGCGTCCAGGCTCTTTTTCGGCTCGCCGCTGATGGCGACCAACGTGGCACCTCCTTTCACAAGCTCTTGATAGAACGGCATGCTCTCCGTGCAGTACTGGCAGGTGCTCCGCACGAACAGCACCGCCGTTCGCTTCGCCGCCGCGTACGGGACGCCCGCAATCGCGGACACCGTCTCGCCCGGCTGGTAGGTCGTTGTCTTCGGCGCCGTCGGTCGCACCGCCGCAATGCCGTACACCACCGCCACCAGCAACAGCACGTTCAGCACTCGATCAAAGGTGACTCTCACAGGGCCAGTCCTTTCTGTTCGCGTCATCGGATCGCGCCAATCGTCCGCAACGCCTGCTCAGGGGTTTCCACGACCGGATACGGCGCCAGCGCGATCGACACCTTCTGCGCCGCGGTTAACACGTCATCGCCGCCGCGGAGCCGGTCGCGCTTCGGCGTTTTGACTTCCAAGGGCATCCAGCGCCCGCGAAAATAGACCAACAAATCAGGAACGCCGGCGCCCGAGAGCTTGAAGACGTGGGCCCCAACGCCCCGCAGCGCCTCCACAATCCCTGGCTCGGACTTGTCGCGATGCGCGGCGCGCCTCACGTCAACGGCCCCACGACGTCGTATTCGACGCCATTGACGACGACCGACCGCGGCGTCGGCGTGAAGGTATTCCGCTGCACCTGCTCGAGCTTCGCGCGCTGGCGGACCACATGATCCCGCTCGCGATCGAACGCGCGGCGGACCGTGTGCCCCAGCGTCTGCCAACACGCCGAGCAGTGGCCGTGCACCTGCGCCCACTTCACGCCGCACTTCGCACACATCCGAGCCGGTGACGGTTTCCGCGCCATCAGCGTGCCCTCCGCGTCGACGTCATTTCCGTTTCCATGTGCCCTGGCGCGATAACGTCATCGAGAGCGCGCGCGTATCCGATTCGGCGCGCGCGCGAGCCAAGATCGATGAAGCGTTTTCGATGCGCGTGATCCGCTTAGCGACGATGGCTCGCGCCTGCTTCGGCGGCCCGCAGGTTCGACAAAACGTCAGTGTCCCGATCTGGCGCGTCCCGGTGCGTCCACACCGACACCTCGGCGGATCGAGGCTGTTGAGGGCGGCGAGAACCCGGCCGTAGGGCGCGTGACCTTCACGAAAGAGCCGCGCACGGAGTGCTCGGCACACGCCGCGGAGTTTCTCCTCACCGTTCAGCACGATCCAACTGCGAGCGGCCGAATGATGTTTGAGGTACAACACGAGGCCGATCAGTTCAGCAGTCACCTGCGCCGACGTATCCACCTCGAGCTCGGTGCGGGGATCGGTATAGATCATCGGCCCCGCCGTTTCGGCGCCGGCTTCGCCGCATTGCGCTCGAGCACGTCATCGTCGAGCGTCAGTAACGCCATCGACCGGATCTGTGGCGTCACCAGGCCGGCCGCGAGCATGACCATGTCCTCCTGGCAGAGCCCGACCAGCGTGTAGCCGTTCGTCGGTTCCTTCGGGTTGTCAGGATCCAGCGGCATCGACGACCACCTGCGACTTCAAGAGCTCGACCGTGTTCTGGAATGCGCGCTCGAGCAGTTCCGGCGGCAAATGCAGCGCGTAGACACTGCCGCTGCGCGCCATGCCGGCCATGACGCAATCCGCGATGAAATCCAGCACGTCGATCAGGTTCACGTCGGCCGGCACGCCGTCGGCTTCGGTCAGGTGATGGCGGTTCAGTTTTCGGTGCCGATCCCACCACTCGGTTTGCTTGAATCCGGTGACGAAATCGCGGTGGAAACCCTCGATGTCTGTGATCTTGTCGGGATCGTGATTGACGGCCGCACGATACAGGCGGTCCTCGAAAAACTTGAGCGCCGACCGCACGTCCTTAATGTGGAGCAGCGAGCTTTCCATCAACTGGCCGCGCGAGACGTGCGCGAAATCACAGCTGCGCGTGTCGGCTGTCGGGCTTCGCTGAATCGTGATCATTTTCCCCACCTCGTCGGCTTCGACACTTTCCCGACCGACGCGAGCGTATCCACCGCCGCCGGCGCTTTCGGTTGCCTCGCGCGGCCCTTGTCGCACCAGCATGGCTGCACGTACTCGTGCGGGTAATGCGGCCGATCGTTCGCCAGGCCACAGCCGCGACCGACGCACGACTGCCGGCGCCAGCCGGTGTCCTCGCAGTCTTCGCACAGGTAGCGCCACGGTTCGGTCCGCCCGTGCGGCTTCACCCAGTGCTCACGCACGACGGCCTCGAGGCCAGCCGCCACCGCCGCGGGATCGGCGCCGGCCTGCCGCAGCGCCGCGGCCTCGTCGACCGCGCGCATAATCACCGCGCCGAACGTCTGCGCGACCGGATCCCGTCGAGCCGCGAGCGCCTCCCGGCGCAGCGCCGCGTGTGCCTGCCCGAGCGGGTCCGTCGCCGGCGTGCTCATGCGACCGCCCCGTGTTTCGCTTCGTGTTCCGCCAGCTTGCCGTCGGCCCAACTCGCGAGCGCCAGGAACTGCGGGATCGTCCGCGAGCCCTCCTCGGCAAATTGGTGGTTCGTCGTCAGGAACATCACCGCCAGTTTGTCGAGGCGAGCGTCGGGCCAGGTGCGACAGAGCGTCACCGCCGCGGCGTAATCCCTGACCGGCTTCACGGCGTAGCGCGCGCCCTTCCGGTGCTGCTGATAGAGCGCCTCGTACCGCTCGACGAACGCGCCGGCTCGTCGCGTCACGTCCGGATCCACGAACGGATCCGCCGGAGGCGAGAGAGAGGCGGGCTCTTTCTCTTTCTTCTGTTCTATAGGGGATGGGATGGGATGGGATGGGGCTATCGGTTTGCCATTCCCGTTTGCCATCGCTTTGCTATCGGTTTGCCATCGCGCCGCTGCGCCCGCTTTCCCAGACGCCGACCGCACCTCACTAACTAACCGCCTGCGTTCCAACACTTTCGCGCGTGGCTGATTGAACGCGAGGTAATCGTGAACGCGCCAACCGCCCTCGACTTTGTCGAAAAGTCCAGCACGGATCAGGCGACGAACGAGCACAGATGGATGCTCGTTCCTGCGGAGATCGGAGCCAACTCCGAGCAAACTCAACGCAGACTCCGGTATGAATCCGTCCGTCAGTTGCCGTTGGCAGTACGCGATCCCGCACACCCACAACCAGCACGCCGCCGGCCCAGCCTGTAAGTGCTTGGGGTGTTCCGCCACGGTGTCCTCGATACGCAGCCAGGCCATTGACTCGCCTACTCCTGTTGTTTCCGTCGCCACCTGGTCCGATGCGTCGGCTTGCGCCCGGGGCCCCACTCCACCGTCTGAAAATCCACGAACTCGAGCTCGTCGACGAGCGCCGCCTTGTGCGAACAGACCGACGCCAACGGATACCCGGTGAGCGCGGCGATCTCGTGCATCGTGTGCGGCTCGGCCCAGAGCCGGCGCACCGTCTCCAGGTGCGTGGCCCGCACATCCCGCTCGGAGACGGCCCCCGTCCACGAGGCGTGCCGGCTCTGCGGCGGCTTCCCGCGGCGCGACGAGGCATCGAACAGGCCCGGCTGTGTCACACCCGCACCTGGCCGAACGCCGAGAACACCTCGACGAACCGATCGACGAGCGGCCCGAGGTACGTGATCCAGTTGCCGTGCGACGGACCGTTTTTCTCAGACCTCAGTTTTTCGCCGCGCGCCGCCCGCTCCACGTTCTCGGCTCTGACCTTCTCGAGCCGCGCCGCCCGCTTCGCTTCGTTCTCGACAAACGCGATCCGCCGCTTCGGCACACAGAACGGGAACACCAGCGGCGCCAACGCCGCGCCGGGCACGCACTGCAACGTCTGCAATTGCTCGAGCGAATACCCGATCCAGATCGCCTGCACCGTCCGACCGCTCGCGTACTCCCGCAGGAGATGCCCCCAGAACTCGCCCACGAGCCCGCCAGGCGGGTTCAGAAACACCCGTCCATGCCATTCCCGCGTCAGTCCGTTGTCGGCTTCAGTGAGGAACCGCGCCGCCTTGACGGTCCGGTTCGCCTCGAGATGGGACGCCGGATCGAGATCGATCCCGCCCATCACCTCGCGCGCCGCCTCGACGTACCGCGCCGGCGTGTACCACTCCGGTGAATCGCACGAATGACGCGCCGCCGTGGCGAGGCCGCTCATGCCCGCCGCGCCCGCACGCGCTCGCGTAGCCAGTCCTCCGACACAAAGTCGTCGTGCCGCTCGTACCGAAACCACCGATAGAGTGCGCGCAGGAACTTCACGCCCCGGGCGCCTCTTTAGCCAGCACCGGCCGCGGCCGACGCGCCGGCACCTTCCGCTGCTGATCAACGAGCGCCGCCTTCGCGTGCTGCAACACCGCGATCTGCGCGTCGAGTTGCGCGATCGCCTTCTCCAGTCCGGTCTGCTTCGCCATCTACCCCACCTTTTCTGCTGTTGGAACGACCCGATTGAGATACCGCCGCACCGCGTCGTTCATCGCGGCCTCGAGCGCCTTCGCCGCCTGGCGCTCGTCGAGCTCGCGATCCTCCGCGAGTGCCCGATCGAGTTGCGCGGTCAACTTCGTATTCGACGCCCGCAGATCAAGCGGCATGGGACGCCTCCGCTTCATCAGGGAGCGGCACCACGATCCCCTGCTGCGCCGCCCACCTGACGAGCCACTCCATGTACTGAGAAAACACCGCGGTATCGAGCTTCGAGCTCCGGACGTTCGGCACCTCGCGCCCGATCCGCGCGTCGAATCGCCGACCGAAACACTCATCGATTAGCGCGTAGTGCAGATCTTCGTGTTCGTGGTGGTCATAGCCGAGCGCCTCCGCAATCAGCGGGTACGCGACCCCCCAGATCCAGGCGTTCTGATCGAGGCTCCGCTGTTCTTTGTGGATCCGGATCGTGACGTCGACCGGTTTGCCGGCGAGCCGATGCAGATAGCGATCGCGCATCTCGCGCTCGTCCTCGAGGAGCAGCAGCTTGCCGTCCTCGCCGACGCGGCCGTGAAAGACTCGACTGATGCCCATCAGTCGCCCCACTGACTCGGCGCGGCGGCACCCGTGGCTGGCCGCGGCTTCGACTTCATCACGCGCCAATCGGGTTGCTTGTCGTTCGCCTTCCGCTCGTTCCTGAAAATCACGACGGCCTGGCCGAGAATCGTGCCGGTCATGTACTCGCCGCGGGCGCTCTGCTTGACCCACAGGGCGCCGAGCTCGTCAGGGTTGTTAGGCAACGGCCACCGCCTTTCGCAACACGTCGCCCAGGTCCGCCATCGTCGCCACCGCGAGGCACTCGGCCTCGACTTCCGCCAGGAACGCGAGCGCCGCGGCCTCGTAGGCGGGAATCTCGGCCTCGTCGCGCGTGACGGTCACGACGCGCGCTTGCAGCGTGGGCGGGAAATCGGGATTCCACGAAAAGTAGTCGTGCTCGAGCGCGCCGGTGATCCAGAGCTCGTGCCGGATCTGCGCCATCGCCGCGGCGCCGATCGTGCCCGACTTGAGAAACTCGAGATGCGCCGACGGCTGTCGGCACTTGATGGACATCAGCTTGACGAACTCGCCGACGTGGCCGTCGAGTGAACAGCCGGCCATGTAGACGTCGTGCGCCAGGAACCCCGACCGCTGCGCCATCACGCCCGTCAGCGCCTCGTACGCAGCGAAGGCGCTCGCCTCCCGGTCGATCCCCGCTTGCATCGCGGGACTGACGAAATCCGTGTCCTGCGATCGGCCGGTGAGACGCTCGAGCACCAGCCGGTTCCGGAGATTCCGCCGGCCGGCCGCTTCCCCGCTCTTGATCTTGGCGAGCATGTCGCCAGCGACCGAGCCCGTCAGCCGGCCGAGACGGACCGCGAACCATGCCGGCGATCGCTGCTCCGCGGCGATGACGGTGACGTTATGCACTGACGGGCTCCGACGCCATCGAGGCGACCGCGGCGGCCCGCGCCTTCATGGCCTCCCAGACTTTCGGCGTCGCCGACGTCAGATAGCTCCGATACTCGGTCTTCGATTCCTTCCAGGCCTTCTGCAGACGATCGGTGCCTTCGTCCGCCGCGGCCCCCATGTCGTCGAGCCAATCGACGTAGCCCTTCGGTGGAGCCGCGACCGTCTGCGGCGTCGGCTGTTGTTTCGCCTGCGCGGTGCCGTTCGTCGGCCGGCCCTGCGCCGCTTCGCCGTCGTCATCCTCGGCGGCCACGCCGACCAGCGACTGCAGCGCATACCGGCGCAGATACGTCGTCGCCGAGCCGATCGTCTGCGGCGAGTCATCCTTGACCGAGCAGGACAGGACGTTACGCACCCACTGCCCGCTCGTATGCACGAGCAGCGTGTCGAGCGTGAACCGGCCCTCAGCAACCGTCGGCGACTGAATGACGGCCAGCCCGTTCGACGCCAGCGGCTTCCGGCAGGCGTCCCAGACGGCCGCCAGGTCCGCATAGTTGGACTTGAAGAACGGGTTCGCCGAATCCTTCACCGCGCCGCGGATCTCGCCTTGTGCCTTCGCTAAGGCGGTCGCGATCTCGTTGATCTGCTCTGAGGTATTCATCGCTCGACTCCCGGCGCCACGGGGGGCGCGTCATCCTGTCCAAGATTCATCGCTTCAAATCGACGCACCCACGCCTGACACCGCGCGCAGTCGGGTTCCGCGGCGTGCTCCCGCTGCGGATTCACCAGTAACCCGCAGACCGCGCGCGCGAGGCGCCCGTTCCATCCCGGCTCGTCAATCCGCACGTAATGCTTCATCGCTGCTCCTTGTTGGGAATCCGAGCCTTGACGGTTTTCGGCGGCCACACCGCCGTCGGATCGCTGGCCGTCCGCAACGCCTGCCGATACTCCGGCCAGTCGCAGCCGCCCCGCAGCACCTGTTCCTGCCGCAGCGCGGTCTGTCCGACCGACCGCAGGAGCTCGATCGCCATCCCGAGATCCCGACGGAGCGCCACGACTTCGCACGGGCTCTGCGCCTGGAGAATCAGGCGCTCGTAGCGAGCCGCGAGCGCGAGGGTCTGCGCGTCGAGCGTCATCGCGGCCAGCGAACGATCACGCTGAGCCGCTTGCGTTCAACGATCTCGTCCTCTGCCAACGTCCGCCGCCAATGCCAATCCCCGATCCGTTCGAGCACCTGATAACAGGCATAGACCATCAGCGACGCCAGCGTGATAAAGGACGCCCAATCCAGGACGTGCATCACCGAGCAGAACAACCAGTATTCGATGGTCCACTTCCCCAACGCGTCGCAACTGATCACGAACCGCGAGATCCCTGGCACAGCCATCAGCACTGCGATCACCATCGGTCCTCCTGACGTTTCCGCCAGCGAATGTAGACAAGCGCGACGACTGGAATCAGGACGAAAAACCCGAACGACAAACAGACCCAGAGCAACAACAACAACACCGCGTCGCCGATCACTGACGCAACCGCATCGACTCGGCGATCTCCTCCGCGTTCCGTTTCGCCACGAGATAGATCAACGAGGGCGACAGCCAGAGCCAGAACCGATACGGCAAGCGCATCAGACGCGTGAGACTGAGATGATTCGACGCCTCGCCACGGAGCTGCTTGCGGAACTGCGACTCGTCGATCCGCATCAGCGCGGCCGCTTCCTTGACGGTGAGATGCGCGCGGTCGAGCGCATCGAGGACGGCTTGGCCGAGGTCGCGTTCAAGACCGTCCGTCGACGACGCCGCGAGTTTCAGCGCGAAGAACATCGCGGCGCAGTACGCCAGTTGCGCGACGGCCAGCCGGCTCATTGACCGTCTCCTAAAACAGGAGTCACGCCGATACCGCTGAGGTCTGTAGAGTGCACAGCCATGTCACGACACCTTGCGCAGCACCGCTTCCGCATCGCGGAGATCGATCAAGAGACTCCGACCGCGCTTGACTCGCGGGACCGCATGGCGATAGAGCCAGGTCCGGCAGGCGTCCTCGGACGGAAACCGGAGTTCCGTCACCAATTCGCGGACGGTGAGGTAGTGACGGAACTGACGCGGGCGATCCGCGGGGCGCGCCGCGCGCGCGCGCTGTACCTGACGCGGCTCCGACGCTTGGAGCAGATCACTCATGCGCTGACCTCGCGGCCGTCTAACCTGTGCCCAGTAGCACGCCACGCAGAAAAACGACCCTTTCGAATCGAGTCGTGAACGTTGTCGCGCTGGGTTCCGAGGAACAAATGATCGGGATTGACGCAGAGCCGGTTATCGCAGCGATGGCAGACGCACAACCCTTTAGCGATCTGGCCGTGCGCCAAGATCCACGCCCAGCGGTGCGCCGCCCCGCCCAGCGGCGTACTGACCTGGCCGTAGCCTGTGACGGGATTGACGATGCCCGTCCACAGTCGGCAGCCGGTGACGGGCGATGCCTCGGCGATCTGCGCGTAGAACTTCTGAATACCCAGCTGGAGCGCTGTCGCCTTTCGGCACTCAGGCGTGCAGTAACGTCCACCCCTCAGAACGAGTGCGGAACAGCCGCGACAGGGAACCGTGCGATGTGGACGGCATTGACGCGAACAATAGCCGCCTGTTGGCCGACGCTTCACATACGACGGCCACGTCTGATACTCAGAACCACAAGTCTTACAGGTCAGCCGCAGGGACCCCTTCGACGGACCATCCGGCAGAGGCGGGCGTCCACGCTTCATGACGCGACTGCCTCGCTCGCGCCCAACACCAGTCGCTCGGTCCGACGCAGCGCGCCGAGCTTGCGCAGCGCGCCGTCGAGTTTTTCGTACGTCTGGAGCAGGACGCGTGGATCGTCCTGCGTTAAGAGTTTCGAGATCCTGGTCCGATCGACACCCGACAGTTGCTCAAGCCGAAGCTGCGTCAGACCGTCAACGCGGTCCATCGCTTCGGCTAGAGTGACGCTTGAACCCTTTGTGTGCTTCACGGCGCATAGAATGCGCCTTCAAGCACACGTCTGTCAACAAGAAAATGCGTCCAAGGGCACATTTCTGTATGCCTCTGAATCCAGATGAGTTACGCGGTGTTACGATGTGCCTGCAATCACGAAATGGACTTCACCGCATTGCGAGAAGCGCTGCGGCGTGCGCGCGAGCAGTACCCCATGACCCTCGACAGAGCCGCCGAGGCTACGGGGCTAAATCGCGCCACGATTCACAGCGTCGAGAACGTGAAGCGGGAGCCCAATTACCAGCCAGAACTCACAACGATCGAGCGGCTCGTGAATGGCTATGGGCTTACGCTTTCGTCATTCTTCGAACAGATCGAGGGCTTGAATCCGCCGCAAACATCGGGAGACAATCGCAGGCCCCGCCAGGATGGCGAAACCTTTACCGTTCCGCACGCCGAAGCGCGCGACCCGCAAACCGTCTTGCGCGAAATCGCGGCCGCCTTCTTCCGGGCTTCCGAACACGCCAATCGCGCTACAACCAAAAGCCTGCTCGCCGAACTGGCTTTCGTCTGCCAGCGCGCCTGCGGCGACCTTGGGATCGAAGCTCCAACAGCTCGTCCATCTGGCACCGGAGGCCGTGGGCGTCATTGAATCCTTGGTCGATCAGCGCCTCACCGAGATCCCGCCGTCGCAGTTCCGCGTTGGAGTGCAGATGAAGACCGGCACCCACGCTCATCGCGGCTGGCAAGGGCAAGGCACCGACTGGGCGAACCCACGCCCGCCCGCCGTACCGGCGACACTCCATCTAACACTCGAGGAGTACTACGCCGCCGCGGCCCTGATGGGGTTGCTCGCCGCCCAGACCGGCGAACCCGACATGGACTGGTGCGCCGAGTGGGCGGTGAAGATGGGCAAGGAACTCGCCGCGAAAACCCGCAAACAGAAACGATGACGCCGCGCCTGCCGCGGGGACTCACGCGCGACGCGAAGGGCTGGCGCGTCACGGTCGGCCTCGGCGGCGGCCGTGTTCAGCGCCAACGGTTCCCGCCGACGCTCTCGCGCGAAGATGCCGAAGGCAAACTCGCCGACGCGCGCAAGAAGTGGCGCAGCGCCCGCGGCGGCGCCGGCGTGGGCAGTCTCACGGCGGACATCTCGCGGTATCTGACGGACCACTGCACCGGCCGGCCCCACCATGACGAGCGGCAGCGACATCTCGAGCTCTGGGAAACCGCGCTCGGCGCCGACACTCTCCGCGCGACGATTCGCACCGATGACGTCGCCCGGGTGCTGAACGGCTGGCGCGCCGGCGGACTCGCCGCGGACACCTGCAACAAACGGCGGACCGCCCTGCTCGCGCTCTTCCATGCGCTCGACGGCCGCAGCGGCTCCAATCCCGTGCGCGACGTGCCGAAGTTTCGACCGCCCGACGCCCTCCCGCGTGGGTTGTCCTACAGTCGGATCCGCGCCGCGCTCGATTTCCTGCCGATCTGTAAAACCCGAGCGCGCCTCGAAGTCCTCGCGTACACCGGGATCCGCGCCGGCCAGTTGATGAAACTCACACCTGATGCGTGGGACCACCGGCGCCACGTCTTAACCGTCCCAGGGACGACAAAAGGCCGCGGAACGAAGCCCTATGTCGTACCGCTGATGATACAGGCCAGAGACGCGCTCAAGTCCCTGGACGCGCTCGACGCCTGGGGGCCGTTCACCTGGGCGCCGATGGCGCGCATGTGGAAAGCTGCCGCGATCAAGGCGAAGCTCCCGGCGCACGTTCGCCCGTACGATCTCCGACATTCATTCGGGACAGCGATTTACCAGGCGACCGGCGATCTGCAGGCCGCGCGAAAGCTCCTGGGGCATTCGTCGCTGCGCGTGACGGAACGCTACACGCTCGCAGCGGTGCCCGAGCGCCAGCGGTCGGCGATCCACGCGATGCAGCAGCGGATGCCGAAGGCGAAACTGCCCACCCGCACTGCCCACTCGCGAAAAAATAGAAGGAAAACCCGTGCAGCGTAGCCCTTTCAAGGCCAAAACACGGGTTCGAATCCCGTTGGGGACGCCAGCATTTTCCCTCGCAGACCGGCCCGTAAATACGTCGAAATACGTCGCCACGGGGGCGAAAGTGCCCACCAAACTGCCCACATGGCACGCCGTTCGCTACAATGCCTCATCCGTGAGGATCTCGTGCCTGCTGGCCGTGTTCGTTTCTGCCTGTAGTGGCAATACGACGGCACCCTCGAGCACGCCGCCCATACCAACGCCCCCGTCGACGTTCACGATCACCGGCCACGTCACCGCCACGAATGGCGGCCAACCGCTCGGCGGCGTCAGCGTCACCATGGGCAGCGCCGCGGCCACCACGGACGCCAGCGGCACGTTCGCAACGTCGATGGGCCTCGGCACCGTCCGCGTCACGCTCGCCTCTGCGGGCATCCTGGCGCGTTCAGTGACGGCCGCAGTCAACGGTGCGCGCGAGCTCCCGCTCGACGCGATCGCCCTCGGCGGCAGCTTCGATCCGGTGTTCTATCGCCAACTCATTCGCAACGGCCTCGAGGCCGCCGGCACCGAACCGCTGCGCCGCTGGACCCGCACGCCGCAGATTTACCTGAAGACGGTCGACGAGGCTGGGGAACCGATTCACGGGCCGACGCTGGATCTGATCGAGACAACCGTCAGGGATGCGGTACCGCGATGGACATCCGGCGCCCTCGGCGTGCCGACCGTGACCCGCGGGACCGACACCAAGGTCGGACAATCAGGCTGGATCACGATCCGCTTTCCGTCGACACAGGCCACCACGTACTGCGGACTCGCGCAGATCGGCACGGATGGCGGATGGGTGGACCTGATGTACCACGTCCCGACCGGCGCCTCGATCAACTGTCGATCGGCGACGACGGTCATTTCGGCCTCGACGATTCGTCACGAGATCGGGCACGCGCTGGGGTTCTGGCACACCGACAACCCGAGCGACGTGATGTACGGCGGCCTCTGGTTGAACGCGGACAAATTCCCGGCGCCGCGCGAGCTCTATCACGCCGCGATTGCGTACCGCCGACCCGTCGGGAATGTCGAGCCCGATTCCGACCCCGCATCGGCTGTGAACCTCCTGCCGGCACTGGTCGTACGCTGAGCGGAGCCGGTCGACCGAGCCTCCGACCGCCGGGGCAGCGATCGGTCACAACCACGGCCCCGACTCCGCTCAGACTCTGTTACGGCTGCTGGCGGGCTCGGATCATGCGGGCCCGCGTCGCCCCAATCGCCAACGCCGTCGTATTCAGGTTGTCGACCATCGGCTGGGTGGTCGACGCCGCGGTAGCCGCCACCACCACCGCCACCTGGGCGAGCAGCGTGTTCAATTGCGAATCGAGTAGATTCAGATCAGCTGAGAGATCAATCGGCATTCACCACCTCCTGCAAGCGTTCATCATTTCAGATCGGTACACGTCGCGCCGAAACACACGCGGAACTTTCCCGTCGGCACGCCGTCCCGTGTCTCCTGCTCGACTCGGAGCACCGACCCGATCGCCTGCCACGCAAACACCGGATCGGGCGGCGGCGGTGGCGGCGGCGGTGGTGGACACAACGCCGGGTTGCAGTCGCACGTCGTACAGGGCGGCGGCGGCGGCGGTGGAGGCGGCGGTGGCGGCGGGTCCGTCGTGACCGTCGCGCCGCTCGAGACGACCAGGCCGATCGCCGTCTGCTGGTCGACCGTGCTCCCGGCCGGCGGAATCGTGCCGATCACCCGCCCTTCCGGCACCGTCGTGCTCGAGGCCGTCGTCGTCGCGCCGACCGTAAGCTGCGCCGTGAGAATCGCGTTCGTCCCGTACGCCACCGTCAAGCCCTTCACGCCAGGCACTGTCGTCTGGCACTGCGGACCGATGCAGAATTGCGAGGTGGACCGCGAGCCGGCGAGCTCCACGGTCGGGTTGTTTTTCTGGGTCAACCAGACGCTGACGGTATGAATGCCGAAACCAGAGGCCGAGGCATTGAACGATCGGTCGCTCCCCACGGGCACCACGAAATCGCGGAGATCAACGACCGGCCCGTTATCGACCTGAATCTTGAAACGGTCCGACGCGGGCGACTGATCGCCGGTCGCGCCGGCCGAGAAGCTGACCTGCAGATCGTTCAGTTCGCCGTGCGCGATCGCCGGCTCACGCTTCGTGGGGAACGAGACGACCGCCCGCGGTTGCGAGAGTTGTACACCCCACCCGAGGCGGCCGTATCCGTTGATCACGCCGTCGAGCACGACCTTGTCGGCGTCGTTGAGGACATCGCCGCCCCACGCAATGCCGTACTGGTCCCAGCACTGCCGCATCGTCAGACCCTTGACCGGGCAGTTCCAGCCATGCGGCCCCGGCCCTGAGTACCATGCCGCCCTCGAGCCGAGTTGCTGGGTGTGCAGCAGCAGATAGTCCTGGCCCGTGCCCTGCCAGTTCTTCACCTTCCACTGCGAGCCGATCTGTTGTCGCCAGTCGCTATCCCCAACGTCGGGGAGCGGCTCGTCTTCCGTCCAGAAGGTGCCCGAGAAGCGACCGATGTTCCCGAACAGGACGTATTGGTGGGGGTGGTTGCCGAGCGGCACGTGTACGACGTTCGTGAACGTCGCCACATGCGGCAGGAGATCGATGTTGATCTCGTTCTGGAGCGTCGTCGTCTCCGGTCCGTCGATGAAGCAGCCGCCGGCGCCGCAGCCGCCGTGAATGCCGACGTGGCACCCCGCGATCTGCCCGCCGCCCTGGAGATGGAACTGCTGCGAGTAGCCTTGATTGGCGACGATGCCGACCGAACCCGTCTCCGGTTTACAGATCAGGGTCGGGTTGATGTGCAGGTGGTCGATCCCGTCGCTCAGCACGCCCGCGATCTGCGCGCTCGCGTAGGCGCCGATGAAGTTGCGATTCTGAAACCCGTGCGTCGCCCAAATCTCGAGGTTCGTCACGACGTTGGCCGCCGCGACGTTGTCGTCGAACTGCAGCGGCATCATGCCGTGATTGTCGGTCGGCGCGTACGGCGTGTCGGGCATCAGGCCCGGCGCGCTCGGATAGGTGCCGGCGGTCCCGCTCTGATTGAAGAAATCGATCCCGCGGAATGAGTTCCAGGCCTCGTTCCCTTTGAAGTAATTGCTGACGCCATGCAGCCAGATCACCGCGCCGCTGCCGCCAGGCATGTTGTTCTTAATGTGGACGTCGTCGGGCGAGCCGACCTCGTCGCCGGGCACGCCATTGTTGTAGGCGCCAAAGTTGTACTCGAAGTGATTCCGGACCTCGTACCCGTCCTCCGTGACGAAGCCGGCGCCGGGGAAATCGATCTCGATGTTTCGCTTGAGCAGTGTGTCGTGCGTGCCGTGCAGCACGAGCGCCCACTTCGTCGAGAACGGATTGCCCTCGTAGACGTTGCCCTCGTTGATGCTGCCCGGCTTCGACTCGGCGTGGTGTTTGTGGTCCGCGTAGCGGCCCGCCTGGTTGGTCCCGGCTTGTCCAGTCGACGGCACGAAGTTACTGAGCGGCGCGTTCAGCGTCCGTCCGAGTTGCCGGAACTCGTTGTACTTGATGTTCCACGTGGCGCTCGGTCCGACGTCGCCGGTATGGCCACGGGTGCCGACGAGTGGCGTCGCCTCATTCTCGGACCGGATCACGATGTTGCGACGCCACTCGTCG